>ENA-OWPA01001282-OWPA01001282.1-bioreactor-metagenome-genome-assembly--contig:-NODE-1282-length-17716-cov-3.522365_pt1 | contig 17716 bp, 19 predicted proteins | sample MGYA00238139_ERZ651803 | MGnify/ENA primary metagenome ERZ651803 (study PRJEB26909, sample SAMN07631231) | bioreactor metagenome | isolation source: Switchgrass digestor | place: USA: Dartmouth... | reverse complement strand
TTATCGGGCTTACCGGCGGTTGGAGGTGCAGCTGGCGCCCTGGCGGCAGCGCACGGAGAAGGGGGGGAGCGGAAATGGCAGATAAGCGGTCGCCGGATCGCAGCTTCTACCAGGATCTGCGGGAAGGGGCAGCCCTTGCCGGGGAGCCGGTCCCGGACTGGGACGACGTGGCGGAGGTGACCGCACTTCTTGCAGAAGCAGATCGGGCGCTGGTGCCGCCCGACTTGGTACCGGACCTCGTGAAGGCTCTGACGGAGGAAGGGGAGCGGACCGAGGAGGAACCTTCGCTGGGGGCGGGCTCCCTGCTGCGGCTGGTTTGGGCGGAGGCCCGCTTCATGCCGCTGGCCTTCTTCGCCACGGAGGCGGTGCTATTGGCCGCTGCACTGCTGATCAATTATGTGCTGGTGCGCGGAGGCGGCTTTTCTCCCGGCGACTGGCTGGTCGGGGCCTTTCCGCTGGGTCCTGGCGGCTTCGCCGACGGCTTCACACTGGTGGCCCCGTGGCTGGGTGCTGCTGCCGGCCTCTTTTCCCTGCGGCCTGCGGGCCGGGGGGCCTGGGCGGAACTGGAGGCGGTCTCGCCCTTCTCGCCGGGCGTGCGGCTCTTGGTTCGCGCTGCCCTGGCCACGATCGCAGCTCTGGCGGGCACGGTGGTAGGGGGGCTTATCTCCCAGAATCCGGGCAGCGCCACTTCAGCAACCCTGCTCCTGGCCCGGACTGCGCCCCTTCTGCTGGCTGTGGGCTGGGCCCTGGTCTGGGCGGTGCGCTTCGGGGCGGGCGGCGGCATAGCTGCCTCTGCCGGCTTGTGGGTGGTGCTGACCGCCCTTGGCTCCCGTTTAGGGGGGTGGAGCCTGCTGTTTGTACCGGATGGGCTGGGCCAGGCAGCGCCTCAGTGGGCGGCCCTGGCCGTGGCTGCCGCATGCTGGGCTGGGGCGGTCTGGCAGGCACGAAGGCTTTCGGCCCTGACCGCGGCCGGCGGAAGGTAGGTGGGCGGCCCTGATTCGTGTGGAGAAGGTGACGGTCTCTTATCCCGGTCAGGCGGTGGCGGCCCTGCAGGAGCTGAGCCTGCGGATTTCGCCAGGGGTCACGCTGGTGAAGGGCGCCAGCGGGGCCGGCAAATCGACGCTGCTCCGCCTTCTGGCCGGGCTGCTGCAGCCCGCCGAAGGGCGGGTGTGCCATCCCTGGCAGCGGGCGGGAGCGGCCTTTTACGCCCGCGTGGGTTATCTGCCGCAGGCCGCATGGGTGGATCAGGCGCTGACGGTGGAAGGCGGGATGCGCTACTTGGCCGGCACGCGCGGGCTTCCTGCCAAAGTGGTGGGCCCCGTACTGGAGCGATGGGAACTGGAGGGGTTCAGGCGGCAGCGGCTGGACCGGCTTTCGGGCGGCACCGCCCGACGCTGGCTGCTGGCCCAGAGCCAGCTGACCAACCCTGCTCTCTGGCTGTTGGACGAGCCTCTTTCCGGGCTGGACGCGGCGGGGGTGGTCACCCTGAAGCGTGAGCTCGCCCGGTACCGGGCTGCGGCAGCCAGCGGGCGGCAGCGGTATGCCGTGGCGGCTGTGCAGGATGACCGGTTGGATGACCTTGCGGTGCGCATCTTCTGGCTGGACCGCGGGCGTCTGCGCTGCTGGATGTGACTGCAACGGGAGGCCCTGTGGAGACTGGGGCCTCCCGTGCTGTTTGAAAGCCTGCCCCCTGAGCGTCGTCTCTTCGCAGTCGACGGAGTCTCCCTTTTTCCCTGGCGGAGCGTGAACCGGCCGGCGAGTCGTCCGTCTTGCTTTACGGAGTCGGGGTAAGGCGCCGCCCCGTCCGGAGGAGTGGATTGCTGTGGAGATTCAACTGGAGAACGTGAGCTTTCGGTACGGCAGACACCTGGCCCTGGACGGGCTGAACCTGCACCTGAAGGATGGGGTAACCGGGCTGCTGGGCCCCAACGGAGCCGGCAAGTCCACCCTGATGCAGCTGCTGGCTACCCTGCTGCAGCCGCAGAGCGGTCAGATTCAGGTGGGCCCCTGGAGGCTGCCTCAGGAGCAGCGGCATGTCCGGGAGCACCTCGGGTATCTGCCCCAGCAGTTCGGGCTCCCGGGGAACCTCACCGGTCGGGAGTACATGCGGCTGGCTGCCGCCATGAAGGGCTGTTCGGATGAGGCTACAGAAACGCTTCTGGCGGAGGTGGAGCTGACTGCCGCGGCGGGCCGGCGCATCCGGACCTACTCGGGCGGCATGCAGCAGCGGCTGGCGATTGCCCAGGCCCTCTTGGGGGATCCAGATCTGGTAATCGTGGATGAGCCCACCGCAGGGCTGGACCCCGAGCAGCGGACCCGGTTCCGCCACCTGCTGACACAGAGGCGGCGGGGGCGGATCACGCTTTTCTCCACCCACGTGGTGGCGGATCTGATCCAGGTGGCCGACCAGGTGGTGGTACTGCACCGAGGACAGGTTCGCTTCACAGGGACCCTGGAGGAACTGGCAGCCCAGGCCAGTGGGCGGGTCTGGCTGGTGGAGCGGAGTGAAGGTGAGCGGCTGCCCGGCAGCGTCACTCCCATCGCAGAGCACTGGGAGGAAGGCCGGGTGATCACCCGGGTGCTGGCGCCATCCCGTCCCCGCCCGGAGGCGATTCCGGCGGTGCCTACGCCGGAAGACGGCTACCTGGCTGTGATCGGCGGCGCCGCGTCGCCGAAGGGGGGCGGGCAGCCGTGATGCGGACCCTTCTTTCGCACGAACTGCGGCGGACGTGGCGGGAGCCGCTTCCCTGGATCGTGATGGCGGCCGCCCCTGTGGTATGGCTGGCGGCGCTGCTGCTGGGCGACGAGCGGAACCCGGGCGGGTGGCAGGCGTCGGCCCTCATGCAGCACAGCCACCTGGTGGCTCTGCTGCCTGTTCTGATGACGCTGCTCAGCGTCTATCTGGTCCGGGAGGCCCAGCGAGACCGGCGGGAGAGGATGGAGGAATCTACATGGGCTGGCCGGTGGCCTCCTGGCAGTGGGCTCTGGCCCGAACGCTTGCACTGGGGAGCGTCACCCTGGCGGTCTGGGCGATGCTGGCCGTGCTGCAGGCTGGCTATGCGTTCTATTCGTACGCCTCTGCGGCGGAGGCAGCGGGGGCGCTGCTATGGGACAGGCTCCTGCGGGACACGGGGATTATTGCCGTGGACCTGCTGGCCTCCTGCCTCGGGGCGCAGGCCACAGCCCAGGTAGCGGCGGAACTGCTCCCAGGTATCAAAAGCGTTTTGGCGTTAATCCTTTATCGCATTGCCGCACTGATGGGCCGGGGCTGCTTCTGGGCTCCCTGCAGTGGCCCCACGCACTTCTGATTACCCCTGAACTGGCGGTCTGGGGCGTCTTCAGCTGGCAGCCTTACAGCGAAGCCTTTGGCCTGGCGCCCTACGAGTGCCTCTTTTTCGCGCACCGGCTCTTTTGGATTGGGGGCAGCCTGGCGCTGCTGGGGGCGATGGCATTCTTCCACCGGAACTGGCGCGACTGGTGGGCCATTCGGTCAGCGGAGTGGGTCAGCGCCTGGGTGGCTCTGGCGCTAGTGACCGCCGTGCCGTTTCTTGCCCACGCCCAGTGGCAGAGTCAAAACTCCGCTGCGGTGGCTGCCGCCTTCGGGCAGGAGAGCGGGCAGCACTCCGATGTTTCCCGCACGCCTGGAGCCGGTCTCCAGCCGCTGTCCGGCGAGGAGGGCGACACCACACCGGTCCCAGTCCGGTATCAGATTGCCGCTGATTTGTCGGACGCCCCGGAAGGCCGCTTTCAGGTGGCCATGGAGGTTGAATTAAAAAAGGCGGCGGAAGCGCTTCCCCTGACGCTTCGCCGCGTTTTCCAGGTGACTTCTGTGTCGGTGGAGGGGGAGCCTGTTCCCCTGGAGGCCGTGCAGAGGGCCGGCGACCATCTGTGGATTCCGCTGGACGAGGGGCGGGCAGCCGGCGACCGGGTATCGCTCACGCTCTCTTACTCAGGCACGGTGTCGGACTGGCGGATTCGGGATGTGCCTGAGGTCTCTGCCATCGCACGAAAAGGGATGTTGGTCATGCCCGCCATCTGGGGCTGGTATCCGGTGCCCGGAACGTTTACGCTCACGGGCGAGGGACCTCTCGCATCCGGTGTCTACCGGGCCATCCTGGACCGGGAGCGGGCCTTCCACGGGGGTATCGCAGAGTTTGATGTGACGCTGGTGGCTCCGGAGGGAATCCGCTCTGTGGCGGGATTCCAGTGCGAGAACGGGCCGGGGAACCGCTGGCGCCTTGAGGGAGAACAGAACCAGGTGAGTCTGCTGGGGGGCGACTGGTGGAGCCTGGAGCGGGACGGCATCACCTACCTGGTGCCGCCGGAATACCTGGACACCTGGGAGACGGCCACTGCCGACCTGCACAAGATGCTGACGGTGATGATGGACTGGGCCGGACCCGAGCGCCTGATGGTGGTGCCCTACGGCAGCGGCGTCGCAAACCCGGAAGTGCTGGAGGCCGCGTTCTTCGGGCCCATCTACCAGGCTGTCCCAGACCGGGCCTCCCTGGAAGAGAAGTTTGCAGCCTGGATGCTGCTGCGCTATCCGCAGCCATTTGAAGTACGCAAATACGTGTTCCAGCGGATTCAGGCGGAAGCCCTCGGTGAGGAGGTGGATCTTCTCTCATCGGAGCCCCAGGGCCGCATGGCTGAACTGAAGTCGTGGGCAGAGGCCACCCCCATCCCGGAGCAGAAGCGGCAGATACGACAGCTGTATCGCGGCCTGGCGGCGGGGCCGCTGTCGTCGCCGGCTCCCGAGTGACGCGGGGCCCGTGCCGCTGCGGCCGCTGCCGTGGGGCCGCACTCAATCGGCCCGCCAGTCCAGCCGCCTGGCCACGATCACGCCAGAGGCCAGCAGCCACAGGCAGAGCAGTTCCGCCGGCACGTCCAGGTTCGGTATCTGCCGGCCTTCCATCCGCCCGCAGCTCCTGCTGCCCGGGTTGTCAAGCGTTTATCTGCTGGGCAGGTAATGGTACAATTGGAACCGCACTTTGGGGCCGGGGCCGCATCCCGGCCTCTGGTCCGAGGAGGCACCCGTTAACCATGCACAGCCTGGACACCCTGGCAGAGGGGCTCAACCCAGCCCAGCGGGAGGCGGCGCTGCACCGTCAGGGGCCGCTGCTGGTCCTGGCCGGGGCCGGCGCCGGCAAGACCCGCACCGCCATTCACCGCCTGGCCTTCCTGCTGGCCGAAGGCGTTCCGCCACAGCAGATCCTCTGCATCACCTTCACCAACAAGGCCGCCCGGGAGATGCGGGAGCGGGCCGCGGCCCTGGTGGGCCCCAAGGCCCAGGATGTGATGATCCGCACCTTCCATTCGGCGGCCCTGGTCCTGCTCAGAGAAAACCTCCACGAATACCCCACCGCCGGGCGAGACCGGCGGTTCGGCATTGCAGACCCTCACACCCAACTGGCGCTGGTGAAAGAGGCCATCGCCGAGCGGAACTTCGACATCAAGGCCAACAAGCCGGAGTCGTTCCTCTGGCGGATCAGCCGGTACAAAAACGAAATGGCCGATCCGGAGAGCCTGCTCTACCGGAAGGCCACCAACCCCTTTATGGATTGGAACCGGGTTCAGCATCTGATTAGCCAGACCGACCGCTACGTCAACCGCCTTACCGCAGAGATCTGGAAGCGGTACGACGCCAAGCTGAAGCAGAACAACCTGATGGACTTCGACGACCTGATCAGCCTCTTCGTCCGGATGCTGGCGGAGGTGCCGGCCGTGCGGGAGCGGCTACAGGAGCGCTTTCGCTACATTCAGGTGGACGAGTTCCAGGATACCAACATCGCACAGCTGCAGATGGTGAAGCTCCTGGCCGGCGACCGCCGGAACGTGATGGCGGTGGGAGACGATGCCCAGTCGATCTACAGCTGGCGAAGCGCCGATCTCCGCTGCATCCTGGAGTTCGAGCGGCACTTCCCCGGGGCGAAGATCGTCAAACTGGAGCAGAACTACCGCTCCACCGGCGCCATCCTCAGGGCCGCCAACCGGCTTATCGCCCACAACCGGGGCCAGCTGCCCAAGGAGCTCTTCACCACCGCCGGCGAGGGTTTCCCGGTAATTCATCACGAGGCCGAGAACGGTGAAGAAGAGGCGGCCTGGGTGGTGCGTCAGATTCAGCAGCACGTGGCTGCCGGCCGGCGGTTCGCCGACTTTGCCATTCTCTACCGTACCAACGCCCAGTCGCGGCCCTTCGAGGACCGTCTCCGGGAAGAGGGGCTGCCCTACCAGGTGGTGGGTGGACCCAAGTTCTATGACCGGCGCGAGGTTCAGGATGTCTTCGCCTACATGCGCCTGCTGGAGAATCCGCGAGATTCAGTGAGTCTCGAGCGGGTCCTGGCGGCCCCCCGCAGGAAGATCGGCGAAAAGGGATTCCAGAAGATCCTGGCCCTGGCTGCCCGGCACCAGGTGGACCTGATCGCCTCCCTGGATCTGGCCGTGAAGGAGGAAGTCCTGGTGGATCAGGCCGCAGAGGGCGCCCGGCAGCTGCACGACCTCTTCCGGCGAGCCCAGCGGGGGCTTCACCAGGGAGAGCCCTACCCCCGGGTGGTGGAGCGGCTCGTCCAGGAGAGCGGCTACATGGCCCTCTTGGAGGCGGAGGACGCCCGGCGGGAGGAGCGGCGGGCGGATATCGTCCGCTCGGTGATCACATCGCTCTACGAGTTCCACCGCCGCCGGACGGGCTCTACCCTGGGGGATTTCCTGGAACGGCAGGCCTTATCCGACGCCCAGGATGACGACCAGGGGGGTGACGTGATCAGGCTCCAGACCATCCACGCCGCAAAGGGACTGGAGTACCCGGTGGTCTTCGTGGTGGGCATGGAGCAGGGGATCCTCCCCAATCAGCGGGCTCTGGACGAGGGCAACCTGGAGGAGGAACGGCGGCTCTGCTACGTGGCCATCACCCGGGCCAGGGAACTGCTCTACCTGACCAGCGCCCGAATTCGGGCCAGCCAGGGAGAGTTGGGGGTCACCGAGCCGTCGCAGTTTCTGGCCGAGGCGCTCTACGGCCCCACGGCAGATGCTGCAGACTGATCCCCGTGGCTGTCCTGTGGTAATTGTGGTAGACTGAACCTGTCTGTAAACCGCTGCCACGCGGGATCTCGTTGGAGGGAGTACTTGTGACAGTATTTCATGCCGTCATCCTAGGCCTGGTGCAGGGGCTGAGCGAGTTCCTGCCCATCTCCAGTTCGGCGCATCTGGTTTTGGTTCCGTGGCTTCTGGGCTGGCCGGAATCCGGCCTTACCTTTGATATCGCCCTACATGTGGGAACGCTGGTGGCGGTGACGATCTACTTCTGGCGGGATCTACTGAGCCTCGCCGCAGAAGGGCTCACCAAGGGCACCCGGACCACCATGGGGCGGATCGGTTGGGGCATCGTGGTGGGCACCATTCCCGCCGCCATCGCGGGCCTCCTGCTGGAAGAGCAGGTAGAGACGACATTCCGCCACCCGCTCCAGATCGCGCTGCTGCTCGCGGTGATGGGCGCTCTGCTCTACTGGGCGGACCGGCGAGGGCGCAAGGCCCGCAGCCTGGACGACGTGGGTATTCTGGACGTCTTCCTGGTTGGCATCGGCCAGGCGATGGCTATCATCCCCGGCTTCTCCCGGTCCGGCACCACCATGACGGCGGGACTCTTGCTCGGGTTGAAACGGGAGACCGCTGCCCGGCTCTCTTTTCTGCTGGGCTGGCCAGCCATTTTGGGTGCCGGCATTCTGGCAATGAAGGATCTGACGCTGGCCAGCATTACGCCCGCCTTTATCACCGGGGTGGTGGTCAGCTGCGTCTCGGGCTATGCTGTCATCGCTTTCCTGATGGAGTACCTGAAGCGGGGCTCCTACCTGGTCTTTGCCGCTTACCGGGCGCTTTTGGCCCTTCTTACGGTGGTCGTCTACTTTGTAAGAGGATAAGTAAGAGAGGGACCGCGGCCGGGGCGGCTGCGGTCCCTCTATCTTTTTCCCATGCCAGTCAGGCCGGCATTCCCTCTCCATGCTGCGGCTGGGCATCGTCCTGTTCCACCAGATGGCGTTCCGGGTCGAAGAGCAGGTCGATCTGCTTGGCCCATGCGGTCCAATCCTCGAGGGAGTCGAAGCGGCGGAAGCCGTAGTACCGCTGGTAATACGGGTTGCTGAACATCTCTTCCAGCTGCTCGGCAGTGGCGCCAGTGGCCTTTATCAACTCAGCACCAGACATGGGGAGATAATGGGTTTCCAGGTACTGCGACAGCGTTTTCCAGACCATCAGCGTCAGCGTGCTGGTGGTGCCGTTGCCAAATACAAATGAAGTTGTGAAATACGCCTCTTCCGTGGGCCTGGCCATAGAGGATCCCTCCGTCACCTAACCTGCTTAACGTAGCGTTCGCCATCGGGGCTTGGACCCATACCACCTATTTTACCGCCGTAGTGCAGACTGTCCAGTGTTCCCCTGCCATCTTTCCGTCTACTTCCCAGGGGCGGAATCTTTTGGTACGATGGGATTGAAAAGTACCGGTAAGGAGGTTGATCTGCATGCAGTCTGGCTTTGTCAGCGGCATCATGGCGGCCCTGGACTTCGGACTTGGCAGGCTGAAGGATGCCATCCGCGACCTAACCCCGCAGCAGCTGGCCGCCGTGCCGGCGGGGGACTCCTTTAAGAACAGCATCGCCACCCTGGTGGTTCATCTGGCAGGAACGGAAGTGAGCTTTGCCTACCGGTTCCGGGGCGAGGCCGTGCCCGCGGACCTGAAGGCGGAATTCCTGCTGGACAAGCCTCACAAGCCGGCCCTGCCTGCTCCCGAAGGGGAGACGGCGGAGAGCCTGATCGCCAAGCTGGAGAAGGGTCGGGCCATCCTGACCGAGGCGGCGGCAAAGTTGACCGATGCCGACCTGGACCGGGAGTTCCAGGGCCCCGGCGGTCGGCAGATGACCCTGCGCACGCTGCTGGCCATTCTGCCCCAGCACCAGGGGCAGCATTTCGGCCATATCCAGTACCTGAAGCGCATGGTCGGCTGAATCACATAGCAAGATGCGAAACGGGGCTGCCCCTCAGGGGCGGCCCTTCGTTTGTTCAGAGCCCAGTCCGCCGGGGCGGCGTGAGGGGCAGCAGGACGGCAGACGAGTTATTCACAGAAGATTTACAATCGACGGTATTGACATGAAATCGAGTAAGTTAGTATGATGGCACCAAGCAAGCGCTTGGTTGGAGGGACGCCCCATGACCCGTACCGCCCGGAGGGAACAAGTATTGCAGGCAGCCGCTCTCCTCTTCAGCAAAAAGGGTTACCACGCCACCACCGTGCGGGATATCGGGGAGGAGAGCGGCATGCTCTCCGGCAGCCTGTACGCCCACATCCACCGCAAGGAGGACCTGCTCTACGAGCTGGTGGTCCGGGCAGCCCAGCGGTTCCAGGCCAGCGTTCGGCCGGTGGTTGAGGGCCCGGGTACCGCCTCGGAAAAGCTGGCCCGTGCCATGGAGGCCCACCTGCAGGTGGTGGCAGAGTCCCTGGAGCACGCGAAGGTCTTCCTTCACGAGTGGCGGGCGCTCACCGGTGAGCGGTGGGAGGCGGCGGCTGCCCTCCGCAGGGAGTACGAGGACCTTCTGTCTGTGATCCTTCAGCAGGGGATTCGGACCGGCGAGTTCCGTGCTGTGGATGAGAAGTACGCTCGTCTCCTGATCCTGGGCGCCCTGAACTGGACGTACGAGTGGTACGACCCGCAGGGCCCCCTGGGACCGGCGGAGATTGCCAAACGCTTTGCCGACATCGTGGTCGCCGGACTGCGGAACCAAGAAGGAGGAGGGACGGCATGAGCGAGGAGCGCCTGGCTGAGTTCATGGCGCGGATTGAGCGGGGCGAGAAGATCGAAGCCACCGACTGGATGCCGGACGACTACCGGCTCGCCGCCATCAGATTCATTCAGATGCACGCTCTGTCCGAGGTGATGGGCGCCTTCCCGGAAAAGGAATGGGTGCCCAAGGCTCCTACACTGGCCCGCAAGATGTCTCTCATGGCTAAAGTACAGGACGAAGTGGGGCATGGTCAGCTGCTGCTCCGGGTAGCTGAGGATCTGGCCCGGCCGCTGGGCAAGGGCCGTGAAGAGCTGATCCAGGAGCTGCTGGAGGGCAAGAGCAAGTTCCACAACGTCTTCCATATGCCGGCGCCCACGTGGGCGGACTGCGGCGTAATCGGCTGGCTGGTAGACGGCGCCGCTGTGATTTCTCAGGCGGCCCTGCTCCAGAGCAGCTACGGCCCTTACGCCCGGATCCTGCAGCGGGTATGTGCGGAGGAAGGCTTCCATATTCAGCACGGCGAGTCCATCTGCCTGGCCCTGGCCGAGGGCACCCCGAGCCAGCGGAAGATGCTGCAGGACGCCCTGAATCGCTGGTGGGAGGCGCTGCTCCTCTTCTTTGGGCCGCCTGAGACAGACGGCCAGAACGCCCAGGTCCTCCTCAAGTACCGGTTCCGCACCAAGACGAACGAGCAGCTGCGCCAGAAGTACCTCACCAAGTACGTGCCCCGGATCTGGTCCCTGGGGCTGACGCTGCCCGATCCTGAACTGCGGTATGACGAAAAGCAAGGCCGCTGGATCTACACGGCCCCCGACTGGAGCAAGCTGAAGGCCATCGCCCGGAACGAAGGCCCGCTCTCCCAGTACCGGCTCGCACTGCGGCGCAACTCTTACGAAACGACCCGCTGGGTGCGCGAGGCGCTTACCGGCAAAGCGGTAGTGGCATAGGAGGGGCGGCTATGGCAGGATATCCGGAATTCCAGGTATACGAGGTCTTTGTACAGTCCACCCAGCTGAGCCCCCATACCTGGGTGGGCAGCATCGACGCCGGCTCCCCAGAAGACGCGTTGATTCTGGCCCGGGAGACTTTCCTCCGGCGGGAGAAGGCGGTTTCCATCTGGGTGGTGCCTGCCGACCAGATCCACGGCACCGATTACGAGGATCCGGACTTTTTCGCTCAGGAGACCGATAAGGCCTACCGGCTGACCAGCGGCTACACCGCTGACAACGCCCGGCGGTGGCGGAAATACAAGCGAGAGCTGCTGGACATTGAGAAGGACTTCGTAAAGGACTGATGCTGATGGAGAACCTGGATCGGAACGCGCTGATTGCGCTGCTATATCAGATGGCCGATGACGAGTTGATCGTCGGCCACCGGGATTCGGAGTGGCTGGGTCTCGCACCCCACTTAGAGGAGGACGTCGCCTTCTCCTCCATCGCCCAGGAAGAGGTCGGCCATGCAGCCAACCTTTACAAGCTCCTGGAGGACCTGGGCGAGGGCAAGGTGGATCAGCTGGCGTTCGACCGTCCGCCGGAGCGCTTCTACAATGCGGTGCTCCTGGAGCGGCCCAACGGGGAGGGCACCTACCTGGAAAACCCGCGGTTCGACTGGGCCTACACCGTGGTTCGCCGCTTGGTCTACGACCTTTTCGATAACGTCCGGCTGGCTGTGGCCGCTGAGTCGGCCTACAAGCCGCTGGCTGACCTGGCCGCCCGGATGCGCCGGGAAGAGCGGTACCACGTGCTGCACCACATCACCTGGTTCAAGAAGCTGGCCACGGGTACCGAAGAATCCCGCCGCCGCCTGCAGGAGGCCATCGCCAAGGTCTGGCCGGATCTGCCTGGTCTCTTTGCCATGGGCTCCGTGACGCCCGGTCCGCACTTTAACGCCGGTCCCACCGAACTCCTCAGCCGCTGGGAAGCCGAGCTGCAGCCGGTCTTTGCTGAAGTGAAGCTGCCCTGGCAGCCGGTGGACCTGAACCAGCCCATCGCGGAGGACGGCCGGTCTGGCGTGCACACCGCTGAACTGGCGACGCTGCTGACCACTATGGGAGAGGTTCGGCACGCCGAGCCGGAGACGGTATGGTAAACGAAGAGGCCCTCTGGAGAGCGCTGGAGGGGGTCTGCGACCCGGAAATCCCCCACCTCAGTGTCGTGGAGATGGGGATGATCAAACGGGTAGAGTCCGACGGAGCGGATGTGCGGGTGGAGGTGCGGCCCACCTTTGTGGGCTGCCCGGCCCTGGATATCATCCGCCGGGATATCGACGCTGCCCTGTCGGGTGTCGAAGGGGTGGCATCGGTGGAGATCCAGTTCGTCCACGACCCGCCCTGGTCGCCGGACCAGATCTCCGCATCCGGGCAGGAGAAGCTCCGGAAGTTCGGCATTGCCCCACCGGTGCCGGGCGGCTCCCATTCGCTGCTGTCCCTGGATGAGGTGCCTCCCTGCCCATACTGCGGCTCGCACGACACCCACATGGAGAATATTTTCGGTCCCACCGCCTGCCGCTACGCCTGCTACTGCAGCAGCTGCCAGCAGCCCTTTGAGGCGATGAAGAGCATGCGGTAGGGCCGCCAAGCCGGTACCAGGATTTCCCCGCACCCTGCTGCCAGTCAGCCCACGCATGCGGGCCTCTGCCGCCCCGTAGTGTATGAATGTGGGCTGACTGGGGCAGGGTGTACCTCCGTTTGTCCGCCCGCTTCTTGGTCAATAATCCAGGGCCAGGAGGGGTTGTCCATGCGGAATGCGGGGGTGGGAGACCGGGTTCAGCGAGTGCTGGAACAGCACAGCGGCAACGTTCGCATGCTGGACGCCTACTGGCAGTGGGCCACCAACCCGACGCCGCCCGCTGCGGGCTATGCACTGGAGGAGAACTGCGGCTTCATCGCCACCAACCTCCTGCTCAGGTACGGCGAACCGGCCATCGACCTGGTGACGCAGCTGGCAGCGGAGTGCCGGGAGCTTCGACAGGAGGCTTCGGTGTATGACCTGCAGCAGGCGGTTATCGCGGTGCTCAACGGGCCCGTGGGCCATGAACTGCGGGAAGAGATCCTGACCAGACTGAACCAGCCGGTACCGGAACGTCAGGTCCTGGCGGCATGGCTGGTCAGCCGGGCCCGCTGGTCGGGCCGGTACGGCCCCGAGGCTTGGCTGGCAGGTGAGTTTGACTGGGCCCTGGGGGTGGATCTGCAGGTTGCTCAGAAGGACCTGCAGACGTCACTGGTGCGCACTATCTACGCCATCGACGGCAGTCAGGTGGACCTCGCCCGTGAGGCGCTCCTGGTGGGCGTGGTAAACCGGCTTCTCTACCGGAATGTGGCCGGACGCATGGAGCCGAAGATGCGTCCGGGTCCGCGCCTTCCACTGGCGCGGGTGGCCTACTAGAGCCGGGTCCCCGGACCGGGTGCTGTGCACCTGGTTGCAGGGGCCCGGCTGCTGTGTTTCGTGCTCTGGGGGACCAGAGGCCGCCCTGTTGACATAAGATGTCCTGAACCGCGGCCTCCGACGGCTGCGGGGAAGGGGAGGGATCTGTGTGCAGGAGCGGCCTGCGGAGGCGGTTGAAACGCTGCCCGATCCCCCAGGCTTGGTCAGGCCCAGACTTGCGGTTTGGGTGCCGCCGGAAGTGCTGCCCGTGGTGGTCTCCGAGAGCGTACTGGTGCGGCTTTTGGGTTCAGATCACAAGAAGCCCAAGCGCCGGCGGCCGGCCGCAGATGACGGATCCGGAAGAGGCTCCGGTGCAGCCTCCAGGAAAACCTCTGGCAAGGGCACGGGCGTGAAGCGAAAGCCGCCCAAGAAGCGAGTGACTGCGCGCAGAGATGCAAGCGGCGGCTGGGCGGATGCGAGCGGTATCTGGCAAGATTCCGGCGGTGCCCGGAAGGGCGTCAGCAGTGCCCGAAAGGGTGTCAGCAGTACCCGGAAGGATGCGAGCGGCGCCGGGAAACCGTGGGACCCGGAAGAGCCCGAGCTGCTGGCGGTAACGCCGGAGATGGAGGCCCAGGCCCAAGAGGCGATGAAGCAGTGGAAGATGAAGGTCAGCGGGATGCGGGTGATGGCCACCAAGCCGGAAAAGGGCGGGGCCATCTGGCGCATTGAGACCAGCAAGGGTCCCCGCAGCCTGAAAGTGCTCCACCGCCCTCCTGCCCGGAGCCTCTTCAGCATCTACCTGCAGGATTACCTGGTGAAGCAGGGGGCCAGGGTGCCGAGACTGATCCCCACCAATACCGGCGAGCTGTACACGGAGGTTGGAGGAAAGCTCTGGATCGTTACCGACTGGATCGAACAGCTGGTTCCGGCCTCCAAGGACCTGGAGGGTGCGAAGCAGCTCTGCTACGGGCTGGGCGAGTTCCACCGCCATTCCCGCGGCTATGTGCCGCCCCCGGGTGCAGAGGTGGCCTCGCGGCTGCACCGCTGGCCCAAGACCTACCAGAAGATGGCCGCCAAGATGAACTGGTTCCGGGAGGTGGCCAAAGCCTACCCGGAGGCGCCGGCCAGCGCCGCTGTGCTGGCCATGGTGGACCGCTTTGAAGCGCAGGCGAAGAAGGCGCTGGAACGGCTGGAGGCCTCTCCTTACGCCAGTCTGGCGGCTCGGGGCGGGCCGGCCTGGGGCGTGGTCCACCAGGACTACGGCTGGTCCAACGGCCAGTTGGGCCCAGGCGGCATCTGGATCATCGACCTGGACGGGGTGGCCTACGACCTGCCCATCCGCGACCTGCGCAAGCTGATCACCAGCACCATGGATGACATGGGCGTCTGGGATCCGGAGTGGATGCGGGGGATGATTGAGGCCTACAACGAGGCCAATCCCATCGAGCCGGACCTGTACAAGGTGCTCCTCATCGATATGTCTCTGCCCAACGAGTTTTACAAACATGTGAAGGATATGCTGGTGGATCCGCTCATGTTTCTGACGCCGGAACTGGACCAGCTGCTTCAGCGGCTGGCTGCATCCGACGAGACCAAGTGGCAGGCCCTGCGGGAACTGGGGCTGGATGATGCCAACGCAAAGGTGCCCGGGCGCCGGAAGAAACAGGGGAGGGCTGGCCGGTGAGGGTGCTGATGATCGTCACCGAGAAGCTGCCGGTTCCGCCGGTGCGGGGCGGCGCCATCCAGACCTACGTGGCGGCTGTGGCCCCGCTGCTGGGGCGCCATGTGGACCTGACCGTCCTGGGCGTGACCGACCCGACCCTGCCGGAGCACGAGCGGGTCGAGGGCGTGGAGTATGTCCGGGTGCCGGGAGGTACCCTTGATCGGTATCTGGAAGGCGTCCTCGCCTATGTTCGGGAGAATCAGTTCGACCTGATCCACATCTTCAACCGCCCCCGGTTGGTGCTGCCGGTGCGGGAGGCTGCGCCGGACGCACGGCTGGTGCTCAGCCTTCACAACGACATGTTTGAGCCGCACAAGATCGCTGCCGAAGAGGCGGAGGCGGCTCTCGCTCAGCTGGAGCGGTTGGTGACGGTGAGCGACTATGTGGGGCAGCGGGTGGTGGAGCTGTACCCCGCCGCTGCCGAGAAGAGGCAGACAATCTACTCGGGTGTGGATGTGCACCAGTTCTTACCGGTCTGGTCCCCCGAAGCCAAGCCGGTGCGGCTGCGCCTGCGCAGAGAGCACGGCCTGAAGGGGAAAAAGGTGGTCCTTTTCGTGGGCCGGCTCTCCCCCAAAAAGGGGGCAGACGTGCTCGTCCGGGCGATGCCGTATGTGGCCCGCCGCCACCCGGACGCAGCCCTGGTGCTGGTGGGCAGCAAATGGTACGGGGAGAACAAGGTGAGCGACTACGTGGCCTACCTCAGGGCTCTGGCGGCCCGCTCTCCCGTTCCAGTAGTGACCACCGGCTTTGTCACGCCCGACCAGGTCCACCAGTGGTTCTTGGCCGGCGATCTTTTCGTCTGCCCTTCGATCTGGCCGGAGCCTCTCGCCCGGGTCCATTACGAGGCCATGGCCTCGGGCCTGCCTATCATTACCACCAACCGGGGCGGCAACCCTGAGGTGGTGGCAGGCCATGGCGTCGGCATGGTGGTGGAGCAGCCGGAAGATCCCAAGGCGATGGCCGCAGCCATCAACCAAGTGCTTGGGGATCGGGCCCTGCGGGCCGAGTGGGGGCATAATGGAAGGCGTCTGGCAGAGGAGCGCTACCAGTGGTCTCGGGTGGCCGATGAGATCGCCCAGGTGTGGCTGGCTCAGGCACCCTGAGGCTGCTGTGGAGAACACCCCTGTCGCAGCGGCAGGGGTGTTGGCGCGCTCTTTTGGCCTTTTGCGGGTGCTGTGTGCTGGTAGCCTGTGCACCCCAGCTGAGAATCAGCCGGTTCAAGCGCCAGGGACCGTTTGGTTAGGGTTACATATGATGGGGCGAGGGCTCAGTGAAGGGCGAGGTGTACACCGTGGAAGGCATGGGCATGATGGGACTTCTCAGGCAGCTCTGCCAGTTCATGATGGCCGGACTGCCGGTGGCTGCCATGGCCCACAGCTACCACGTGGAGGTGCTGATGGACCCGCAGTTCCGGAACGATCCTGTTCTCCAGCGCTTCAGCCTGGTGGAACTGAATGAACTCCATCATCAAGTGGCGGCCATGGGGGCACTGATGCGGCTGGAACGGGGTGATCCCACGGCGCTGTCGAGCCTGGGAGCGAATCTGCAGGGGTTTTTGGAGAACCGGCAGCGGGGGATGGAAGTGATGGAAGGGCTTTCCGACGCGGTGCGGCAGGATCCCCGCATGCAGCAGATGATGGCCCTGACGCAGGTCTCGAATCAGCAGATTTCACAAAACTGGCCGCTTCTGATGCAGGTGGTTCGCATGGCGAATGGTGCGGCGCCGGGACCACTGCTGGTAAACTGTCCATAAAGTGTCATGAGAGAGGCGCCCGCGGCGGAACGTGGGCGCCTGCGTCTTTATGTGGCATGGTTTAGTAGGCAAAACGCCGGGACCAGTCGGCATAACACGCGCTTTACGGGACATGCTACACCTGTGACCATGACAACCAACGGAGCGAGGTGGCCATGGGATGCCTTCAAAAACCACATCTCGTCTAGGGGCAGCACTCCTCTCTGCACTGGTCACAGTGGCCGCCTATGGCTGTGCGGGAACCCCACAGGCGCGAAATCCGGGCAGCGCCACCAACAACGCTGGCTTTACGAACCGGGGCAGCGCGGTGGCAGGGCCTGAGGGTACTGCCGGCAACGATGGGACAGGCGGGATCATCGGGAACCCAGGCAACGCCGGCTACCGGGGCGCCAATACCGGCGTTGGGGTTTGGGGCGCCAACACCGCTCGGCGGGTGAGGACGAGGACCTCTACCGTCGGGGAGGCGGCTGACCTTGGCCGGCAGATTTCCGCCGCCGTGGCCCGCATGGACGGCGTGGGCGGCACCAATCGGGCCGGCTTCATGGGCATGGGTACTACAGGCGCGGGCGGCGTGACCAACGGCTCGGTGGGGGTCTCAACGCTCGTGCTGGATGACATCGCCTACGTGGGCATCCGCCAGACCAGCGGTCAGACGACCACCGGGAACACCACGGCTGGCGCAGCTGGAACCCGCACCGGCCTCACCGGAAATCGGGCAGGCCTGGGCGGCAACTGGAACGGCCTCGGCGGCATCGGGATGACCCCGGGTGTTGAGGACGGCACGATTGGGACCAGGCGGGCCGGCACCTTGGGGGCAGGTACTGGAATCCCGGGTGCTGCAGGCACCACTGATGTCACGAATCCGGGCGGAGCGGCCGCACCGGGCACCACTGCAGGTGCTGCTCCAGGCCGCACTGGACCCACCGGCACTACTGCCGGCACCGGAACGACTGCCGCACCTGGCACCTCGACTGGTACCGGCACTGCTGGGACCCCACGTACTGCGGCCGGCACCGGTGCGCCCAGGACCCCTGGCACCACAATTGGGACCGGGACTGTCGGGACTAACGTGGGCGGTGGCCAGCGGGCAGCAACCGCTGGTGCTTCGCT
>ENA-OWPA01001281-OWPA01001281.1-bioreactor-metagenome-genome-assembly--contig:-NODE-1281-length-17747-cov-12.166044_pt1 | contig 17747 bp, 14 predicted proteins | sample MGYA00238139_ERZ651803 | MGnify/ENA primary metagenome ERZ651803 (study PRJEB26909, sample SAMN07631231) | bioreactor metagenome | isolation source: Switchgrass digestor | place: USA: Dartmouth... | reverse complement strand
AAAGATTATACAAAATTAAGAAAGGAGAGCTAACTTAGAAAAGCTAAAAAACTGTCTTGACAATGGGGAGCATTATATAAGGTCTTCTATTTCCCAAATAATTCTCTGTACTTCAGTGGCAGGAGTTTTTAGTGCTAGTGAGGTGTCTCCGGAAATTAACTTGCTGGAAATAACATTTCCCTTAACAAATATTTCATTCCCGGAATACAATCTTGAAAAGTTTACATCTCCTAATACAGTTATATTATTGGTGGAAATTACCTCCATATGCTCATGTACACTGCCTATTACTTCCACATCACCTTTAAAATTTATATTTCCTGTTTTTAAGCTTACTTCATTTAATTTTAACTGTTCACGTATATCATAAGTTATTACATTGCCGTTTTCTTTTTTTTCGGGGGTTCCGTGTTTTTTAGCTATTATTAAATTGGTTTCTTCATCAAATTGAATGTTACTATTGCTTTCAATAATTATTCTGCGGGCTTCCTTTGGTTCAATAGGGACACCTAGCACAGATATTCCCTCTTCACCCCTAAAGCCCCTAATTAAGCGGGCAATTTTATCTCCTGGTTTTACAGATATATATGTAATGAGATTTTTATAATCAATATTTTCGTTTTCACCAATATCTTTTTTATCACTGATGGTTAATAAGCATTCTAAGGTGTCATCTGTAGCATCTATGGGGGCTTTTCCTTCTGCTATAAGGAATCTGCCCTTTTTGTTATTTTCGCATATTTCTCTTATTAAATCCTCCTTTATCCCATAAACAATACCCTGTTCTTTTATTATATTCAGAAGCTCATTTACATCGCTTTTTTTGTAAATTTCCTCCTCATATACACATATATCCAGCTTATTCATTGGATAAGAGTCTTTTAGATATCTTTTAACGGTGCGGCGGGGTTTAAAAGACATATAAGCTTTTAAATTGTCCGGGGATATTTCTATATCTATTTCCATTTCTTTTTCTTCATGAATAGCTTCAACTTCTATAGTATCTTTTTCAGAAACCATAACAAGATGTCTTGTCTCCACACCATTTACAGTAAGCTTAACACCTTCACAGGGATTAAGGGCAGGAGGGATGCCTTTACCAATTGGATCCTTTACAAATACTTTTCCCTCCAGTATCCACACATAGCCATCTTCATTTTTTACTGTATTTCCTAAAATCTTGTTCTCAAACAAGAATATCACCTCTTTAATGTAGTAAATGCATATAATTCTTTTTTTTGAGTATATATGCAAAATTTTATACATATCATGTATCGAAATTATTTATAGTTTTATTTAGATTATTTTAGTTTTTATATATAGTTTTTATAAAAAAGAAATAATGTGAAAAGTATTAGAAATAATTTTTAATAATAATTGAATAAAAACCAGTTCTGTAGTATTATAATATATAATGAGACATTTATATATACAATTCAAAATAACAGCCCGACGTAAGAAACGATAAGTGAAACAAATTTCTCTAAAAGCCAGTCTTAATAAACTTTTTAGGGGAATGGAATAAATTATCAAGTTTAATACGAAAGGGGTTTTAGTTATGATATTATGAAACTTGTGATGAAATGCCAAAATATGAGGACTGGTTTTAAAGAATAAATTCTTATAACCTTAAGTTTGTAGTGCTATTTTTTGTTTTGTGCAGGAGGTTCAATACTTAAAGATAATATTATTTTGGGATTATTATTTAAAAATGAAGCAAATGTATATTGTTTTGGATGATTTTTGATTTTAGTAGTGAAAAACAGAATTTAATATGATATTATGAAAAAAGCAAATACCTATCTATAAAAGCAAATACCTATCTATTAAAAGCAAATACCTATCTATTATCTATTATCTATTTATATCAAGGCAAAGCTATCAGTTGTTTCCTGCGAAAGTTGATTTATAATCTTTATCCAACCAAGTCCTCGTAATCCTATATAAACTCATGTAATAGAAACATAAACTTTTATTATGGAATCGTGGCTAGATGGAAAGATAAAAATCCTTCGGATCATGATTTTTTGTTACAGGGATAAAGAAAGAAGGAGTAAGGAATAAAGGTGTAGTGCTTATAAATAATAAATATCACTATCTGGTTATGTTTATTATTTGAAAAATTAAATATTACAATTCTCAAAAGTTTATAATAAATCCAAAAATGTCATAAAGCATGTAAGCCCTGAAAACTATAACCAAGATGAAGATGACGGATTGGGAACAAGCTATAAATATGACGGTTCAAACAGACTGGTTGAGATAACGAATGCTCTTGGCATGCTGGTGCAAAAGAACATATACAATGATGCCGGGGAACTTGTTGAAAGATTCGATGCAACGAGAAAAGGCGTAAAATTTAACTATGACCTTGGCGGAAGAGTAAAGGAAATATACACTCCGGGATCTTTTACGTCCGGTATGCCTGCACAGCAGTATACCTATGATGCCATGGGCAACATAACTGGAATAAGAGACGGAGAAGGCAACTTTACCCATTACAAGCTTGACCTATGGGGAAGGATAGAAGAAATCAACAAGGCGGATGGAAGTGAAGAGAAATACACCTATGACTATGCCGGAAACATAACAAGTTCCACCGATGGAAATGGAAATACGACAGTATATGATTATAACAGTTTGAATGCATTGTCGCAGATAATCGACCCTGCGGGAGACAAAATTGCATATAAATATGACCATCAGGGACGAGTGGCCCGCAAAATTGACAGAAACAGAAGGATAACCGAATATGTTTACGATATCGGGGACAATCTGGTATTAAGAAGAGACTTGGCAACCGGAACAAGGGAAGAATTCAGTTATTATGTGGACGGTACCCTTAAATCTGCGTCAAGTGGCGGTGTAGTATATACCTACGACTATACCCCAAATATGAATCTAAAGTCCAAGAAATTAAACGGAAAGCCTTTAATTGAATATAAATATGACAAGAACAACAAAATAGTAGAGCTAAAGGATATTACAAAAAGGCAGACCACATATAAATATGACCTATTAGGAAGAATTGAAGAGGTATGGGATAGAAATAAAAAAGAGGCCGAATACCGATATAATCCCGACAATACGATAGCATCAATAATCTATGCTAATGGTGTAAATGTAAGGTATAATTATGATGAGGATAAAAACCTTACAGAAATTATAGCAAGAAATAAAGATGGAGGAGAAATATTCAGCCACAGTTATGCCTATGATGTCAATGGAAATCAAGTTGAACGCACCGAAAACGGTGAGACAACCCGATATATCTATGACAGGTTAAACCGATTGTCCAAAGCGATATATCCTGAAGGTGAGGAAAGCTTTGAGTACGATTTTGCGGGAAACCGTATAAACAGGACAATGAAGGGTATAACCACTAGATATAATTATGATAACAGAAACCGACTGATAGAGAAGATAGAAGGAGGAATGCAGACTGCCTATCGTTATGACCCACAGGGCAACCTCTTAGAAGAGGAAGGAAGAAGGGGAACGACAAGATATACCTATGACTGCTTTAACCGCACCGAAAGTGTAAGAACTGCAGAAGGCGGGTTCATAAGGAATAGGTATGACCCGGAAGGCCTAAGGTATGAACTATATGAGAACGGCAAGGTCAACAAATTCATATTTAGCGGAAGGGAAGTAGTAACCGAGGTTGATGCAGATTATGGCCTAAAGGCTGCAATAATAAGGGGCCATGAGCTGCTAGCACAGAAGGATAATAAGGACAGCTACTATTACCTCAACAATGCTCATGGCGATGTAACAGCATTGGTGGATGGGAGAGGTGATGTAGTAAACAGGTATAGATATGATGCCTTCGGTAATACCGTTGAAGCAGTTGAGAAGGTACAGAACAGATTTAGGTATGCCGGAGAACAGTTTGACCCGGTAACAGGGCAGTATTACTTAAGGGCAAGGTTCTATAATCCGGTTATAGGAAGGTTCACCCAGGAGGATACATACAGAGGCGATGGATTAAATCTTTATACTTATGTAGCGAATAATCCGGTTAAATATATTGACCCTAGTGGGTATTGTGGTGAAATCAAAAATGGAATGCAAAAGACAGAAGAACCTGATACAAGGGTTAGTGGAACTTCAGGTAATACTGTTAGAACTTTATATAGAGGTGAACGTTCAACAGTAACTCCTGAGATTGTATTTGAAGAAGGTTTTATTCCAAAAGGAGAACACAATGATGTCTTACTACATACTCAAAGTAATACTTCGGCAGGTAATTTTATTTCAACTTCATCAAGTTTTGAAAAAGCAAGAGACTTTGCAAAGCCTAATGGATATGTTTATGAAATTGAAACATCAAATTATATTGATGTTAATAGTACATTGGGAGAAAGAGCGTTATTCCCAGAACAAAATGAATTTTCAATTCCAGGAGGAATAAAACCATCAGAAGTAAAGGGTGCTTGGGTGAAGAAGAAAGGAATAATAACAGGAGAATTCATACCAAATCCGAGATATAAAGGAGGCAATTGATTTGGATATAGAGAAAAAAAGCATAACTCTTAGAAGCAATAAAAATGATATAATTAATTCAGAACTATTTTTATTAGACGAATCACCAGATAATGAAGATATGGTTGTTCTAGAAATAGTTTTTGGAGATAGATGTATCAAGATTGAGAACGATAATTTTTTTGATGCATTAAAAGAGTTAAGAAAAGTTCTTGAAAAAGAAAATATACAAATAATGTGTAATGGTGCCGCAAAGAATGTCTTTCCATCTCCGATGCAATTTTCTATGGGTAATACAAGAAAGGCGTATAAATTATCTTATGGTAAACAGGCAACACTAGAAGATATGGTTGATATATTTGAATGCGAAGATGGATTGGAATTTGTTGGTGTAGATGAACAATTGGATTTTTATAATAAATGGGTTAATAGTATCATTAAACGCTAATTCTTTTAGCAAATTATTTTATACTGGTGAGGTTAAAAATTTAAAGCAAACTAAAAGGATATAAATTTATTAGATATAACTATTAGATTTTATAAAGTTAATGAACAGTAGTCAATATAGAGGCAAGCAAAATTGAAGGTTACTTAAGTAAAATTTTATGGGATTCACCATTTGGCAAAGGTATAATATGATTAATGAATTCTATAGGAAAGTATAAATCTATTAAAGAATAAACAACAATCGAGGTATGTAATATGGCAATAATGTTTTATAAAGTAAATGATGAATATGGCTGTTTTTCTAATTTTTCAAGACATGGATTTGAACTTAACGGTAAGTACTGGAGTACAAGCGAACACTATTTTCAAGCTCAAAAATTTGCAGGAACGGAATATGAGGAAGAAATTCGATTAGCTGCTACAGCAATGGAAGTTGCTAAATTTGGAAGGGATAGAAATAAGCCTTTAAGAAAAGATTGGGAGCAAGTTAAATATAGTATTATGAAAGAAGCAGTTTTGGCGAAATTTAGAACTCATGATGATATTCGAGAAATTCTATTATTAACTGGAGATAGTGAGATTATTGAAAAAACAACTGATGATTATTATTGGGGTTGTGGTTCTGATGGGACAGGTAAGAATATGCTTGGTAAAATACTTATGGAAGTTCGTGCAATTTTGAAAACAGATATTTAAGCTACTTTGAACTGAAATAATACTGAAAGAAACTGAGATGTTTATAGAGAATATTGCTGCTATGAGTTATGTTAATTAAACCATAGTAAAAGAATAGACTACGCCGAAGCTAGTAGATACCCATATTAGGCTACTGGCTTTATTTTTTTACTGTATACAGTGCCTACCCTTAAAATCATATACAAAAGTATTTGCCTAATAAAACCAACAGAGCAAATCAAAGCAACTATTCCTATTAATACATGATGATTATTGAATGAGTATATACGAAATTTGCCATATAGGGTAAAAACAAAATTCTAAATAGAATTAATCGTGATTGTTTAATTATCATGTAATTTTTTGAAGGATATTTAACATTTTAGCAGAATTAAACAATTAAATATAATATTTTGCAGAGGGGATCACGATTATGTTTAGACTTTCTAAAGATATTTTGTTGGATAAACCATTTAAGGTTAAAGTAGAACAGATTTCAGAATTTAAAGATTCCTTTTTTAAAGATGTTTATATTGAAGCTGCTGAAAATGCTTTAAAAATTATTAGTAATACTTTTGTATTAGAGGATAATGTCGCATATAAAGATTCAAAAGTTGATTTTTATGACAACATTAAGGATTATAACAACATAATAGCTTTTACTGGAGATAGAGGAGTAGGAAAGACTTCAGCTATGATTAGTTTTGTTAATGCTCTTATAAATTTCAACAATATTAAAGAAATTGATTTAAATGAAAGTTTTATAAAGCGTTTTATAGAGCTTAACGAAAGGTGTTATTTTACAAGTCTTCAACTTATTGAATCAACTTTCGAAGGAAACAACTGATAGCTTTGCCTTGGTATAATCTGGCGAAGAAGCAACAAAGTAGTTGAGAAACTCGCTGATTATCTCCTTTGTCAAAAACAGTTTTTCCTGTAAAGCAGTTATTAAAGCTTCTAATATAAGCTGAATTGCCTCATGGAATTTAATGTCCTCAAGTTCATCGCAGCAATAGTAGAACAAAGCACCAATGGTGCGTAAATCAGTATTATTGCGGCTCTCAACCGCTAACATAATGTACCTTGAAAAAACAATAGTTGTATGGGCGACCATCATATCATAGGAACGGCCTTGAAATTCCTTAGCCAGCTTAAGGTATGACTTACACATCTTGAAGAATACCTCTATGTCCCAGCGTTTGCAGTATATCCTGATTATCTCTGTCTCGGGAAGACCAGTATCTGTAGAAATGAGAGCAAGCCATTTACTCTTGTTTCTTCGGTCACGGACAAAGACAATTTTTGCTGGAATGTGGTTTCCTTCTTTATCGTGTAGTTCTAACATGACTGAAGCAAGGTATTTTGCTCTTCCTCTGAGTTTCCTGACAGTTCGGTATATCTCTCTCAATGATTTTTTCTCACCATTGAAGATATAGTAAATCTTTGGAGTATCCTTCAGAATAGCTATCACATTAAGATTCATCTTGCAAATCTTGATAATGGTAGCCGGAAAAGAGAACCAACTGTCAAATAAAACATATTTTGCTTTAATACCGGCAGCAACAGCTTGTTCCAGCATAGACAAAGCAGATTCCGGTGAGGTAGCCAAGGCATTCTGTCGGCGTTTAAAACCAACAGACCTTTTATCTATAGTATCTTTCACTGGATTAATGCAAACCTTTGGATTTGTTGAACTTAAAAGGTTGAAGGCCACAGGAATAAATGAATTACCGTCTGTCCTGCCAAGTGTAAGCATACGAAAGCCTTTTTTGTTCTTATTACCGTCAGCATGATCTTTGACCCAACTTAAAAGCTCAACTGACTTGCTTCTTGTCCTACTGTAGAAGGAATAGTCTATTACAAAGGCATCAGCCCGATCATCTGCCGTTAATCTATCGATATGATGATTTATGACCTTTGCAGAAGGCAAATAGAGAAATTTCTGCCAGTTGATATGTATGGAATTTAAGAATCTGTAGGCTACGTCTCTTTCAAATGGTATATCAGAGTTTCCTGCATTATAGTTCATAAACAGATTTTTGCCTGTAAAAACAAGTTCAAACAGTACTTTAAATACCAGGAGACGAGGAATACCTTTATCTCTATATGCATTTGACTTTTTTAACAGATGACCTACAGAAAACATTTTGAAAAAGTTATCAACTGTCAAAGAAAATCTATTTTCTGCTTTAACCTTTTGTGATACAATAGACATGTTCAAGAACCTCCAAAGTGTAGATTTAATTGGGTTTTGTCACTTCTATTATATCACATGAAAGGGGTTTCTTGGACTTTTTTATTGCCCAAAGCTATTGAGTTTTCAATGTTCAGTGCATATTAGTCACGTGCGAAAGTTGATCTATTCATTTAATATACACAATTTGCAGAAGGAAAGCAGAGATTATATAGTACAGGCTTATGGAACCGAATGGTTTTTGGAAGAAGGAGAAGAGTGTAAAATTACATATAATGTAGGATGGTTATATGACATTTTGGACGATACTTATGGAAAATTGCTTAAAATAAGTAGAAAGTATATGGGAAATATAAATGGTGCAGATGTGGACGAATTTTGGAAAAGAGGTATTTTACATTGTGATGCAAGACTGTTGGATTTTGCAAAGAAAGCTGTTAAGGAGGATAAAATATCCGTTAATGCAATATAAAAGATGTTACAGTTATAGGCAAAATTTACGAATAGAAGCAATATTGTATATACATATAATGTTTATGTTGACATATTATATATGTATATGTATAATATGTATGTAGTTAAAAAGATATTCTAGATAAATCTTACATTAACTATCAACACATAAGGTACCAGATGTGAAAAAATTACAAAAGAGATGAAATTAATGAAAAAATCTTTTTTGGGTAAAATTTCTTGTTTATCAGTAGGATTTGCTATTATTATGAGTCTTACTGTTAATGCAGCTGTTATTGGAACATCAAGAGCTACGTTAAGTAACACTCAAACTGAAAGCACAGGAGACTTGGTCGCTCTGTGGGGTACATCGGGAACAGGAAGACTCAGGGTCAAATCTACTAACAATAGCCAAATAAAGGCAGAAGCTATGCGAGTAGAAGTGAATTGGTTTGATACTAGTCTAGCAAGTATGACTACTTCCAGCAACAATTGGTCAAGTTGGTCAGCTCCTTTCAACTTGTCTAAAGTTAATGTAGGGTACTATGTCAAAGTGTCCGGATCTAAGGCAGCAACGGGCCAAGGAGAGTTTGAAGTTAGTCAGTAATAAAATTATTACATAATTTATAAGCTTAGACTTGGACCAATAGTCTGAGTTCTAAGCTTTTTTGTGAGGTGCAGCATGGAAGTTTTTAAAAGAATAACGACTCTTGAATTGAAGTTATTTATCAGAAGATACTATTTAATAGTTCCTTTGGTTTTAACATACTTATATATGTTTTATGGATATAAAATCATGCAAGATAGACTTGATGAATTCTTATTTATAAGAACAAGTGGTTTTGTTATGATGTTGTTAATAACACTATCCATGTGTTCTGGGATTATAAATGCTAGACAGGAGAAGGATTGCAAATTTGATGAATTGATAAATACATTGCCAGGTTTTTGGATAAGACACATGGCAAAAATTTTTACGTGGTCATTATGTGCGTTTGTTTATTGTTCGATACTAGTAATATTGTGCGTTATTTGGTGTACTAATCGCACAAATGAAATCGGGAAGTATATTTGTCAAATAACTCCATATATATTTGTGAATTTTGGTATACCAATGGTATCTGTATGGATAATTGCTTATTCAGTAGAAAAAATTTTTAAACCCAAAATTGGATGGCCTTTTTTATTGTTGATATGGTATTTTATTTCACCTTTGAGAAATGATTTAAGTAATATAACTATTTTTCTAAATCAATTTGTTGAAGAAGCACATGGCAACTCAAGACTGATACATTACGGACTTGAAATGAACATTGGATTAATATCAAGAAAATTATGGTTTTTGCTATTTAGTTTATTTGGATATATCACTGCTAATCTATATTATTCAGGATCTGGATTAATAAAAAATACTAAGGCTAAAATAGCTTTAACAACTGCAATTTTATTATTTGTTGGTGCTGTGCCATTAGCTGTTGTTTCGTCAAGACCACATTCTCAAGGGGTTTTATGGGAGCTTGAAAATGACGTTTGGAATGGAGAACTTCTAAAGCAGGCTAAGGAAAAACACGAATTGGAAACTACTAATGGGCAAATAAATTTGCTGAGTCTAGAGATAGGGAGTAATAAAGGAGATTTATTAGAATATAGTGCGAGAATTAATATTGATAATGTTACAAAGGAACCAATTGTACTTACCTTATATAGAAGTCTGGGAATTAGAGAGGTAAAAGTAAACGGACTTGATTATACTGAGTATATGCGTGAAAGAGATTGGATTATTTTTCAAAAACATCCGGAGGGAAAAGTAGAAATAGAAATAAATGTCTCTGGAAGGCTTCCATATTCATTGGCTGAAATAACTGATCGCACAATGGTATTAATGCCTGATTTTCCTTGGTATCCTATATTGGGAAAACATAAAGTTTTAAATCCTATACTTAATTATGATTATTTACCCAATAATTTAGCAAAAGAGAAACCATATAATATTGTATTAAAAAGTCATAGAGGAAATATAATAACTAATTTATCCGACGATACGGCTACAGAATTTAACGGTCAAGCAACTGGACCTGCAATTATACAAGGAGATTTTATAAGTAAAACTATTAATGATATACACTTTGTTGCACCTTCTTCATTATACTATTTTTACAAACAAGATATAGCTATAGTAACTGATTTGCTACAGGAATATAAAAGAAAATTTGCAGATTCCTTAGGAATTGAATTGGGGTATGATTCTTATAGTAAATATAATCAAGTTTTTTTGGTTAATTTAAGGAATCCAATACGTATTAATCGGGATGAAGTATATTTAGACTATTCTGCATGGGTAACTCCTCCTTTTCTTGACAATGAAGCAGATAGTATAAGGACAAATTGTGAAAATCTTAGACTAATGCTTGCATTTGAGTGTTTTTGGAGGACAGGTGTATATGTAGAAAGTAGCATTCAGCCATGTTTATTTACAACTATGATTGAAATAGCAGAAAGTGGTGAAAAAAGAGATCTGGAGGAATACTTTACAGATTGGCGGGGCAAGGGTGACGAAAATCAAATTATATGGGAAAATGATAATAAAGATATGTACGAAATTGAAAAACTCATAAAAGCGGAATCAAAAGATGAAATAAGCAAAATAGCATACCAAATATTAAACAAATGGGTAACAATAAATAAATCAAGTAAAACTGTAAACTCTTCGGATAGGTCTGTTATGTCAGATAGGTAATTTGCATCTTCAACAAGTAAGAGGATTACTGTGTAGAGCCAACAGAAGAACAGAATAATCCTTAATAGTCTGAAACATATATATGAGAAGAATATGCTTTTAAGAAGAAGGAGAGATAGAAATGAGGTTAAAAATTGATGACCTTTCCAAAAAATACAAGGATAAAAAAGCTCTTGATTCTGTTAGTTTATCAGCTTCAAATGGAATCTATGGATTATTAGGACCTAATGGAGCAGGGAAAACGACATTAATGAGAATTCTTGCAGGAATTATAATACCTAACAAAGGAAGTATATTTTTTGATGGAGAAGATGTTTTGAAGGATATGGATAATTTCCGATACAAAATTGGCTATTTGCCACAGGAATTTGGATGTTATAAGAGCTTATCGGTAAAAGAATGTTTAGACACAATAGGTGTCTTAAAAGGTGTAAAAGCATCTGAACGAAAAAAGCAAATAGAAGAGGTTCTTTTAGAGGTGAATTTAAGTAATGAAGCAAATAAAAAGGTTGGAGCTCTTTCGGGTGGTATGAGGAGAAGACTAGGAATTGCACAGGCTATGTTGGGTAATCCGGCGTTTATAATGGTGGATGAACCTACAGCAGGTCTAGATCCTGAAGAACGGATTAGATTCAGGGGTTTTATTAGAAAGATTGCAACAAATAGAGTTGTGTTGTTGTCTACTCATATTATTGAAGATATAAAAAATAATTGTGATGGGCTTGCACTTATAAATAATGGTAAAGTTGAGCAGTTTAATGGATTTGAAGAACTTGAAAAACTGGCAAGTGGAAAAGTGTGGAGAATAGTTTTGACAAATGACGATTTTAAGAAAATTGAAAGTAAGTATAGAATACTATCAACAAATACAAATGATAATGGTTTGGAAATCAGAGTTTATTCTGAAACTAAGCCGTTGGAAGATGCTGTGGTAGTCCAACCAACAGTTGAGGAAGGGTACTTAACATGGATAAGCAAATAAACAAGATGATACCTTTAGGTTTTGATTTAAAAACAGCAGGATATTCGGGGTACTTTATATTGCTATCCATTGCAGCAACTATAGTGTTTCACTTGAAGCTTATGGGAGGATCGGAAACGAAAATTATCTCACTTCAGTCTACATTATTTATTATATCTGTTATTGGTATATTAGTTTGGATATTACCTGCTTATATGGATATTGTAAATACTGAAAGCAAAGAGTTAATACTATCATTACCTATAAATGGATTTGCGTTTGTTTTTCTTAGAGTATTAAGATTGTTTGCACTTTATGCAATATTTTTTCTGGTGTTGCTGTTTATAATATCAGCTAAAAGTGGTGGTGCTGGATTAGAGTATGGTATCGTTGATATGTTTTTAATTGCAGGAGCACTATTTTTTATGTCAGGTTTAGGTTTGATAGTACTTTTAATTAGTAAACATATGGTAATAGGCTATGGGATTCCTATATTGTGGGTAGCTATAAGCTTTTTTTATAGAGGTGGAGCCAGTTGGCTATGGCATACATGTCAATGGATTGTTCCAAAGCCTTTTGAGTCTTCATGGCGATATGCTATAGCTCATTGGATAACAGGGCTACTATTTCATATTATATCAACATTTATTATAAAACAACGTGAGTATCTAATAAAATAGTTTAACTGCTGAGAATGGTATTTATCCAAAGGAAAATAGTAAAGGAGGAATAGTAGATGAAAAAATAGTTTCATTATTATTAGTAATATCTATTATAACAACTATGGGATTAAATCTTTTTGCACTAGAAAACAATACAATTATAAAAGATTCTTCATTAGAGGACTTTTCTTCTTCTTATTTGCTGATTCATAAAGAGATGGTTAAGTCAAATACAGGTAATTACCCTGATGATATTGTGGTAAAAAAACTTACGGATTTCTCTGGAAATGAACTCGAACTAATTGAAACAGGAAAATCAGGGTATTACATTTTTGATCCAGTTTCAGGACAATACATTGAATTTTCTCCTAATGCTCCTTCTCCATATTTAAATAAATTCGGAGAACTAAAATACTTTGGTCCTAAATGTTATTACGTCAAAGATGGTAAAACCTTCTCACATACAATAGTTGAAGATCAAAAAAATATTAGTGAAGATAAATTATTTCTTTTGCAACAAAACTTTGATGTAATAATATCAGAAACTAGAAAAAATAAAGATTATAGTGTTTTATCACTGATGAATAACTCAAAGATTGAAAAGTCAGTATTGACTAACAGATTCAGTACCATGTCATATCAAGATATATATGTTCCCGCTCCTTCGTATATATGGGATGCTGTATATCCACCTAATTTAGGAGCGTCATGTGGCTACGTTGCAACATGTATCGTATTGAATTATTGGAATCAAAGAAAACGAAATGCTGGTATAATACCAAGCAAATTTCTTGATAGCAAAGGTCAACTAAAAACATCAGGATATACTCTCCAAGACCATCTGTTATCTTATGGTTATGGTCAAAGTTCCACCGGATGGACTATTTGTGATGTTCTTAATGATTATTGTGATGAGTTCAATATATCAGCGACTGCTAGTTGGGGGCTTGGCAAAATAGGTGCTAATTCCGAGTTAGAAGAAGGAAGACCAGTAATACTATTTGGGTGGTTGCCTGATGTTTCTGGTAGTGGTAATGTAAACCATGCGGTTACAGCATATGGAATTAGATATGGAGATTATATAAAACGCTATATTGTTCATTATGGGTGGCGTGGATATGAAAAAGTTTATCTTGGCGAAGATACTTGGATAGGAGGAATTGGTACAAATACCCGTTTTGTTCTTAACTAGCAAATTTGCTCGTTTGTAATATGAAAGGTGGTAGAAAACAATGAAAAAAGCTGTATGTTTAGCATTAATATTATGTATATTGACTTCAATTACATCATGCACTGGATATAAAAAACTTAGTGAAATCAAGGCAACAGATTATTTTAGCGGAATTGAATGTTCTATTCCATTAAGTATACCATCGGGTGCGATGACAAGCGAATTTTTACATACAGATGATGATATTGATGAAATAAAGGCAAGACTTGATAAAATTTCAAGTAAAGAAGGAAGCTTTACTGTGCAATATTTACCATATAATGCCTTGTTAATTGTTTATACTAAAGATTCTAAAAATGCCCTATATTTATTTCAAGAATATCAGTTAGGACAACATTACCAGTCTAAATATAGTCATCAATATAGGTTTTCAGACTTTTCTGCATACCTTACTATGTCGTTACAAATAGGCAAAGTCGGTCTTAAAAGTCAACGTTTAGAAGGCATACCAATACCACATCATTTGCTAAGAGATGAGTTTACTGGCAGCTACTATGATTACCTTGAGGATGAATATGTAGTTAACGGAAGCATTGAAGAGTTTTATGAATTTTATCAAATGTTTCAAAACTATTATAGTGAATATTCGATAAATATTGAAAAAGAAGATAATACACTGATATTAAAAAACTTACCTGTAAATATTAAGTACATAAATCCTGAAGGTAATATTGATCATAAAATCGAACAAATTCTATTAAAGGAATTTAGAATCAATTTTTCTAAAAATGATAATTCAGAACCTGTTGTGACATTTTCTTATATTATTACTTAAGACAAAAATCTATTATCCCTCAAGCTATTTTACATAAAGTTTGGGGGATTTTTTTGCATCTAGGGGTTATAGGCACAACCCCTCCAAATTTTTGATATTTGCAAACATTACCAATTGCATCTATTTTATTTGAAGAACAGATATTATCTCTTCTAAATCAATTGGACATTTGTTGCTACAAAATGCATAATGCCCAAGTAAATGAATATGCTGCCAAGCCACAGGTGAGACTCTTTTTAACTTTTCAATAGCTTTAGTATTATTGCAGGATTTATATTTTTCAAGTATAAGTGATAATAAGGCAGAGTTATAATAAACAATGATATTTGCAATTAAGCGTCCACATTGGTTACTGATATCAATTTCTATATCTGTTTTCCCACTCAGCTGCTTTTTCCCATTAACACTTGCTATTGCAGCCCGTAATTGGTGAAAAGATTCTATACGGTTTTGAGAACGATGTACATCTTGCTGTAATTTAGGATCCATTAAGTACTTTAAAGTATAAATACTTCGTATTAATTTATCAAACTCAAAAATTGCTTTGAGTGTTCGTGTTTGCTTATAAGTACAAAGCTTTTTAATAATCTTATTTTGTGTAATTTCCTTATTTGCAAGTGTTAAAATAATCTGTTTTATTTTAGGCCATTCTTCAACAATTAATTTTTTATCAATTTGTGTTTGTCCAACTGGCTTTATATAATAATCATGGTAATTCTCAGGCTCATCCCCACAGTAAAGATGTTTCAATTGAGTTTCTAAATTTGTAAATCTCGGTCTGAAATATACTTTAAACCAATGCAATATAGCGAAATTTGCTTTATTAATACTGTGCATATCACCAGTAATTGCATCCGGTACAATATCCGTAATGTTATTATAGTGAATATCAAAAACAAAATAACTTTCATGCTCATTAGCACCAATGGTGTCTCCTATTACATAATTATGGTTAACAAGCATCCCATAAGAAACCATTCCTCTTCCTTTTCCAAAATACTTTTTGGAATGTCTTGCTTTTATTGTAGGATGTTTTACTCCCAACTTTTGTCCATCAACACTTCCATAAAGAGTTGTTAAGTCAAAAGAGTAATATGGAAAAATAGATAATTCTCTCATTTCATTGCTAATAATTTTATTTGCTTCTTGAAGTGTTGCTTTACGAAAATACTTATAATAAACATCCAACAGCTGCTGATATGGAATATCGCTTATTTTCCCAAGTTTTAAATTTCTATTCTCTCTCAATTCTTTTGGCACAACACTTGTCTTCTCATATACAGCATCAACCTTATATGGAAGTGAGAGAGGCAGCATATCAAGGTCTTGAGGAATAATCCTTTTCCCTCCAATTAATTCCTCACTCTTTATTTTTTCCAAACCCTTTTGATTAATAAATTCTTCAATTTTAGCATCTACATTCTCTATCTTTTCTGAAACGCTCTGGACATTTACTCTTGAAACTGAAAGCATTGTATCTGATACAATGATGCCGTCCTTAAACCCCTCTATTGAAGCTTCTGTATCAATGTCTATAATGCTGCTCAAGTCAAGGCCTTCAATTTTTTCATGCTGTTTGAAGCTCGGATCTAAAGGAACCCATATTTTTTGGCCCTTCATAGGTCCTGCACCTCTGTAGTACTGATAAGGCACATAAGCTTCAACCCATACGTGTTCTGTTCTGACGTGAGATATCTTTCCGCCACTGACGACAGAAACTGTTGGTATTCCAAGAGATGCCAGAATTCTCACTGCATCCTGTGGTGTTTCCCCTCCAGTTCATCCCATCACCTTCTCTACAGGTATCTCAATTGTTCCTCTCACATATCGAGCAGGAATTCCTTTATATCGAAGAAGGGAAATAAGAAGCGATGCCTGGTCAATATCATTCCCTGCCATTTGGTCAAGGGTTCCCACTGCACCTTTTCTCGACCCGTAATATGCCTCGAAATTTATATTATTCCGGACATATTCATAAATCTCTATAACAGAATTTAAACTCTCAGCCAACTCTTTTATTTCTTCTGTAAATTGAGCTTCTGAAGTCTCTTTCAAATCTTCTTCTGCCGGTATATTTGAAAAAACTGAAGCCTTCTTTTCCGTCGAACTCATCTTATTTATACCGGTTATTTGTGTATCTTTTGACAATATAGAAGGTTCAACTTGTACATTTTTATGCGGTAGACTGCTACCTAAAGTCTGATTTGCCTGAACAGGCTTTATAAGCTTACCCAACTCTACAATCTTCTTTATTACTACTTTATGATAAAAAGATTTACATAATACAATATTTGTGTTAAAACATATATAGAACATTTGTTCTATATATGTTTTAAGAGTGTGAGTACTAATGCTTTATGAAAGTTCGAATAATCAGGGGATATATTCTCCAAGAGAGCCACGGAAAAATTATTATTATAGGTGCGTAGAAGAGAATTTTGAAGTTTTGGAGAGAGTGTGGGATGATAGGTACCAAAATACATACGGTTATTGGAGAACCCATATTCTAGATGTTATATATGATTACCTTGATTGTGGGAATTTGCATCTAGGGTTTGCCCGTGTTAAGTGTGAAGATTGTAACAAGGAGTATCTATTGCCTTTTTCATGTAAACGGAGGGCGTTCTGTCCTTCATGTCATCAGAGAAGAGTAGTTGAATTTGGAGAGTTTTTATACACTGAGGTTTTAAAAGAAGTTTCCCACAGGCAGTGGGTCTTTAGTATACCCAAAAGACTTAGATGCTATTTTATGTATGACAGAAAGCTACTTGCAAAACTATCAAGATGTGCATGGAAAGTCTTATGTGATTATCTTAAAAGTTCATCTGGAGATAAAGATTCAGTTCCTGGTGTTGTTATAGCTGTACAAACATTTGGAGATTTTTTAAACTTTAATCCTCATTTACATGTAATTGCAACAGATGGTTGTTTTAAAGGGGACGGAGATTTTATAAAATCAGTATTACCTCAAGGAAAAGATATTGAGAAGGTTTTTCAGTCAGAAGGACTAAAGATGCTCAAAAAAGAGGGGAAAATTAATCAATTTATTATAGATAACATGCTTAGTTGGGAAAATACTGGATTTAATGTTTATTGTGGGGAGGCAATATACGCAGAGGAACAGGAG
>ENA-OWPA01001278-OWPA01001278.1-bioreactor-metagenome-genome-assembly--contig:-NODE-1278-length-17762-cov-2.853831_pt1 | contig 17762 bp, 6 predicted proteins | sample MGYA00238139_ERZ651803 | MGnify/ENA primary metagenome ERZ651803 (study PRJEB26909, sample SAMN07631231) | bioreactor metagenome | isolation source: Switchgrass digestor | place: USA: Dartmouth... | reverse complement strand
CTGAAGCGCTTGTAAGCCCTTTCGGCTGATTCATCATCATATCTGCATCAACAATAGCCATATTAGGCAAAAGTTCATAGTCAGCAAGAGGATATTTTACACCGGTTTGTTCATCAGTGATTACTGCGAAAGGTGTAACTTCACTTCCTGTACCTGAGGTAGTTGGAACAGCAACAAAGTAGGCCTTTTCGCCCATTTTAGGGAAGGTGTACACACGTTTTCTTATATCCATGAAACGCATTGCCATATCCATAAAGTCTACTTCAGGGTGTTCATACATTACCCACATAATTTTTCCTGCATCCATTGCTGAACCACCCCCAACGGCAATTATGCAGTCTGGCTCAAATGCTGCCATGGCTGCAGCACCTTCTTTAGCGCAAGCCAGAGTTGGGTCAGGCTCAACCTTGAAGAATGTAGTATGTGTGATTCCCATTTCGTCAAGTTTGTCAGTAATAGGCTTCGTATAACCGTTTTTGTAAAGGAATGTATCAGTAACAATAAACACTTTCTTCTTGTTGTAAACATTCTTGAGTTCGTCAAGGGCAACAGGCAGACAGCCCTTCTTTATATAAACCTTTTGAGGAGTTCTAAACCAAAGCATATTTTCTCTCCTTTCGGCGACTGTTTTTATATTTAATAAATGCTTAACGCCGACGTTTTCAGAAACTGAGTTTCCACCCCATGAACCGCAGCCAAGAGTAAGGGAAGGAGCGAGTTTGAAATTGTATATGTCGCCGATTCCGCCGTGGGATGAAGGAGTATTAACAAGGATACGGCATGTTTTCATTCTGTTTTCGAACTCTTTTAGTTTATCCTGTGCTGTCTGGGTATTGAGATATACTGATGCTGTATGTCCAAATCCTCCATCTGCTATTAACCTCTCGGCTTTATCAAGAGCCTCGCTGAAATCTTTTACCTTATACATAGCTAATACAGGGGAAAGTTTTTCATGAGCAAATTCTTCGGATAAATCTACACTTTCAACCTCTCCGATAAGAATCTTGGTATTCTGAGGTACTGAAATGCCTGATAATGCTGCGATTTTTGCTGCTGGCTGTCCAACGATTTTAGCGTTCAGTGCACCGTTTATAATGATAGTTTTACGAACCTTTTCAGTTTCTTCTTCATTTAGGAAGTAGCAGCCACGTTTTTTAAATTCAGCCTTTACTTTATCATAAATACTTTCCATAACCAATACTGCTTGCTCAGAAGCGCAGATCATGCCGTTATCAAAGGTTTTGGAATGGATTATTGAGTTAACTGCAAGCAATATATCTGCTGATTCATCTATAATAGCAGGAGTATTACCTGGTCCGACGCCAACAGCAGGCTTACCGGATGAGTAGGCTGCTTTTACCATGCCAGGGCCTCCAGTAGCAAGAATTAAATCACAAGACTTCATTAAATAATTGGTAGCTTCAAGGGATGGAACATCAATCCATCCGATGATGTCTTCCGGAGCTCCAGCTTCAACGGCTGCTTCAAGCACAATCTTTGCAGCTTCAATAGTACAATCCTTGGCTCTGGGATGTGGACTGATTACTATACCGTTTCTGGTTTTCAGTGCTATAAGAGTTTTGAATATTGCAGTGGATGTCGGGTTTGTAGTGGGGATAACAGCTGCGATAATGCCAACAGGTTCTGCAATTTTTTTAATGCCGAATGATTTATCTTCTTCAATGACACCACAGGTTTTTGTGTTTCTGTACGCGTTGTAGATATATTCAGCGGCATAATGGTTTTTAATTACCTTGTCTTCTACAACTCCCATGCCTGTTTCGGCTACTGCCATTTTGGCAAGGCGAATTCTTGCTTTATCGGCAGCAACAGCTGCAGCGAAAAAGATTTTATCTACCTGTTCCTGGGTGTAGCTTGCGAAGATTTTTTGGGCTTCTTTTACGCGATTTAGCAATGCATCAAGTTTTTCAACACTGTCAACAACTTCATAATTTTTTGTGTTTGTCACATTAATTCCCCCTTTATAATAGGTTGTTTATAATTTAATGTTTTGCCATATGATTTGTTGGATAACAAATTCATAAGGTCGTCATTGTTATCAAAGTTATTATTGATAAAATTTTAACTATCATTGATAAAAAAATAACGAACTTTTAATAATATTTTATCACGTCTCTCAGAAAAATGCAATAATAAAACAAAAAAATGATACATTATGTTAATTGTTTTCAAAAAAATAATTTTGCATGTTACTTTTAAACAAACTATTGACAGACTAATATCATTTTGCTATTATGCTATTCTGAGAAGAATTTTTCCTTTGCATGCAAGAGAAATTACAGCTTAGCTTAGACTTATTATGATTAGACTTATTATGATTAAGGCTTATTATGAAGTGATATAATTTGATCTTGAGCCAAGTGTTTGCTTTGCAAATAGGCGTATAGGAAATTCAAATTATACATGCTTCATTATTTTTTTGAAATTTGGAAAGAAAATCTACATTAATTTAGCAGTAAAAATTGATTTGCCAGTAAAAAATAAATGTAGGGATATATATACTGTAGTATACCAATTAAATTTTATTAAAGTAATTACAGTATTATATTTTATAAAAAATAATAAATTAATGATAAGTGGGTAGAGATGAAGATGGAAAATAAAAAATCAAAAGTAGCAATTGTTGGAGCGGGTTTTGTTGGAGCATCAGCAGCATTCGCATTATCACTGAATCAAATGGCAAATGAGGTTGTCTTGATTGATGTGTTAAAAGAAAAGGCCGAAGGTGAAGCACTGGATATCAAGCATGGGTTGCCTTATTTAGGTCAAATATCAGTTTATGCTGGAGATTATTCTGATTGTGCAGATTGCGATGCTATAGTTATAACTGCAGGTGCAAACAGAAAGCCAGGAGAAACACGAATTGACCTTGCAAAGAAAAATGTTGCTATCGCTAAGCAAATTACAGAAAATATCATGAAATATTATACTAGAGGAGTTATCCTCGTTGTATCTAATCCTGTGGATGTTCTTACCTATAAAATACAACAATGGTCAGGTTTGCCACGGGGAAGGGTATTTGGCTCGGGTACAGTTCTAGACAGCTCAAGGTTCAGATATTTGCTCAGTGAGAAATTAAACGTGGATATAAGAAACGTACATGGCTATATAATTGGTGAACATGGTGATTCGCAGCTACCTGTATGGAGTGCAACTCATATTGCAGGAATGAAAATAGATGAATACTTTGGTGATCCTGCTAAGGGCTTTACCGATGAGGAAAAAGCTGCTATTGCTGAAGATGTTAAAAAAGCTGGTGCTGAAATCATAAAGAGGAAAGGTGCAACATATTATGCTATTGCGGTTGCAATTAATACAATCCTCGAATCATTACTTAAAGATCAAAATACAATAAGAACTGTCAGCTCAGTTATCAACGGTGAATATGGTATTTATGACGTTGCTTTGAGCCTTCCTTCAATAGTAAACTCTGAAGGAGTTAAAGAAATTATTAATTTCAATTTAACTGACGAAGAACAAGCAGCATTAGAACACTCAGCTGCACAGTTGAAGAGTGTTCTTGAACAAGTAAAAGATATTTAAGGATGGATTATATCAATAATGATTAATTTTAGTCCGAAAATTGCATGCGAAAGGAGTATAACTTCGTTCCGATGTTCCTGACCTCAAACAGCGCCAGGATTCATTTAACATAATCAGGTGGAGTCTAATCTCCATCTGATTACGAAGTTATATTATTTGTACATATACTGCAATTTTTTTAAGACAGACATATTTTTATTTTTCGGACAGGCATATATAGATAATTCAAAATTGTTCCACTAATAATTACAGCAGTTAGAATCGTTGTCGTGTCTTCCCATAATATTAAGAATTCATAGTTGATTTTGTTGCAGAATATCTAAATGCCGTCTCCTGCTTTAATAATGTTGAGAAAGGAGAAAGGTATTTTGTAATTTTCCGGGATGAATTTAATATTTCCTATGAAATGATTGGACGGCTTATCTTGGTCTTGTAATTTCAGTAATAATTTATGCAATAGAGGGCGGGATTATAGAAGTTTTAATCAGCCCTATAACATTTATAAAGCATGCCAGTAACATTTTTGTGTTGTCTTAAATGCAAGTAGACTCCATATATTCAAGTGTGGACAATTGAGGGGACAGGTAAACATGAGTGAGAATTTCCTGATTAAAATATATATTTTTTTAGAGTACCAAACGAAAATAGTCTGAGTTAAAAACTTATAAAAACAATATTATATTTATAAATATTGAATTAAATATCAAATTATTATTAATATAAAATTAATGATTAGAATAAAAGTATTATTAAATAAAATTATTGAATATATAAAATTATTAAGTATATAAAATTATTGTATATAAAATAGTATGTGAATAGTAAAAATTAAACGATGGGTTGTATTTAAAGGATTAAATTAATATATGTTCATAATTATTTAAAGAATTATAAAAGTTTGAAAAATTAACATATTATTCTATTAATTTATATACTTGATGTCAGAATATACTGAAAAATACAGGTCGGAAAAAAATTCTAAAATATTTTATAGTAGTTAAACAATAGTTTATTTGCTATCAAAATATGGACAATGCATACATGATTGGTATATAATGGTTATATATAGCAAAAAATTTCTGGTGAAAATAGGTTGTTTATATAGACAACAGGTATATAGTGTTTTATAATTTAACTTGAACGATTAAATAACATATAAGTAGGGAGAGACATGATAACAATAAAAGAAATCGCAAAAATGGCAAATGTTTCAGCGGCAACTGTATCGCATGTCATTAACGGTACAGCTAAAATTAGCCCGGAGACAACAAAAAGAGTGATGGATGTAATAAATAAGGTCAATTATAAACCAAATAGTATTGCAAAAAGCTTGAAAATAAAAAGGACAAATACTATAGGAATAATAACCGAAGATATCACTGTGTTTAATACACCCGAAATTATCAATGGGATTAATGAGCATGCAGAAAATTGTGGATATCATATAATATTAAACAATTTGAGGTTGTATAAGAGAATAGGTAATAATTATAAGGATACTTCCAAGTTTACTGATCTTGTATCGGATATTGTTGGTGACCTTGTCAACAGACAGGTGGATGGAATTATTTACGTGGGTGCTCATTGCAGGGATATTACCGGTTTAATTGAAAATGTCTCTGTTCCTATTGTATATACTTATTGTTATACCAATAATGAATCTGATATTTCAATCTATTACGATGACGAATTGGCAGCATACGAAGCTACAAAGTACCTGATTATGAATAATCATCGCAAGATAGGTGTAATAACCGGCTCCCTTAGTTCTATCCAGTGTCAGGAGAGATTAAAAGGTTATCAACGCGCATTATTCGATAATAATATACTATTTAATCCTCAATACATGAAGATTGGTAATTGGGAGCTAGAACAGGGGTATTTGGCTGCTAAAGAGCTTTTATCACTTTCAGACGCTCCGACAGCGATATTTTCAATGAATGATGTTATGGCTGGCGGTGTTATTGAAGCAGCAAAAGAGCTTGGTATCAGCATTCCAAAGGAATTGTCCCTTGTGGGTTTTGATAACAGGGAGTGCAGTTATTCCTATTCGCCTAAACTTACAACTATGTCGCTGCCATTATATGAAATAGGTAAAAAGGGAGCAGAGATATTAATTAAGATGATAAATGATAAAAAGAGCAGCAAAGCTCCACATGATCAAAATAATACAGAAAATAAAATCAAGTTAAATTGTGTTTTAATCCAAAGAGAATCTGTATTTGAAAATCCAGATAAATCGTTTAAAATATCATGAATTGCTAACTAGAAATGTAAAAAAAGGATTTATAAAACACAAGAAAAAGAATTTAGGTGTGAAAAGATAAAAATGCGAGAAAAATTAAGTTATTGAATGATATTTAATATATTTGAAAAAATATGGATATTTACTGGAAGAAAATAATATGGTATATATAAAATGTCATTTATAAATCGATCATAATAGTTACATAATAAAAAAATCGGAGGATTTTGTATATGTAATTGTGATTATTGGAGTCGTTTATTTTTTTGACTACAGTTTAAACGTTTGAATAGCTTTTCAAAAAAATATCTTACCTTTAACTAAGCTGGTTTTGTATAGTATTAGATATGTACTAAATATTATACAAAATAGACAGTTAAGAAGCACTAATCACGAAAGTAGAACATCGCAGCAATAAACTTTACCATAATAAACATAGTATCTAGCAACAAATTCCACTATTATAAACAATTATAATCAGCATGATAACAGGCACTAGCTACTTTTATTGCCTAATTATGGGGTTTATTATAGGTAGCTGGCTGATTAAATATTATACAACGTGGTTAAAACGTTTAATCTTGCAGCTTTCTTTAGTTTAAGCTGCATCTCAATAAAAACTAATTTGAAAGGAGAGAACAATATGAAGTGCAAGAAGATTCTGGCGATGCTAATTGCCGCACTAATGGTGCTTACCTTATTTGCAGGTTGCTCCAAATCTCAAGAAACTTCTGATGGCGACACTGAAAACAATCAGCAGGACAAGGCAGTGACAGATAAAGGTGAAAAGGAAAAAGAGAATGTCACATTAAGTTTCCTTTACTGGGCAGACGGTGTACAGAAGGAATTAGTAGAAAAAGCTGTAGCTGAATATGAGAAAGCAAATCCCAACGTTAAAATCAATGCAGAAGCTTTGCCGGCTACAGGAGAATTTGCCGGAATACTGGAATCACGTAAAGCAAGTGGAGACCTCCCGGATGTAAGTTATATGGGAGAGGGAGATGTTGTTAAATACAACGAAATGGGCATCCTGGCAGATATAAGTTCCATATTTGAAGGAGAAAACGCTCCTAAAAAACTTGAGGCTATTACTATTCGTGACAAGGACAACAGAATAATAGGTGTAGGCCTTTCAAACCAGCTTGAATTGTTATATTACAACAAGAAAATGTTCGATGAAGCCAATATTCCTTATCCTTCAACTAAAGTTGAGGAAGCCTGGACTTGGGATGAGTTCGTAGAAATTGCCAAGAAGTTAACTAAGGACTCAAATGGCAAGAATGCAACTGAGAAAGGCTTTAATCCTGAAATGATTGAGACTTATGGTATTGCGTTAAGTGCTACTCAGGCATTCCATAACTTCTGGGCTTTATATTCTAATGGCGGCGGTGTAGTATCTGCTGACGGCAAAGAATTTTTGTGGGATAAGCCTCAGTCCATAGAAGCTTTCCAGGCATATGTTGATTTGATCAATGTACATAAAGTTGCCAATCCTTCCACTCATGGATGGTGGACAGGTATCGGAGATGTGACCACTGTTGATGCAGGTGGAGCTGCAATGATGTTTAACGGCTCATGGGATTTGGCTAACATTCCTAATTGCTCTGATCCTGACAATATCGGTGTAGGCGTATTGCCTAAGTTCAATAAAGCTGTAACCATGAACTGTGGCGGTCCGCTAGTTGTTTATAACACTTCCAAGAATTTGGATGAAGCAATGAAGTTTGCAGAATACATGCTTGATCCGTCAAACAACATTCCTTTACTTGAATCAGGCGCATGGCTGCCTAATGAAGAATCCTGGTACACCGATGAAGATAAAATTGCTCTTTGGACATCAAAGTTGCCAAAGGATGCTGTAGAAACAATTATGAGCTATTCAAAAACAGATGGAGCAATTGTTCAGTGGCCTGCTTATTATGTACCTGCCTATGCTAAAATGGATGCTTATCTTGCAGGTTCCGAAATCGACAAGGTTTACTCAGGTGAAATGACAGTAAAACAATTGTTTGACAAAATCATGCCTGAGCTAAAGAGCATGTTTGAGTCTGGTACTGTAGAATAACAATTACCCGTAGAAGGCCCTAACTTGCAAAGGCACTACCTTCCAAAGTGGTGGTGCCTTCCGGGCAAGTATAGTTGAACTATGGCTTATGAGCAAGATATCTGTTTTGAAAATATTCCAGTGCTTTTTAATGCTTATGAAAATTTTTTGTATTGTTTATGAAAGGAGATGGCCGAGATTCTTAACACAAAGTCAGCCCAAAAGAGCCATTCAAGACGTGTATTAAATGAATATCTGACAGGTTATTTGTATGCTTCACCTGCCATCCTTGGTTTTTTGGTTCTAACTCTGTACCCGATGGCCGCAAGCCTTTATTACAGCTTCAATAAGATATCCCTTAAAGGCGACATGACATGGGTTGGTTTGGATAATTATAGAAGGTTGTTTACAGATACCAGCCTGGGATTTCTAAAGTCAATGGGTGTTACATTAATATATGCATTTATAAACACATTTTTGATTATACTTTTCTGCCTTTGTGTATCCTTGCTGCTCAATCGGGAATTCAGAGGACGAAATCTGTTACGAGCAATATTCTATTTGCCTTCAGTAATACCTATGATTTCTACTGCTATTCTTTGGAAACTGATGCTTCAAAATGCTGCAGGTGGTGGGTTAATTAACCAATTCATTATGAAAGTGCTGAAAAAGCCGCAGCTTGATTTTCTTACAGATGTCAGGCTTGTATTCGTTACATTGTTCGTAATGGGACTTTGGACATGCGGAGGAACAATAGTAGTTTTACTTGCCACATTGCAGGATGTGCCACATGAACTGCTGGAGGCGGTAGAAATTGATGGCGGTAATGCATGGCACAAATTTTTGTATGTTACATATCCAACCATAAAGCCTGTATTGTTTTTTCAGCTTATAATGTGCATGATTACTTCAATTCAGGTATTTGCACAGAGCATGGTGCTTTCAGCTAACGGCGCACCTAATCGTATGACTTATTTTATCAATATTATGATTTATGATCATTCATTTAAACAAGTTGGTTTAAAGGGTGTAGCTGCTGCCGAAGCATGGATGGTATTTTTAGTAACATTAATTATCACCAGTGTCCTGTTCTATTTCCAGGGTGCTCTTAAACGTGATGAAAATGGTATTTTCAATTGAAGAGGGAGGTATTAATAATATGCAACCAGATATAGCTGCAGACATGAAAGCTGATAGTTTCACGCATAAGAGCCTGCAAAATACCATCCGTAGGCGCAAAGTCATTAATTTTGTCCTGATTTTTATAGCATTTTTGTTAGCAATATTTATGGCATTTCCGCTGTATTGGATGATACGTTGTTCACTGGTTTCAAAAGCAGCGCTCTCCAATCCGGAGTTTTTTGCAGACCCGCCCAGTCTGTTTCCAAAATCTATACAGTGGATTAATTATGCAAAAGCAATTAAAAGAATAAACTTTCCACAGCAGCTTTTGAATTCACTTAGCATTGTGATACCTTATGTGATTGCAAATTTGTTTACAACAAGCATATCCGCCTATGCTTTTGCACGTATCCGTTTCCCATTGCGCGGCTTATGGTTTACTCTGGTTGTCTGTACTATGATGTTGCCTAATGCTGTTACTTTGCTGCCCCAGTATGACCTTTATGCAAGAATGGGTATTGTAGGGAATGATGCAATTTTCGGGGGAAAACTTCCTTTGATTTTGCCTGCGTTTTTCTGTGCATCAGGAAATGCGTACTTTGTATTCTTATTGCGGCAGTTTTTCATGACTATTCCTATGGAATTAGATGAGGCAGCCCGAATTGATGGCGCCGGCTATGCGCGTTTGTATTTCAGCATAATGCTGCCGTTAATTAAACCAGCACTTATTGTAGTTGGCTTGTTTAGCTTTATAAACAGCTGGAATGAGTTCTTCTACGCAATAATATATCTCCAGAGTGAAAAGGTGTATACACTTACTTTGGGTTTATACATCATAAATGGCATAAGACTGACAAATTATGAACAAGTAATGGCATTGGCTGTGATAGTTACAACTCCTTGTTTGCTGCTTTTCCTGGTTGGTAACAAATATTTCACTGAGGGTGTCAAGCTTACAGGAATTAAAGGATAAATACCACTTAACTGATTGTTATTATCAAAGTAAGTCAAAGGAGAGAATAATTATGAACAGACCAAAAATGCAGTCCGTTCCTTTGAAAAACATTAAGATATGCGATAATTTCTGGAATAGGTATACTAATCTTGTACATAAAGAAATAATTCCTTATCAGTGGGCAATCCTCAATGATCAGCTGGAGGACGTAGCACCAACCCATTGCCTGGAGAATTTCCGAATAGCTGCCGGAGAGGCTGAAGGTTGCTATCAGGGAGCTATTTTTCAGGATTCTGACGTAGCCAAATGGCTGGAGGCTGTTGCTTATTCACTGGAAACTCATCCTGATCCTGAGCTGGAGAAATTAGCCGATGAGACTATTGAACTTATAGAAAGGGCTCAGCAGCCTGACGGTTATCTAAATACTTATTTTACTATTAAAGAGCCTGATTTGCGCTGGAAAAACCTGAGGGAAGGGCATGAGCTTTATACAGCCGGACACTTTATAGAGGCTGGTGTTGCCTACTATAATGCCACAGGAAAGCGGAGATTATTAAATATAGTGTGCCGAATGGCAGATCTTATATGTTCACTGTTTGGCGAAGATGGACAGCATATTGACGGTTACCCCGGCCATCCTGAAATTGAGCTGGCACTTGTTAAACTGTACCGAGCCACAGGTGAGAAGAAGTATTTAAGGACTGCCAGCTATTTTATCGAACGCAGGGGAAAAGAGCCAAACTGTTTTGTAGAAGAATCTAAAAAGCCAGGGTACCGCAGAATTTTTCTTGAAAATAACGAGTATGATCCCTACTATGCTCAAAACCACCTGCCTGTGCGGCAGCAAGAGAGCGCTGAGGGCCATGCGGTCAGAGCCGTTTATCTGTATAGCGGGATGGCCGATGTTGCATATGAAACCGGTGATGATTCTTTACTGGAGGCGTGCAAAAGGTTATGGAATAATATTGTCAACAAACGCATGTATATAAATGGCAGTATAGGGTCTTCAGCATATCTTGAGAGATTTACCGTTGACTATGATTTGCCGAACGACAGCGGATATTCCGAAACCTGTGCATCTATCGGGCTTGCGCTTTTTGGACTTCGAATGGCTCAAATTACCGGTGAAGCACATTATTTTGACCAGGTAGAACTTGCCCTTTATAATACAGTAACAGCAGGTATCGGTCTTGACGGAAAAAGCTTTTTCTATGTAAATCCATTGGAAGTATGGCCTGAGAATTGCATTCCAAATACATCAAGGTCACATGTGAAGCCTGTAAGGCAAAAATGGTTCGGCGTAGCATGTTGTCCTCCGAATATTGCAAGAACACTTGCCTCCCTTGGACAATATATTTATGCTACGAAGGATAATACTCTTTTCCTTAACCTGTTTGTAGGAAACCAGGCAACGGTTTCTCTTGATAGTGGAGAGCTTAAAGTCAGAGTAGATAGTCGTTTTCCATGGGAAGATACAATAAATATTGAAACAGAATCTGAAACTGGCTGCATGATGGGCATTAGAATACCTTCTTATGTACATAGATTTAAAATTGCTGTAAATGGAGATTCGGTTCAATATACAATGAAAAATGGCTATGTAATGGTACCTGTTGTTCAGGGAAAAAGCCGTATTGACCTTTCGTTTTCAATAAAGCCAAGGCTGGTTTATCCAAATGAACTTATTCGTGCATGTGCCGGACAGGTTGCAATAATGCGCGGTCCATTGCTTTATTGTATTGAAGAAATGGATAATCCGACTCCCCTATCCAGTTTAATTATAGATAAAAATACATCGTTTACTGAGCAGTGGGATTCTGCGTTAGGAGGCATGATAACAATATTTGCTGACGGGTGGCGGGAGAGTTCACCAAAAGGTGCCGGTTTATATCATGAAATGCCGTGCAAAAGGGAAGCAACACGGCTTAAATTTGTGCCATACTGCTTCTGGTGCAACCGGGATCCGGGAGAAATGCGTGTTTGGATCAGAGCATTGTGATGAATATCCTTAAATCAGTTATTCAATCTATTTTAATTAACATAAAAAATAAATAAAGGAGGAGGAAGCAACATGAGATTAAAACGGTTTTTATCAGTTTTAATAACAGCAGCATTGATATTTTCAGTTATACCAATGAATGTGTCGGCTAACTACGAAGAGGATTTTTACTATGATCGCCGCACATTTAATCAGGCTTATCCCATGTTTACCGGTGAAGTAGCAAAAGAACCGGTTGATTTCAGCGCCGTGACAGTCAGTGAAATGCTACAGACTATCCAGGATGCGGATAAAGCTACCGGCGAAAATAAGTACTGGCTTGACAAGTTACTGGTAAACGAAGGTCCTATTCCGGACTTTAGCACAGGCGAAGATATTTTATTCAGCCGTGGTCGTGGACTTTATATGAGAAGTCATACAGCTTCCGCATTGGGATTTGTGGGAGACATATCATATGGCGACAGTCTTTATGTTGGTGAAGGTTATAGAATTAGTCTTGAGGGTAAAAGAGTTTCTGAAGTCCCTGCCGAACGCAAGAATTACCCAAGCCATTCCCATAACATATTCAGGGGTGACAACCTGGAAGTTGACTCCAAAAAGTATATTACTTACAACAATTCTGCGGTTACACAGCTGGAAATTAAAAACACAGGAAGTCAAGCACTTTCCTTTAACATCATTACAACTTCAGCTTTGACGCAAAGCATGGAAGGCAATGAATTGGTCGGACAGGTGCAAGGCCCTAAGATGGCACAGCTTGCCGGCAAAGAATACGTTGAAGGAACTACAACGCTGAACATTCGTGTTTCTGCTACTGATGCCACTGCATCAAACCAAAAGCTTATAACTCCTGTAACAATCCAACCAGGCGAAACTTATAAATATAAGGTTGTTATGGGTGTTATGACTGAGGAGATTCCAGAGTCATTTAAGGAATATGAAGCATATAAGAATTATGATTTTGACACAGCTTTTGCTACACATGTTGAAGTTTACAACCAGTGGTGGGCAGACAATATTCCATATATAGACGTTCCAAATGAGTATGTCAAAAAGGTAATATATTATAGATGGTGGGCAACCCGTTTCAATATGTTTGATGGCAATATACCCGGAAATGACTGGCAGTTCCCGGCTCAATTCGAGGGTGTAACAGGATACAATAATGTTATTACTGTATCTGTACCGTGGTTGCTTCAGGATTTAAAATATTTGCGTACACCTCTCTATGCTTATGGTACATGGGCAGCTCAGGGAGAGGTTTCCGGTGAGATGAACTACCAGAACAACCCTGGACGTCCGGGTATTTGGACATGGGACATGATGCAGTATACAACAGATTCAGGTTGGGATGCCTTCAGGGTACACGGCGGAAATGCCGAAATGCTCGCAAAGTTTGCAAAGTATGGCTATGACGACGTTAAAGGCCAATATAATGAATTCCCTGCACCTCAAAGAGCACTGCAATATGACGAATTAGCCAAGTATCTTGTTTATTACAGTCATCCCCCCATTACAGGAAACGACAATGACAATGTATCCGCATTTTATAAACGTAATTATGGCAGCAACTATGCAGGCAATGTAAGCCTTGGTCGTGTAGACGGAACATCAACTGTATATGGCAACGCTACTGCAACCAGTGAAATGTATGATCTTCTTTATAAGGTTACCGGAAATGCAGACTACCAGGCAAAGAGCAAGGATATGAGCACACTGGCAAATAATATCCGCAATGCAGTGCTTAAATTGCTGTGGACAGATGATTTTGGGCACATGGATGTTGATAAGGAACTTGATACTGAGGTAGACAGGATACCAGGAAGCGGTGTAAAGGAATATGTTTCAACAGGACATGGTAGCTTCTTACATCTTCATACCGGTTCTACTGAAAATGGATACAAAGTAGAACTAAATCCGTGGCGTGACAATAACTTCTTCCCATTTAACTTCAAACTTGTCCCTACAGAGGGAGAGGAAGGCTATGACCCAAAATATAAAGAAATGCTGAAGGATTATGATACCAATATGTACCCTGTGTTCCCGTTCTTTACTGCTGACCAGGTAAGTACGGAAGAAAAGAGAATAGGTTTATATGAAGAATTTGAGAAATATGACTTCCACGGAAATACAGGACAACCACATGGCCGTGATTACGGATCAAATAACTTTGCTTTCTGTAACGGTGGCAACTACTTGAACACCCTTGCAAATGCTTTGCGTTATTATCCCACTGAAAACATTACAAGTGAGACCATGGATCGTTTGATACAGTGGATGGCATTTACTCACTATGTAAAAGCAAGTGGTTCAGGTACTAAGGATGATCCGGTAATTGCGGATGCCAGTTACCTTGATTCTAACGAATTCTTCTGGTTCAACGGATATTTCAATGCCTATATTCAATTCCCTTCAGATGGACTTGGTCCTGAGATAAAGGGTAACATGACTCGTGCATGGATTCACCATAATGTACTTGGCATGATGAATTTTACGTTCATTGAAGATATTGCAGGACTTCAACCACGTACTGACAATCTTATTGAATTATATCCGATAGGTGTAGATTACGATTATTATGTAGTGGATAATGTACGTTATCATGACAGTGATCTTACTATTGTATGGCAGGATCCATCTGTTTACACTGATGAAAATCCAAAATACAAAGGTATTCCTGTAGGTTATACCTTATACGTAGACGGAAAGTATGCCTTTACTGTAAATGAACAAGTACACCTGATTTATGACCCCAATAACGGTACACTTACTTATCCTGAAAATGCAAAAGGTGCTGTAGGTAACAGATCAGAGAATTTTAAAGAAATATATGTAGCTAAAACCGGACTGCTCAGTGCATTAGATGTTGACTTTACAAACAATGTACTTGATCCTAATACAGAAGAAGGTATCAAGGCTGAAAAAGAAGCACAAAATAAGCCGTATGATCCATATGATTACCTTGGAGAGGTCTACAACAATAAACGTACCATAGACTTAATGCAGAAGCTGGGTATTGACTTGTTCCACCCAGGTACAGAAAACCTTGCACTTGATGCTGAAGTCAGCTTTTCATGCAAAGTAACCGACCCACAATATATCAATGATGGCTCCACTGTTTCCGGTTCTCCTGGTACATCGGGTAATGGAAGCAGTTTCCCAAGACGCAGTACGCTCTTTGATGTAGAAAATAATGCAACAGACTGGGTACAATTCGATTTTAAAGAGCCAAAAACAGTGGACAGTGTTAAGCTATATTTCTATAATGACCGCAAACTGACAGGCTATAGCGAACCGGCCATGTACACTGTAAAATATCTGGATGAAAATGGCGAATATGTGCCGGTAGATAAACCGTATAAGAGTCCTAGCCTGCCAAAAGCAAATTATAATCTTATAGAATTTCCTGAGATAGAAACAACGTCACTGAGGATTGAATTTGTTCATAAGGGTACAAGTAAAACAGCAGTTAAGGAAATACAGATTTTTGATAATGATTTAGTTGTGAGAGAATCGGTAAATGCTGCTCCTGCTGCAATTCCAGGAGAGTACTCACCCATCAGGCTGGGAACAAGCTTCAAACTGACAGGTGCGGCTTATGATGATGGTTTGCCAAATGGTACAATTACTGCATTATGGGAAGTAGTAGGAGTACCTGAAGGAATGGATCTTGATTCCGTTGAATTGGCAACTCCTGATCAGTTAACAACAGAGGTTAATTTCCCCGCAACCGGTAATTATACATTTAAACTGACGGTAAGCGATGGCGAACTGTCCAGCAGTGCTCTTGTTACAGTGACGGTACTTGAACCATACGATCCGTTTAATGCCGCTCTGCTTGCTGTTGCAAGCACCAATAAGGTTACCGGCTGGAATAGGGTGGCAGCTGTAAATGACGGAGAGACACCTTACGGCTCAAATGTTGGCGACCAGACAGAAGCTTACGGCAACTGGGGAGTTTCTGCCGAGGGTGAAGACGGAGTATGGGTACAGCTTACCTGGGATGAGGAAATGACATTAGTTGCTTCAAGTGTCTATTTCTTTGACGACCGTCCAACTCCAAGCACTATAGATTCATCAACATGGGAAGGCGTGGCAGTACCTGATTCATATGAGTTCAAATACCTTGACAGTAACGGCGAATGGCAGCTCATAGAGTGTAAAAATGGAGGCTTTGGAACTGAGCTGGATAAATTCAACGAGACTGAGTTCGCTCAGCCTGTGACCACTAAAGCAATCCGCATTTATCTGCACAGAAATAACCTTGCTACAGGTATTGTCGAATGGGAAGTTCGCTCAGATACCAAGTTAGTAAGTGATTGGGTTGACACTGTAATAGTGAAAGACAGCATTGGTAATACTGTTGAGCGTTTAACCGACAATTCCGGTCTTGTCGGAAAAGATGATGCTGCTATCCATAGTACTGACACGGCAGATATGTGGTCAGAAGCCAGTGGAACAAGTGAAGTTGTATATCTGGACTTTGATATACGCCGAGTAATGGATATAGGTAAAATTGCTATTTGGAATTACAACGAAGATGGTGCGACAAATAAAGGACTTAAAGATATAACTATTAGCTATTCAACCGACGGTGAAAATTTCACAAAACTGCTTGATTGTGAGCTTGCAGAAGGCGGTTCACAAGCACAGGTTATCAGCTTTGACAAAGTTAACGCACGCTATTTCCGTATCAGTTGGGCAAGTAACCATGGCGGTGAAGGTGTCGGCCTTAGTGAGGTTAAGTTCATGAAGGCATATACTATTAAATCCATTAACCCGGCTACGGTAATAACATACGTTAATGAATGGCCTGATTTGCCGGCTAAAGTCAAAGTTATATACACTGATAATTCACCTGACTACCTCAAAGTAGAATGGGATACATCTGAGATTAAAGATAAGATTACAGTTGCACAAACATTTACAATTAACGGTACCATAGAGGGAACCGATCAGAAAGCGGTATGTACTATTATTGTCAAATATAACAAAGGTGAGCTTGCAAATGCGATTAATGCAGCTAAACCGTATCTCGGATATGAGCCGTACTATACTCCGGAAAGCTGGCAAGCATTTATAGCAGCATACAATAAGGCTGTGGAAATATATAATAATGAAAACGCAACTGCAGGCGATATAGGTGATGCTACAAGTGAGCTGTTAACAGCAATCAAAAACCTTAAAGAAAGTGGATATACAGTTGATAAAAGTGCTTTACAGGCTGCTGTAGACAAAGCTCTTTCACTTAATGAATCAAACTATACTGCTGGTTCCTGGAGTGCACTTATGTCAGCAGTTGCTTATGCAAAGACCATACTTGAAGATACTGAAAGCAGATTCCTGCAAAGTGAGATTGATGAAGTCACTGCAATGGTTGAAGAAGCAATTGCTAATCTGGTTTTAGTTGGAGGAAACATTGCATTGACAGCAAAGCCAAGCACATCATATGTATCCAGCTGGGAGACTTTAGAGGCAGTAAATGATGGCAGCATATCAAATGGCAAGAAATATGGAAACTGGGGTTCGTCAAATGATGTAAACTGGGTACAGTATGACTGGACATCTCCTGTACTGATTGAGGAGTGCAGCATATACTTCTTTGACGACAGGCCAAGTTTGGAAGAAGACTCTGCTACATGGACTGGTGTTGCAATTCCGAATTCATATAAGTATGAGTACCTTAATGAAAACGGAGAATGGGTGGAAATGACAAGTGCCGGTGGATATGGCAGAGAATACAATAAATTCAATCTCACTGTATTTGATACACCGGTGATAACAAAGGCTATTCGTGTGACAATGGACCGCGGCGGACTGGCAACAGGTATTG
>ENA-OWPA01001274-OWPA01001274.1-bioreactor-metagenome-genome-assembly--contig:-NODE-1274-length-17823-cov-3.360419_pt1 | contig 17823 bp, 6 predicted proteins | sample MGYA00238139_ERZ651803 | MGnify/ENA primary metagenome ERZ651803 (study PRJEB26909, sample SAMN07631231) | bioreactor metagenome | isolation source: Switchgrass digestor | place: USA: Dartmouth... | reverse complement strand
GGCATACGAGATTGGTCAGTGACTGGAGTTCAGACGTGTGCTCTTCCGATCTTAAATATTTAAAAAAACGTCTCTGAAGAATGTTATAAAAACTCAGGGTAGAAAAGATACAATTTGTATCTTTTCTACCCTGATAACCTTGGCGGAAGAGGTGGGATTCGAACCCACGGTACGTTTCCGTACACCTGATTTCGAGTCAGGCTCGTTATGACCACTTCGATACTCTTCCACATTAAGTTGTATTATGCAAATTCCAGAAACTGTAACGAACAACTATTACAGCTTAAAAAACGAATTAAAATGCTAAAACAAAAATACTGTTGCTCTGATATTCTAACATACGAGAACCATATAAATCAACTGTAAATTTAGGCTTCATACCTTCTGAACATATATAGTACACTTTTAAGTAAAACTTGTTTCACTTACTACTTTTCATTTCTCTGAGTTCCCTGAAGAATTCCTTAAGTATATTTGAGCATTCCTGCTCCAGGATACCATATGTAACATCCACCTTATGATTGAACTTTTCTACAGATAAAACATTAATAACCGAGCCTACAGCTCCCGCTTTGGGATCAGTAGCGCCGATATAGAGTCTCCCCACCCTTGCCTGTATAAGGGCACCCGCGCACATAGCACAAGGTTCAAGAGTTACGTACATATCACAATCATTTAGTCGCCAACTACCAAGCTTTTTACTGGCTTTTCGTATAGCAGAAATTTCAGCATGGAAAGTAGCGTCAATTTTAAGTTCTTTTTCATTATGACCTCTTGCAATTATCTTGTTTTCCCTCACAATTACAGCGCCTATAGGTATTTCGCCCTTTTTGTAGGCTTTTCGAGCTTCTTTGAGCGCCTCTTTCATAAAATACTCATGGGTCAGAAAATTTTCATTTTCAGTATATTTTTTTACCAAGCTTTAGTTGAAACCTCCACAGAGTTTTGTTTATGTTTATTACTGTAATTTTCACTGCAGTCTATTGAAATTTTATCTGATATCTGTCCTCTGTGTCAATCTAAGCAGGATATTTACCGGCAGTAATATAATAAACAAAACGGTTAGTAGAAGTGCTCTTATGAGGATGTCAATATACTGATTGAATCTTTCCATAACGCCACCTCCTGCGAATACTCTTCTATGTATAGTGTCGACAACATTTTCATATTTTATAAGATGCACATGGTTACAATATTGTTACATTTTTTGCTGCTTTTTGAGAAGAAAATTATTTTGATATATAACATCCAGAAAATTGAGAAAAATATTATTTATTTAATTAAGCGATTATTTACACATACTTATATAAAGCAAATGTTTTTAGCACGACCTATAGCCGGGAACAGTCCTCAATTAATTTGTTTGTGGGGACGGTTCTCAATTAATGGTATACAGGCGGCAGGTATACAGGGACAGTTCTCAACTAATGGGAAAAGTATGTAGTTGAAGACTGTCCTGATAGGATACTCTAAGGAAAGGATAAAGTTGAGAACTGTCCCCAAGTGACTGGGTGAAACCGAAAGACGAGATAAAGCTGACAACTGTCCCCCCTAGGTGACAGGCAATACCGAAAGAAGAGCAAAAGTTGAGAACTGTCCCCAGCTTGGCAGGTGGAGCCAAAAGGATAGATAAAACTGAGAACTGTCCCCGGATGGCAGATAAAAGATAACGGGAAGGAAAGAGCAAAAGTTGAGAACTGTCCCCAAAGGTTTTCATGGAATTAGATTAATACTGATGATACTGGTTTTAATAATATTAGGGGTATCACTTTACTCTTGTGATACTGTAGGCCTTTCCGACAATGGAGACTTCAAGAGGGTTATGGTTCCTAACCGGATATCATACGAAGAGGAGGGCAGGGAGGCTTTTGTCTTTACGGATTGCTTCAAACTGTCTTTTGAAGGCAAGGAAGGATTTGAAAAGCTTTATAATTCACTTTTTACATTGGCACAACCTTACGTTACAACCCAGCATATATTTATTAAAACATCAATACTGCTGAATTTGGTTTTTAATGCTTTAATGGGTGCAGATAGCAGTGTCTACAGGATTCAATGGCTTGGTGTGTTATACTGCATATTTTTAGCCGTCTCGCTGGGCATGATATTTATTAATGTAAGGCTGGGGAGTAAGTGGCTTGATGCTGTTTTTTTTGCTCTCCTTATATTTATATTCTGTGATGTGGGATATACAGCCTATTTTAACTCATTTTACGGAGAAGCCCTGCAATATACCTCTTTTATTTTTGTGTTTGCATGTGCAATATCCATGATATTTTCAGGAAAGGGAGGTATATTGTGCTGCGTGCTTTACTATACAGGAGTTATATTATTTATGGGGTCAAAATTTGCAAATATACCTCTTGGAATTATTCTTGCACTTGCAGGCCTTTCTTTTATCCTTTTAAACAGTTCAAGCCGACTGCTTATGTCTATAAATGTTGTCGGGTTTACTCTTGTTTTGGTAATGTCAGTGTTCTTTTTTATTTCAATACCGGAATGGATGGATGAGCATACCACCTATCAGGCAGTATTTTTCGGTATACTGAAAAATTCACCGACACCTGAAGAAGATTTAAAAGAGCTTGGCCTTCCTTCATATATGAGTGCATTGCAAAACACAAATTATTACATGAAGGATCATAGAGTAGACATAAATTCATTGAGATTCAGAAAGGATTTTTATAACAGCATTTCTAAAGTTGATGTGTTGAAATTTTACTTAAAAAAACCCTTAAGGTTATGGCAAAAGCTTGATGTATCAATAAAAAACAGTGCCCATATACGGCCGGTTTATTTAAGCAATTATGATTTGGGGCATGAACGCCTTACAAGATGCGAAAAATTCAGTATATGGAGCAGAATAAGGCTTGAACTGCCGTTGGACAATATTTATTTTATAACGACACTTTTTATTGTTGCATTTTTTATAATTATTTTGGAGTTGAGAAGTGCTTTTAGAGATAAAGAGAGGGATAAAGAAAAAAGCCATAGAAAAATTGTTGCAGGAATATTTTATCTTGCTCTTCTTGCGATTAATGGAATTAATCTGATTGTACCGGTAATTTCAAATGGCGAGGCTGATATTGCCAAGCATATGTTCGGGTTTATCACCGGAATGGACCTAATGCTGCTGCTATTAATGATATGGCTCATATACAAGGTACCGCTTATCCTCTGCAGGATAAAAGATATCTCTGAAAGATACAGGATAAAAGATATTAATAGGCAAGACAACATTATTTACAATGCATTACTGTTTCTTCTCATATGCTTTTTGGCTATATTTCTAATGACTGTGTATGACAACAAACCCAAAAAGTATAAAAGTTTTACTAATGGCGCTTATGTGAGTTTCGGGGAATATAAAGGCAGAAAGCTTTTATGGAGAGTTATTAATACTGATGAAAACGGAATTTTGCTATTTGCGGATGAAGCAGTAGAGTTCAAAGCCTTTGATTCTGGGCCACGGAATGGGGACGAAAACAGAATGAAATACGGGAGCAATTACTGGCCGGAATGCAGCCTCAGGAAGTGGCTGAACGGCGAGTTTTTGAAAGATTTCAGCGATGCTGAAACAGAGCTGATAAATAATTATAAGAATAAGGTACTGCTTTCTGTGCATGACAAAGAAATGGCAGAGGGCGGGAATAACGATTTTTTCTGGATGCATGTGCCTTCACTGGCTGCCTTTGGCTTTGACGATGCTTATCATTTGTATGTCAACGATATGGTTTTTTTGCCTGATATAAAGCAACTCACAAAATTTCTTCCGGACAGGGCGGCTATCTGCCGTAAGTACAGTTACTGGCTTGAAACTGTATATTATGCAAATTCAAGTATGGTCAGGGTTGTTGACAGAGACGGATATATCTATATGAAGGATGCAAATGTAGAAGATATCGGTGTGATCCCGGCGTTGTATCTGAAGAAAACCGCTGTAATATCCGGTGGTATGGGAACAAGGGAGCAGCCTTTCCAGGTGGGACAAAATAGACAGTTAATAAAAACAGCCGGAAAGTAACATAATACCTGATAATGGGTATTTTTTGACGTTTTCCCAGAGGAGGATTCTGTATGCAAGAAAAGAAATGCATATATTCAGTTGTAGCACCGCTTTATAATGAAGAACTTGTAATAAATGAGTTTTATAAAAGGTTAAAGAAAGTAATGGATAGTACCGGCGAACCATATGAAATTATCTTTGTAAATGACGGCAGCCGTGACAGAACGCTGGAAATATCAAAACAAATTTGCAAAGAGAATAAAAATGTAAGATTAGTGAGTTTTTCCAGGAACTTCGGTCATCAGGCTGCTATAACTGCAGGTATGGAATACGCATGCGGACAGGCAATTATTGTTATAGATACTGATCTTCAGGACCCTCCTGAAGTAATTTTAGAAATGATTAAAAAATGGAAAGAAGACTTTGATGTAATATATGGACAAAGGTCGGAAAGGCAGGGAGAAAGCTTTTTTAAGAAAATTACTGCCAAAGTTTTTTACAGGATATTAAAACGTATGGCTGATGTTGATATGCCTGTAGATGCCGGGGACTTCAGACTTATAGACCGGAAAGTTTGCGATGCCCTAAAGAAGCTGCCAGAAAAGAATCGTTATGTCCGCGGGCTTATAAGCTGGCTTGGGTTTAGGCAAACCAGTATAAAATTTGTGAGAAGGGAAAGGTTTGCAGGAGAGACAAAATATTCGCTTAAAAAGATGCTGAAATTTGCCGTTGATGCAATAACATCATTTTCCCATAAGCCGTTAAAAATATCTGCATATTTGGGTTTTTTCATATCTTTATCCAGCTTCATATATCTTCTGGCTATTATATATAGGATACTGTTTACGGACAGCATGGTACCGGGTTGGGTCTGCATGACTGCAATTGTTCTTATTGTCAATGGGATTATTTTGTTAATGCTGGGTATTCTGGGAGAGTACATAGGACGTATATATGATGAAGCTAAGGGCAGACCGCTGTACATTCTGGATGAAAAAATAGGATTTGAAGAGGAAGGTAACAATCATCATGGATAAAACTGAAAGACTCTATAGAGATAAATTACAAGAAATTAAACGCTTTTTCGCTTTTGCTACAATCGGGTTCATAAATACTTCTGTGGATTTTGGTATTTTTACACTGATGACGAAAATTTTTGGATTTCATTACGGAATAAGTCAGGCAGTATCATATTCCTGTGGAACTATAAACAGTTTTTTGCTGAACAGCATGCTGACTTTTGGAGATATAAAACATACAAACGCAGTTTCAGACCGGTTTGCAAAATTTATCACAGTGAATTTATTTTCTCTGGCTGCAACGGTTCTTTTTCTCCAGCTGTGCATTGACATATTGCACTTCAACAATATGGTATCTAAAGTAGCAGTTATAATAATATCCCAGGTAATAAATTACCTGGGATATAAAATGTGGGTTTTCAAAAATGGTGATAAATAACTGTATCAATATTAATTATATAAACCATGGTGCGCCCGAAGGGATTCGAACCCCTGGCCTGCGGTTTAGGAAACCGACGCTCTATCCTACTGAGCTACGGGCGCATACTAAAACCAGTGATTAATAGTATACTAAATAATACCGAAGATTTCAAGAGTATTTTTCAGCCATTTTCAACTACAGAGTATTCAAATTTTAAGGCTTTTTGCCGATAAATTTAAAGAAATGTGTTTATAGCAGTAAAGTAGCGGCTGTACTTTGCCTATTATGGCAATTAAACTGTATGAAAACTTTAAACTTTATGGGGGATAGCAAATGAGGCATAAATTTTTTATTGAAAGTAAGAATAAGAAATTGTGTTCCACGGTTCTAGTTATAATGATTGTCTTGATAAATGTTTTTTGTTATCAGCTGCCGGTAAGCGCTGCAATGAGACTTACTGTAAAGCCTGCCCAGCCAAATGGGGATACTGAGGTCAGCTTGCAGTGGAGACATGTGAATGGTGCAAAGTATTACACAATCACCAGAATTGTGGATGGAAACGAGAAACAGATTGCATTTATAGATGTCAGTACAAGTCCAAATTATTCAAGCTATATTGATAGAGGGCCATCCAGTGATGGAATTAATCCGGACGGACTTATACCCGGAACTACATATACATACAGAGTAGACGCGTACAGCAGCATTGAAGATTTGAATGATAATAAAGTATTAGACTCGTGTACGGGTTCCGTAACTACTGATAAAATGAAGAAACCCTCAATTGTTTCTGTGAAATATAATATAAATGATAAAAAAATCACACTTAGATGGAACAACAATTCGAAGGCAGTGGATGCCAGTGAAATCAGAATTACATATGCAGGGAACACAGATACATATCAGGTAGATGGTACAGCAACCAGTTATTCAATTGATGCAAGCAATATATCTTACGATACAACAGTAAGATGCGAGGTTATTTCAAAGAATAACCTGAATGGTATTGTTTCTGAACCCTCAACAGCTGTATCTGTTATAATTGTACCTTCTGTATCTGTTGATGTTTCAGTAAATAATGGGACAGCAACGATTTCATGGGGTACTTATGCGTATATTTCCAGTTTTCAACTGGAAAGGTCCAAATTTAATACTTCATCAGGAACATGGGAACAGTGGCAGGTTCTAAAGTCGCAACTGCAAGCAGGTACCACCAGCACTACCGATGTATTGCCTGAGGCGGGAACATACAGGTACAGACTGAGTGCAAAAGCTGGAAGCAGTTTTGAAGGATATATGGAGACCGGTACTGTAATTAAACCTGGAGCTCCAACCAATTTATCATGTAAAATTGCCGGAGCTGACAGTATTGATATATCATGGGAGAATAACAGCAACAATACAAGCAGCTTGCTGCTGCAGAGGAAAAAATCCGGTGATGCAAGTTACAGTACTATAGCAGAGCTAAGCGGTACAAGTACAAGTTATAGGGATACATTTAATCTGGTGCGCAACGCCACTTATTATTACAGGCTGGTTGCATTTGATTCTGAAAACAACACGGAAACAAGCAGCGTGTGCTCAATCAGCATAGTTCCTCCGATTGCTCCAACAAAGCTCAATCTGACTGTAGAGTCATCGGCAATAAGGTTGAATTGGCAAAACAATGCACCGTCGGACCAGGAGTTTTCATTCCGTATTGAGAGAAAAGTTGACAATGGAAGCTATGTTCAGCTTGCAACGGTGGATTCCGATAAAACGACGTACTTAGATGCAGATAATATTAATTCTGGTCATACATACACTTACAGGGTTTGTGCATTTAACCCTATAGGGGACTCTGCATATACCAATGAAGTATCGACAACCACTGAAGAAATTACAGCACCCAATTTCCTTGAAGTGACAGCCAAATCTTCAACGGAACTTGAGTTGAATTGGACTTATCCTGATAATATAAGAGTAAGGACTGTAATTGAAAGAAAAAAAGGTGTTGACGGTTCATGGTCCATAATTACTTCAACTCCCCTTGCATCTAATGTTACAACATATGTTGACAGCGGACTGTCACCAAATACACAGTATTTCTATAGAGTAAGGGCTGTATCATCAAATAATTCAAATGTGTATTCCAGGCCTTATCCTGACAATGATACAGGAATAGGGGAGTATACAAAGCTTGGCACAATCACCCTTTACGGTTATGCTTCGTCATTTAACGAAATAGTTCTGTCCTGGTCAGGAGTAAATAATGTAACGAAATATGTTGTTGAAAGAAAGAGTGCAAGCGGCAATTTTTCATCAATTGCTACCGTTAGCTCCGGAACAAGAACTTGGCAGGATAAAGATTTGGTGCCCAATGCACAGTATACCTACAGAGTAATAGCAAAAAGTGATACAAACGAGTCGGTCTATTCCAACGAACTTACTATAACCAATTCGTATTTGGGTGCGCCAACTAATCTGACTACATCAACTGTTGGGGACAGTGATATAGAATTAAAGTGGATAGACAACGCAATAGATGAAACCGGTTTTGAAATATGGAGATGTATTGATGGCACAGGATCTCTGGATTGGACTCTTTACGCAACTGTAGGGCAGAATGTGCAGAGATTCAGAGACACCAACGTGCAACCTGGAATTCAGTATAGTTATAAGGTCAGGGCGTATTCAGTGGGAGGTGCATATTCAGCTTATTCAAATACGTCAAGTATCGGAATTGGGATTTTAAACCCTCCTACAGACCTGAAATTTGAAATTGTTTCTGACACGAAGATAACTTTGACATGGAAAGATAATTCAAGTGATGAAACAGGTTTCATTGTTGAAAGAAAAGTTGGGGAAGACGGAGTTTGGACTGAAGTTACAACGTTGTCAGCTAATACAACCTCATACACATATTCAGGTTTAAATGCGTATACACAGTACTTTTTCAGGATAAAAGCTTATAGCTATAAATATAGCAGTAATTCATACAGCAATGAAATTGAGGTATCTATCGGAATTCCGAAAGCTCCTTCGAATTTGGAGCTTAAAGCTGAATCCTCATCCCGGATAAAGCTGATTTGGACTGATAATTCTTCAAATGAACAGGGTTTCATAATAGAACGAATGGGTGGAGACTCATCAAATTATAAAACAATAGCATATGTTGATGCGGATGTTACAACTTACTCTGATGCAGGACTCAAGGCCGGCACCAGGTATTATTACAGAGTGAAGGCTTATAATAAAAGCGGGACATCATCTGCTGCTCTTGCAAATACTTATACAAAAAGTGCAGCTACCTTTAAAGATATTAGCAGTGTTTCGTGGGCTGTTGAAGCCATAGAAGACCTTGCCAGCAGAGGTGTAATTAATGGCAAGGGTGATAACACATTTAAACCCCACGATACAATAACCAGAGCGGAATTTGTCTGTATCGTTGTCAGAGCATTTAACTTAGAAACTGCTTCGGTGGATTCATTCAGCGATGTTAAGCCAGGAAAATGGTATTACAAAGAGCTGATGTCGGCAAAAGCCATGGGAATTATAACAGGTGACAGCAGCAACAGATTTTATCCTGATAAGCCCATAACAAGAGAGGATATTGCGGTGATTTTAGCAAGAGCCGGAAAAGCTGTTGGTAAACCGTTTAATGCATACAGCAATTCAGTGCTTGAGAAGTTCTATGATAAAAACCTTATATCACCTTATGCCATTGCAAGCATTGCATCCCTTCACGGTGAAGGTGTAATAAATGGAAAGTCAGAGAATATGCTCGGTCCAAAGGACAATGCTACAAGAGCTGAGGCAGCAGTGATGATGTATAGAGTTATAGACAGATAATGAGACCGTCTTGACTCTATTTATAGGCAAAATGTGTGATGAAAGCTTATAAAATGGCATTAAGATTATAGGGACAGCATTAAGATAAGAATTAGAGGAAGCATACAAATGAAATTATAAAAGGAACAGGATTTAGGTCCTGTTCTTTTTATAATCATTTATAATGCAAGTTAACTTCTATAATGCATATTACAAGTAATACAAGTTAATTTCTATAGTGCATTTTAACTGCCATGCTGCAGCTTTTGTGAACAGATACCACAAGACCGCAGCATGGCAGCTATTAACATTCAAACAGAGCTTGAATATTAACAGAAAAAATAATAATTAGTAATATTGTAAAATTAAGTAAGTTATTGTATAATGATAGTAACTTTTGTCATTGAAAGAGGGGGAAGTGCTGGTCATGTTTAATAAACGTCTGGAGAACAGGATAACTTTAGACAAGAACAGTTATTTATTCCTGAAAAACCCCATTATCCTGGAGTACTATATTGTTGAAAGCGAATCTGATTCCAGAGATGGTCTGGCCGGAAAAAAAGTGTACGGCATAGGAATTTCCAAAACAGTTGATAACATGCACTTTGAAGAGAACATAGTATATAATTTTTCTTGTAATTTTGATAAAACAAAAGAAGTTGTAGACATACTGGCAAGAAACACAGTAACCCCTGTTGAATTGATACCTGTCCTTGAAAATATTCTGGAAATGCAAATTTAATTACAAGCCACAGATATATGAAAAAATAGATATTCATTAAAGATAAGTCATCTGCATAAAAGAAAACAAGCAGCACACATTCAAATAAAGCCACGTTTTTTAACTGAGCCTCAGGGCCAAAAAGAATTAAAGAAAGCAGGATAATGGCAGTTAATGTTTTATAAAATGACCGGGCAGGCTTTTGTTAAAGGCTTTATTAAGATTCAGTTAAAGCAGGCAATGGCAGTTTATGCTTCTCAAATGCGCTGCCATTGTTTGCTGCGCAAACAAGAAGCTGACTAATAGTATTCAAGTTCTGCTTTCATAATTAACTGCAATATTAACTGCCATGCTGCAGATTAGCTTGTCGTGCTTTTTAGAAAATGCTCACAGCCATTGCCTGCAATTGCCTGCCAGATCACCCCAAAGTTACTTCAACATAATGTGTATTTCTGTCATCCACAAGCTGTATCTGTGGGTTTTCAGTATGATTATTATCAGTCACAAGGTTTTCAACTGGCTTACCATCAATAACAATACTTTTTACTCCACAGTTGACCCCTTTGTGGTTGCTTACCTTTATTATATATATTGTATTCATATATTTATAGTTTACAGAAAATTCATTCCACTTTTTTGGTATGCACGGCTTTATTACAAGGCTTTGCCCTTTTCTTTCAAGGCCAAGAATATACTCCAGTCCAGCTTTGTAAATCCATGCTGCCGAGCCTGTATACCAGGTCCAGCCGCCACGTCCTACATGAGGAGGTACTGCATACACATCTGCGGATATGACATATGGTTCCACCTTGTATTTTACAACTTCCATGGGAGTACGAGTATGGTTTATGGGGTTTATGAGTTCAAATATTTCCCATGCCCTGTCGCCGCTGCACATTTTTGCAAATGCTATTATTACCCAGGCAGCAGCATGAGTGTACTGTCCCCCGTTTTCTCTCACACCTGGGACATAGCTTTTGATGTAGCCGGGCTCAAGTTCACTGTTTTCAAAGGGTGGTGTGAGAAGTTTCACTAAGCCTTCATCCTTATGAATAAGATAATTTTCCACCGACTCCATAGCAGTCTTTATCCTCTTTTCATCACCTGCGCCTGATATAACTGCCCAGGATTGAGAGATTGAGTCAATTTTACACTCACTGTTCTGTATGGAACCAAGGGGTGAACCGTTATCAAAATATGCCCTTCTATACCAGCTTCCGTCCCAGGCGTTTTCCTCTATGGCCTGTTTGAGTTTATTTATAGCATCAAGATAACGTTGTGCCCTTTCGTTATCATTTCTTTTAAGACAAAACGGAATAAAGCTCTCTATAGTTGAGTACAAAAACCATCCAAGCCAAACACTTTCGCCTTTCCCTTTGTTTCCAACGGTATTCATTCCATCATTCCAGTCACCGGAGCCCATAAGAGGCAGGCCATGCTCGCCAAACTTAAGGGAGATATCTATTGCGCGTATACAGTGTTCGTATACTGTAGCTGATTGAGAGGAAACGACAGGCTTACTATACCTTTCGTCCTCATGCTCCTGCAGCGGCTCATCTTCCAGGAAAGGCACGACAATATCCAATATATCCATATCTCCGGTAACACTTATATACTGCGAAGTTACATAAGGCAGCCACAGACGATCATCAGAGAACCTTGTGCGGGTTCCTTTGTTCTGCTGTTCATGCCACCAGTGTTGAGCATCTCCTTCCACAAATTGATGGGCGGCATGAAGCAGTATCTGATTGCGTGTAAGCTCAGGCCATATGTTCAGGGCAGCAAGGGAGTCCTGAAGCTGGTCTCTGAAACCATACGCACCACCTGACTGATAGAATGAGGATCTGGCCCAGAGTCTGCATGCTATAACCTGATACATAAGCCAGCCATTAAGCATTATATTGAATGCTTCATCCGGCGTTTTTACATTTATTTTGCCGAGTTTGTCCTTCCAGAAACTTTTTGTAGCGACGAAGGCTCTTCTGGCACTTTCAACATTGCTATATTTTGATATCATAGAGTAAACTTCATCAGAGTTTTTGCCCATTCCAAGAAGGAATACCACTTCTTTATCCGCATCTGCTTCCAGGACAACATCAATCTGTATTGCTGCACACGGGTCAAGTCCTATGCCGACAGAGCCTGGAAGTCTTTTTTGTCGCAGGCCTTCCGGTGACGAAATACTTCCGGACCCTATGAAATCCTTTCTGTCACCGGTTACCCAACGTTCTTTTTCAGATACTTCCAAAAACGCAATCCTGCCCGGGAACTCGTCGTTGTACGGATTTTCTATAAATAGCACATTGTTTTCATCCATACTCGTCTTAATATGCATGGCAGTAAGCTGGTCACTGACACCCAGCACAGGCCTGATATAGTACGTTAGCCCAAGGTTTTTGTCTTCTTTTGTTAAGTTTTTCAGTTTTACCAAACTTATTTTGACATTATCATCTATGGGTACAAACTGTGTCAAACTTTGTTCTATTCCATCGCTCACGTGTTTAAATATGGAGTATCCAAAACCGTGGGTTATTACATAGGTACCTTCATCTCTGACAGGAAGGGGAGTTATTGTCCATGTCCTGTCAGTTTTCCAATCAGTCAGATACAGAACTTCACCGGGGATATTGCTGACAGGGTCGTTGGACCATGGAGTCAGCTTGTTTTCACGGCTGTTCTCACACCATGTATAAACCGGCCCGGTCTCTGAGACGATGGAACCGAAGTTAGGATTGGAAATCACATTCACCCACGGAGTAGGTGTATTCTGACCTTTTTCCAGACGTATCACGTATTCGCTGCCATCAGGACTGAACCCACCCAATTCGTTGAAAAACTTAAGCTCTCTTTTATCGTGGATGTGCTCAGAATGTTCAGGCATACATATTGCTTCATGAATAAATTTGCCATCTGGCTGTGCCTGTTTGACATCAACAGTTTGCTTGTGGTATGTGTTTTTTACCTGTTCAGAGAGTGAACCGCCGTCACCCTTAAGAATTATTCTTGCTACGGCATAAAACAACGGTAAATCTCCATCAGCCACGTTATTTTTGTTTAAAATGTATACACCTCCGGGTTTATTTATCAGATTATGGGCATGGCTTGAGGAAACGGCATCTTTAAGCAGTGAAAACAATGGGTGGATGTAACTGTTTTCCTCTTCATTAAGAATAATCAAATCCACCTTTAACCCTTTGACAAACCAGAACTCGTGGGCTTTAAGAGTTTCATACACTATATCCATTTCATCTGTATTTTTCAACACAACAAGTACAATTGGTAAATCTCCTGAAATACCGTAAGTCCAAAGAGCTGACTGCCCTTTTGTATTCTTTGTGATGTATTCGCTTTTTTGCCTTCTCAAAGGGCTTATAAAGTGGATATGAGACAACATATCCTGGAAAGCCTCTACTTCAGATGCCTTTATGTTAAGATACTTAGCTTCCACCTGACTTCTGGTGAGGGCTAACCTGAAGGCATTTTCAACTGACTCAGGTGCAGAATATTTTTCTATAAGGTTAATCATCAATTCACGATTGTCGGCTACGCCTATGATATATGATAACCTTATAGTTTGGCCAGGTTTGATTTTTATGCGGAACCTCATGCTTATTACAGGGTCAAGCACAGGACCGACGCTATTGGAAAGGGGTTTGTTGCAGTTTATTACAGCCGGTGCAGAGACTGTGTTGCCACGGCCTATAAACTGCATCCTGTCAGTCTCGTATTCCATGTCTCCAATAATCTCACCTTCAGTCACAGGCGTGCTGAATATCCACAACTCTTTATCAGATTCAGACCTTGGCCTTCTGACAGCAGCCAGGCTTTTGTATTCTGCAATGTATTCAGTCTTTACAAACAGTTTGTTAAATGCCGGATGAGCCACATCTGCTGCCTGATGAGAAAGTACAGGTTCATAATAGCTTGTTATTTCAATTGTTTTGTCAGTATTACCGTTATTTTTCAGTGATAAACGGCGGATTTCCACATTGTCACCCGGAGCAACTGTTATTTCAAGCCCTGTTTCTATATCGCCGTCTATTCTTTTAAACCTTGCCTTGTCAGCAGTAAAATAACCTTCAAATTTGTCCGGAAGGATATCAAGCGGGGCATGTGTTGCCGACCATACCTGGCCGTTGTCAATATCCCTGAGGTAGAAAAATACTCCGTAATAATCCATAGACACATCTTCTCTCCACCTCGTCACCGACACCCCCCGGCAAATACTGTATCCTGTACCTCTGTCAGTAATCATTACGGTATAACTGCCGTTGGACAACATGTGGACTTTTGGAAGCACTAAGTCAGGATGCCTGAATCTCTGCACAAAACCTTTTCCTTTATATGCTACTGCCTTAAAAGGAACAACCTTTTCCTTTGTTTCTTTTGTAAGAACAAGATTGGTTGGCACTTTTTCCTGCAGGAGCAGCTCTGCTGCTTTCACAGCCGGGTCTGAGTGGAAGCGCTTTTGCATTATGTTTTCATTAATGTAATTGTTTAATGCCAAAAGGCTCATACCCTGGTGATGAGCCATAAAACTCCTTACTATGGCACGTTTTTCACCGAAAGGAACTCTTTCAGGCGTATAATCTACCGCTTCATAGTACCCGTAAGGTCCGTTCAGACCTTCTTCTTTCAGCTTTTTTATATTCTCCATAGCACCTATAGGGTCAACAGGCAGGGCGAGGAATGTAGCATATGGAGTTGAAACGATATCCTCTATAAGCCCTCTCTTAAGGCCAAGCCAGGGCACACCTATAGCTTTGTACTGATAATCCAGATTGATATCCATTGAGTAAAATCCGGATTCTGAGGCACCCCACGGTATCCGCCTCTGTCTGCCGTACTTTTTCTGGCTTCTGACTACAAAAGAGTAGGTTTCGTCCAACAGTGTGTTTTTATAGCTCTTCATAATAACCAGAGGCATAAGGTATTCAAACATTGTTCCTGTCCAGGACACAAGTCCTTTGTAATGGTCAACAACTGTGATGGCTCTTCCCAGCTTAAACCAGTGAGTAGGGGGTACTTCACCTCTGGCAATAGCAATATAGCTTGTCTGCCTGGCTTCTGAGGCCAGCAGATCATAGTACGAATTGGTCAGTCTGCTTTCTTCGATATTGTAACCTATTGAGAATAGGTGTTTCTTTTCCACATACAAAGGCTTAAAACTCATTGCCTCTGCAAGCTGTCTTATCCTTTCAGCAAGATTTTCGCACTGTTCAATAAATTTTTCCACGCTGTCAAGAGACTTCTCAAGTATTTTTCTTAACTCTGACAGACTTTCTATATTATCTGCATTTTTCATATCATCCAGAATCCTTTTATATTCATGTGGTAAGTCAATAAGACGCGGATTCTGCTTTACAAGGGAATACAAAACTGATAAATCAGTTTCTTTCAGCTCAGAAGACAGGTTGTCTACTTTCCCAAGCCAGGGTGCAAGCTCAGACAACTCTTTTTTTAGCATACTGATAGCGTGCAGGCTTTTGGATTTCCATGGTGATTTTTTTGGATAATCTTCTATAATCCTTTTTGACAGTTCATCAAGGCATTTACTCCACCATAATAACACCGGCTCGTCATCAGCTTTTGTAAGAAGGTCTACGACCCCAGAACTGAGGGAATATTCCCCATCTTCACTGATAAGGCCGATAGTATCTTTCAGACCTGCAATATATTTTTCATCGAATAGAGTTTTCTCCAAACAGTCCTTTAAACCCTGCATGAGGGTTATGAGGTAGCACACAAGATTTCCGCTGTCGACAGTGGATATATACCTTGGCCTGAGAGGTTTGAGTGTACGTGTGTCGTACCAGTTATATAGATGGCCATTCCATTTTTCCATTTTTTCAATTGTTGAAATGGTCTTGGATATCAGATCAACCATTTCACCTGTACTTATATATCCAAAATCTCTTGCAGAAAGAGCAGACAAAAGTCCAAGTCCTATATTAGTAGGAGATGTCCTGTAAGCAACTCCATTTGGTGGTTCCTCCTGAAAGTTGTCGGGAGGGAGAAAATTGTTTTCATGGTTTGCAAACTCCTCAAAATACCTCCATGTTTTTCTTGATATTCTGCGAAGTTCCAACATATCTTCCTGAGAAAGCTGAGTATAGCTTTCAACATCTGCTTTGCTGATAATATAGGCAATATACGGAGCAGCAGCCCACAACAAGGCAAGAAGAACACTTACACCTGAAACTTCCGGTCTTAACAACAGAGTCAGGAGTAAAAGCGCACAAGCCAGTATGGGTGATGATTTCATTTTAGACCAATAGCTCTCAAGGGAATTCTTTTGCCTTTTTTCCGCATCTGCCGCTGTAACCCACTCCAGCATATCCCTCTTTGAAAAGAATACTCTGATCAACGTTATAATAATGGCATGCAACATCAGGTATGCCTGGTATGGTAAAAAAGTAAAGGACAGCACTGCCTGAAGAAATGCCGCTTTGATTCCTGAAATAACAGGTTGATACTGCTTTATCCTGTATGGTGTAAAGGGCTTTGACATAAGATAGCTGATGACTGAGCCTATAAATGGCAGTCCCAGCACAACAAGGGGAATTAAAATCCACGGCAGTATCCCCGGAAAAATCGTAAGGCCCAGTGCAATTTGAAGAAATAAAGCAGGAGCAATAAGGCTTCTTCTCATGTTATCAATGATTTTCCACTTTGATATCCGGGATATGGGATTTTTAATCCGGTTGTTGTTTTTATCACGTACATTTCTGCAAAGCCATGGAATAAGCTGCCAATCTCCTCTTACCCAACGATGGAGCCTTGCACAAAACGAAGCGTAATTTTTCGGATATGAATCTACAAGCTCAATATCCGTTGCAAGGCCTGCACGAATAAAGCAGCCCTCAATGAGGTCATGGCTCAATACGGAATTTTCAGGTATTGTATCTTTTAATATGGTTTGGAATACTTCCAGATGGTAGATACCTTTTCCTGTAAATATTCCTTCCCCAAAGAGGTCCTGATAAATGTCTGAAACAGCTCCTGCATAAGGGTCAAAACCTTCCTGGCCCGTGAATATCCGGGAGAAAAGAGTTTTGCTTGAACTCTCAATATCAAAGATGATACGAGGCTGAATCAGCCCGTAACCTTCAACCACAATGTTTTTCTGGGGGTGTACAACAGGCCTGTTCAGAGGATGAGCTAACGTTCCTATTAATTTTTTAGCCGTTCCTATAGGCATCATTGTGTCAGCGTCCAGGGTTATTACATATTTTATGTCAACATCATGGGGCAGACTTCCTGATATGATAGAGAAGCTTGTATCCATTGAACCAAGCAGCAGGTCATTCAGCTCTATAAGTGCACCTCTTTTTCTCTCCCATCCCATCCATTTATTCTGGACAGGATTGAATTGTCTGTGCCTGTGAAAAAAATAGAAGATATCCACGCCATTTTTACTGTATTTATTATTAAGTTCTTTTATACCCTTTAAAGCTGCTTGTATAATAGCCTCGTCCCCGGGCATTTTTTCTTCGGTTGAATCTTTGAAATCCCCTACAAGGGCAAAATATAAGTTATCTTCCCTGTTGGCATGGTAATGGGTTTCGAGGTTCTGAATAAGTTCCTCCACTCTTTTTTCATCCGATAGTAATGCAGGTATGACAATCATGGTGCTATATTTTTTTGGTATGCCGTCTTTAAGTTCAAGCCTGGGGAAAATGTACGGCTTTACAAGCTTGCATGATACTTTGTTTACCACAAAAATGGCTATTTCAGATGCGGGCACCAGTAAAGATATCGCCGCAAGCAGTGCCAGTATCGCATTGTATGAATGGGCATTTTTATATGTATAAAACGCAATCAGAAAATCAGCAGCAAAAGTCAG
>ENA-OWPA01001272-OWPA01001272.1-bioreactor-metagenome-genome-assembly--contig:-NODE-1272-length-17830-cov-4.746015_pt1 | contig 17830 bp, 39 predicted proteins | sample MGYA00238139_ERZ651803 | MGnify/ENA primary metagenome ERZ651803 (study PRJEB26909, sample SAMN07631231) | bioreactor metagenome | isolation source: Switchgrass digestor | place: USA: Dartmouth... | reverse complement strand
CCGGTTTCGACGAGCCGATACAAATTACGCAACTCCAAAGAGAGGGGTTGCGGGAGATATATGCAAAGCGGTCATAACGGCCGCTTTTTCTTTTGCCATTGCATGACAAAATAGGCGTTTGTCTATTCTTTCTCTCGGGCGAAGGTGGCCACACAGGAAATAACATCACAGTAGAACACAAACACCCCCGGTTGATGCCGGGGGATTTTTTTTGCCCCAAAAAACCCGCCCTTATATTTGCCGTCAGAGCCGATTTTTTAACCTGGTTAGTGTAATTACACCTGAATAACCCTAACACCACTGGAAATACTAAATATGCCACTAATTTTATTTTTTGCCACAGGAATCAGAACCTGTGGCTTATTTTTTTATATTTTTCAAGGGACAGGCATAATTCGACATAAAATACATAGATATATACAAAGTTCAAATAAAGTTTATACCGGGAAGAGGTGATAGGTTGGGAAGAAAAATTAAGGCAGTATATTTTAATGATGAGACGGAAAATGATCTACTTTCTTTCGCTAATAGTTTGAACAATTTTTCCGACTGGGTGAAAGACAAAATAAAGGCCGAAATAAACAAAAAACCGGAATTAAATCCGGAATTAAAGGCCATCATAGAACAATATTTAGCTGAGAAGCTCAAAAGCGTATAGTATGGCTAAAATGCTGTAGCGAACGCTTTCGCTACAAGCATATGCAAACCACATATGAGAATATGCATGTTTATCAAAAATTTATATTATTAGTTTTGCAATTATTCCAGAAAAACCAATCAGAGCAAGGCCGATGGCGATGTCTATCATCATAATTCACCTCAAAGGTTAGTATTACCAAGAGGGGGCCTTTTTATGCAAGAATTTTTAATTGTGGCTGACGGTATTGTTTTCTTAGTTGGTGTTTTTTATATTTTGCGGGGTATCTACAAAATCATAAGGGGGCGTATATGGTGAAGCTTGGGAACATTAGCGACAAACTTTATCCTGTCTTTGTAGCGCTTGTCACAGAGCTATCAAAATTGAGTTGGATTGCATTTATAGCCATGTTAGGTGTTAGTGGAGCACTTTACCTTTTTGGAAATGAGTATGGCGCAAAAAAACTGCTTAGTAATTCGGTGAAGGGATTTTTCCTGATACAATTAGCAAGTATGCTTTGTGGGTGATGCGAGGTGAAACTAGAGATTATACCAGATATAAACGTAGATAATACAAAAATTATAGGGCTTGTAGAAAACTTGCACTATTTCAAACCACTCAGCAAACGATTTATAAACAAAAAAGATGTAATCGGTTTTAAAGACCAAGATGCCATCATTTATGAAATTATTATAAATACGAATAATGTAAAATTTTTTTTAGGCTTTGATGATGAACTTAAAGAAAATATATTGACAGAATTAAATATATGCTGGCCAAGAGCGGCATTAAAAAAGACTGATTTCTTTCTATGTGAGGGGGAAACCAGAGAGCTTGAACTTGCGGAACATTGGTTTTTGTCGCTCAATACAGATCTCCGGGGGCAATGGCCATTATCGAATCTATTAGAAACACAAAACATACTACGAGATAATGAACAAATATGCATCCGCCTTGAAATGCGCCCTCTTTCGCCCTCATGGTCGAGAGAACAAGAAGAATGTATAAAACTATTCGAGAGTGGAAAAAACGTCTCTAAATCGATTATCGCAAGTCAAAATATTTTGCCCCAGGCTGTAAACGCAGTATTAGGAACAGTATACTTTTGCACAGACCTTCTTTGTGAAATTGTCACAGACGAAAAGGCAGAACATGAGTATATTCAAAGTGATAAATATGCGAGACTAAGAAGAACGGGCTTATCGAGTGACACACAGCAAAAAGGGAGATACAACGCATACAATACAAAAATTTTAGTTACGGTAAATGCGGATACAGAGCGAAAGGAAATGCTTTTTAGAAATGTCTATAAGGCCTTTCAGACCATGGCCGGGGATAATAGATTTATTATGGTAAAGCATAGCAGATATAAAAACATTCTATGTTCGAAAGAAATAGCTCAAACAATGCAAATGCCTACAAAAACATATCAGGAGCAGTACCGAATCCATAACATAGACAACAGGGAAGTTGAGATACCAAGGGATCTTTTAACGGGAGACATACAGATCGGCACGGTCACATACAAAGGATTACAGGCAACAGCATACTGGCCAAACAACAAAAACATACTATCCCTTCCTAAGATCGTCATTGGCCCTATGGGCTCTGGAAAAAGCGAATACACCAAAAACTTTGCAGTTCAAGCTTCAGGGAAGGGCGATAGCGTCATAGTCTTTGACTTCATAAGAAACTGCGAGCTGTCAGAAGGTATTGCAAAGCATATCCCAAACGCCATCAGGATAGACCTTTCAAAACACGACAACCTTCCAGCTCTTGCATATCCCGAAATACAACCGGGGGGCGATCCATGGGAAAGGTTGAAAGTGGCTAACATGCTGGCAAGACAGACGGAATACCTCATAAACAGCCTAGTGCCAGAAAAAATGACCCCCAGGATGACACGATATCTTGATGCTGCCTGTAAGGTTGTATATATCCACCCTGGCGCCACGGTGCAGGATGTAATAAATGTGCTTACCAACTGGAAATCGAGAAACGAATTCATAAGGAAGGCAAAATACAGCGGCTGCTTTTCAGAAGACGATACAGAGATCGTTGACCTTGACAGCCTGCATGAAAGAGAAGAAAATGGCAGGATCATCGGGACGAGAGAAACAAAAATAGAAGGGATACTAGACCGCCTTACGGTGCTGCAAAAGGACTTGTTCTTGAGGGTAATGCTCAAGGTAAATGTTGACTATAGCCAAAACTTTTGCAGCTGGATGGATGAAGGCAGGACGATACTCATACAGATGCCGGAACATACTTTCACCAACAAGCAAGTAAAGGACACTATAGTGACCTATTTTATGTCGAGGGTATGGCTTGCGGCGCTCCAGCGGAAAACCACAAGGATCGTTCACGTTATCACGGATGAGATACACCAAACTCCCACAGCTGCGTCGCTTATAGCAAATACTATTACAGAGGCTAGGAAATTCGGCATAGATTTTTATTTTACAATTCACTACTTGCGGCAATTCAGGGACCTTCACGATGCAGTTAGATCAGCCGGAGCATCATATATGCTTCTGGCCGGCACAGAAAAAGAAAACCTCCTGGCCCTGGAACAGGAAATTGCCCCATTCACAGTGGCAGAAGGTTTGAATCTAAAACCGTTTCACTCATTGAATATAATCAACTATGGAAATCAATATGCTAGGTTCATATCAAAATTACCAAAACCAATTTAAGGGCTTGACTATTTCGACAAAAATGACAGCAAAACAGCTTTTTGTCTAAAAAATCAATCAGGGATATATTCAAATATGTCTCCAGGCTGGCAATTAAGTGCTTTGCAAAGCCTATCTATCTGGTCTATCGAGATGCGCTTCACTGTTTCATAATATAAAGCGTTTATTGTTCCAGGTCTGATACCAGTTAGCCGAGAAAGTTCTGCCTGAGACATTTTATGCTTGCCCAGTAAATCGGATACTTTTATTTTAATCATACTACCTCACCCTGGTAAATTATAACATTTAAAGATATATTATTTCAATATTGTGAAAATAAATGACGTTTATCGTATTGAATTAATACTAAAAAAGTTATATTCTAACGATAGAAGTAATTTATTAATCAATTTAAAACATAAAAATAACCAAAAATATTTGAAATAATTGTCGAATAATATATAAAGGGGGTATTGTTATTGACTTAAAATCTCTATAGTTGTATAATTTATCCATAACAAACATTTGTTCGCTAGGGGGTCATTAGATGAATATATTGAAAGATCTTGTTGACAAACGGTGTGAGCAAATATGTAACCAGGTGGCAACAAAGGAGTGGTATTTAATACTACAAGACGAAATTATTAAAATAAGAAATGAGATTTGTAATAGTAGTGGCCCCAAAATAATTGAACTTCTTGAAAAATATGATAACATCTGCCTGGAACTCAGTTGTAAAACTAACAACGAAATATATACACAGGCTCTTAATGATGCTTCACAGTTGACACCATTTTTGACACCAAAAACAGATTTAAAATAAAAAACTTTCCTAAACGGAAACAATATAAAAAGTTTTCAATACGATACATAAAAAATAAGCCCGTAAAATCAATGTTCGTGAAAATGTTGATTTTATGGGCTTTCCCAAACAGGAACAAAAATTGCGCACACAGGACTTAAAATCCTGCGATCCCAAAAGATCGTACCGGTTCGATTCCGGTTCCCGGCACCAAGTTGTGGGCGCTTAGCTCAGTGGGAGAGCACTTCCTTGACGCGGAAGGGGTCGTAAGTTCAATCCTTACAGCGCCCACCATTTTTATTTGACACCAAAATTGACACCATCGTCATGTTTTCTTTTTAATACATTATTTAATTTATCTGCACTGTCATAAGCCATATCTTTGAGAATATGTTGGTATTTTTTGGTCATAGTTGGATTACTATGACCCATTCTTTCTTGGGCCTCTCTTTCGCTAACCCCATATTTAAGCATCATTGTAGCATTAAAGTGGCGCAGATCATGCAATCTAATGTGACGCAAACCGTTCTTTTCTAGAAAATCTTTAAACTCTCTGCTTAAGCTGCCAGGGTTATAATCTGTTCCATCGAGTTTTGTAATTACTTTCCCTATTCCTCGTAATCGCTTCAAATCAGGGATTATTTCGCTGGGAATTACTACAATTCGTTCACTTTTTTTAGTTTTAGGTTTTTTAGTAACCGTTCCTTTTGATGTGGGAACGGTATTTTTTGTTATTTTTATGATACGATTTTTTAAGTCTATATCTTCCCATGTCAATGCAAGAATTTCCCCTCGTCTTAAACCGCACATGCCGGCTAGAAGTGCAACTATCTCTAATCTATGACCTCTTAACTTGTCCAACAATAAATTATATTCATCTTCAGTATATACTTTCGGTTCAAATTCTTCTGGGCTTGGCGCATCTATCCCATCACAAGGATTCTTCTCTATTAATCCGTTAGCAACAGCCTTTTCAAATGCTCTATGAAGAATTCTATGCTGTTGAAGAATTGTCGTTTCAGAATATCCAAAAACAGGTTTGCCATTTTTAATAAGAGGAACAGGTTTACCATCTTTCATTATTGGCACCATTTTTCCGTCTTTTTTTGTCATTCTATATCTTGGAACCGTCCGCTCATAATTATAGTAATTTTCGATATGAACAGGCTTTAAATCACATAATTTTATTTTGCCCAAAACCGGAATTATATGATTTTCGATGTAATTTCTGTAACCATCTAAAGTTGTATCACTACGTTTAGCACAATATATGTCCAAATATTTTCTCAGCCAACTTTCGACTGTGATTGTATTCACATTTGATAGGTTCCCAGACTCGATTTCTTCTATCACCTTATTTAATTTTCTTCTCGCTTCCTGCTCTCCTTTTCTTCCTTTTTTGCTACTATATACATATTTGGTATTAGGTTCACCTGTGAGGGGATCAATGAATGAATATTTCCCAACCCAACGTCCATCACTAGATCTTTGATAAACTGAACCCATGCCTGCCACTTATTTTCCCTCCTTAGTTTTTAAATACATTGCAAAGTTAAATAATTCATTTTTCCCTTCATCTGATAATGATTCATATATTTGTGTCAATTTGCTAGGATTTTGATTTATATACTTTATATTTGATGTTCCTGCCAACCAATCTAAGCTAATGCCAAATTTTTGTGACATAGTTATTGCTACACTTATTGGCACATCACGTGATTCGGATTCATTAGTTCCTTCATACCTGTAAATAGAACTTCTATGCACTCCTAAGATTTTAGCGAATTCATCTACGCTATATCCAAGACTTTCTCTCACCTCTTTCATTCTTTCCATAACTATTTTGGAAGCTGCCGTTACCATTGTTAAATTCACCCCCTCATTACTTATAATATTATATACAACATGTTCCTAATTGTAAACAAAAAATATCAGATTTGCAAAAAAAGGTATTGACAAGTAGAAAATTAAGGATTATAATGAAATTGTTCCCAAACAGGAAAATATTATTCCCGAGGAGAGGAGAAAAATGAGAGCAAATATAAAACACAAAATAAACCCCAAGATAAAACCATATGAAAAGTTGCGAGCTGCAATGGTCGCAAAAGGTTATACTCAAGATATGCTTCGGAAAGTTCTGGGGCTATCACATTCAACATTTAATTTAAAAATTAATGGAAAAAGAGAGTTTACAATAAGCGAATGTAAGCTTATTGCTCAAACTCTCGGAACAACATTAGATGAAATTTTTTTTAGCGAAAATTGTTCCTAAATGGGAACAAAATATTTTTGCATAGAGAGGGGACAAGGCATGGATGAAATCACGCAAGACTTAAAAGCAATGGAGGATGCCATTCCTTCATGGGAATGGGACAGCGAGTATGACAAGATAAGGGCAAGGTTAGCAAGAGAAAAACTGAAAATTATGTTTGGAGGTGGAGAAAATGATTTATGACCAGACGGCAGGATATATTGAAACTCCGGGAGGGTTAGGGAGGTTCGTTGAATTCGACGGTAATGCAGGTGTTGTTGCAGTAGAAATGGACAATCAGTATCTAGTGTTTTATCCGGCAGAATCATGTTTCGTGAGGGAGGTGTAGGAAGTGCAAAGAAGTGAGAGTATCAAAAACATTGCAAAGGCATTAGCACAGTTTCAAGCAGAGGTAAGAAACCCGGCTAACACAGAAATAAACCCGTATTTCAAGAGTAAATATGCCCCTTTAAACGACATTTTAAATCTTGTTAGGCCTTTATTATCTAAACATGGCCTAAGCATCTTACAAAGTCCCTCAGGTGACGGACAAAACGTCACAGTCACAACACTAATCGCACACGAATCCGGAGAATGGATTGAGAGCGAGCCGCTCACACTGAAAGCAGAGAAAGCGACAGCACAGGGAGCAGGAAGTGCAATCACATATGCAAGACGATACGCACTTTCAGCAATGCTAGGGATTTCTTCGGAAGATGACGACGATGGGAATTTTGCAAGTGGGAACAAAAACGAAAACAAGAGCACAGCGAACGATACAGAAAAAAACAAAACCGATAAACCAACAACACACGATAATGACAAACACGAGCGCAACAACAAAAAATTTGCTTCCTTTTGGAGTAATGTGAAAAATCTTGGCTTTACAGAGGAAGAAGTTCATGAAATAGCAGGAGTAGACAGTTTAAAGGGATTTACTCAGAATCAGTTAAATGCACTACTACTTAAGCTGAACAATCAAAAAGCATCACAGGCGGCTAAAACATAAAAAACAGGGCCTATCAAGGCCCACAAGCTACCATCCCTAGCATATCACATTATGCCGGGGAAAAACAAGGAGGGTTAAATTGATAATTACAAATAAGTTAGGCCTGCCTCAGGCCTTTGTTGAAATGGCAAAAAAGGACTATACATGCGAGCCTAATGAATACAGAGTAACTTCGCTCCTGAAGGGCATTAGGGAATGTATTCTTGAGCGGCGACATCAACATGAAATAGAACAAGACGTATCCGATATGATATGGCTGCTTTTCGGAACTGCCGTTCATAGTGTATTAGAGCATCACGAAGAAGCCGACAATGAAATCAAGGAAAGCAGAATTAAAATACCTGTTGGCGATTACATTCTTTCAGGCCAATTTGACCTATATAATGCCGAAACTCAGACTATTACAGACTATAAGACATGTAGCGTATGGAAGATTATATATGGCGATTTTGAGGATTGGAGAAGGCAACTTCTTATATACGCATATATGATGCGGTCAATCGGTTTTCAGGTTAATCAAGGTGAGATAATAGCTATAATGAAAGACCATAGCAAGAGAGACGCCAAATACAAAGCCGATTACCCGCAGTCGCCAGTCGAAAAAATCACATTCAAATTCACTGAACAAGACTTTACTGATATAGAATCATGGCTCAATCAAAAATTTGCAGAAATAGCCGAAGCCGAAAAACTGCCTGATGATGAATTACCACTTTGCACTCCCGAAGAACGCTTTAATTCAGGAGACAAATTTGCAGTAATGAAGAAAGGCAAGAAAACAGCCTTACGGGTGCTAGACAGCATGGAAGAAGCAGAAGAATGGAAAGAAAAAAACGGTGGAGACTCCATTGAAATACGGCCAGGAGAAGATAAAAAATGCATAGATTACTGTAATGTGTGCGAATTTTGCAATTACTACAAAGAGAAGGTAATAGCGAATTAAAGTTCGCTTAATAGAAAGGCGGTATTAGCATTTGAAAAAGCTAATCTCATGCATCGTAATATTTTTTTCCTTCCAAGCCCCTGCATGTGCCCCGGCAGACATAACCGAAGTTGCTATTGTAGCAGAAGAAATACAAGCAGAGCCTGAAATTGAAGGCGAATGGGTATTGATGGAGGTAACAGCATATACGGCTTCGATGGAGGAATGTGGAAAAACCGATGGTATTACGGCAAGCGGAGAAAAAGTGCAAGAATATCATACTTTGGCGGCAGGGCCTTCAATACCTTTTGGAACAAAGATATACATACCGGAGTTTATGAAAACCTTTGTTGTAGAGGACAGGGGCGGGGCAATTACGGACAATCACTTAGACATATACATGGAACGGTTAGAAGATGCGAGGGAATTTGGCAGGAAGGATATATATGTTTTTATTATACAGGGCGACGGGTAACACTTCCCCAGTTTAGTATATGTAGGTAAAAAATATTTATACAAGGTTTAGGTGGTGATAAAAATATTAGCAATAAACGAGATTCACAACTTAGATTGCTTGGAAGGCTTAAAGCAACTTGATAATAATTCCGTTCATTGTTGCGTAACCTCTCCACCTTATTGGGGATTGCGTGATTATGGGGTAGAAGGGCAGATAGGGCTTGAAAAAACGCCCGAAGAATACGTTTCGAAAATGGTTGAGGTTTTCCGAGAAGTTAAAAGGGTGTTGCGGGGTGACGGTACTTTGTGGCTTAATTTAGGGGATAGCTATTGCGGAACAGGTAATAAAGGCAAGTATAAAGATCCTAAATATTTAAATGGCAGAAACGGGCAGAAGGTAGCACTAAATAATAAGATCAAGGGTTTGAAGTCAAAAGATTTAGTTGGCATCCCGTGGATGGTAGCCTTTGCCCTTCGTGCTGATGGTTGGTATCTGAGGCAAGACATTATTTGGCATAAACCTAATCCAATACCAGAAAGTGTTAAAGACAGATGCACTAAAGCACATGAATATATTTTCTTACTTTCAAAAAATCAAAAATACTATTTTGATAACGAAGCGATAAGAGAGCCGTATCAAAGCAAGAAAGAAAAACCAAGAAATAAAGCGGCGGAAGGATATAACAATTCTTATGTTGGCGGCAGGTGGTCAGAAGGCGAAAGGGATTATTATTCAGTCGGCAAAAGAAACAAGCGTTCAGTATGGACCGTGGCGACAAAACCCTTCAAGGAAGCACACTTTGCAGTATTCCCTCCGGCACTAATAGAACCTTGCATATTAGCCGGTTGTCCGGAGGGGGGAGTAGTATTAGACCCATTCATGGGAAGTGGAACAACAGCACTGGTGGCGATGAAAAACCGAAGAAACTTTATTGGATTTGAGTTGAATCCTGAATATATAAAAATAGCTAAAAAACGGATAAGTAATGTGCAATTAAAGATTGTTTAATTAGGTGGTGATTGTGTGAAAGCCGAGTTTGACAATGCAATTATAAAAGTGTGGTTTAACAGCCTGTCTACTTCACGAAATTTTTACAACGTCACAGAGATAATTCAATCAGAAAATATGGCACTAATTAAAACCAAAGATGGTAAACAGCATCTTGTAAATATGGCAAATGTAAATCTTTTAGAAGAAGTGGACAAGAGCAGATGCAGGCTTTGACTAGAAATACCCTCAAGGGAGGGAGCTTATGGCGGGTTGGATTAAACTTCACAGATGCTTGATGGAAAAAGCCATATTTCAAAATGAGAAACTGCTCAAGGTTTTTATATGGTGCCTGCTCAAGGCTTCTCACTCAGAACATGAACAGCTGATAGGCAGGCAAAAAGTAACATTGCAGCCCGGGCAATTCCCCACGGGAAGACATAAAGCAGCAGTAGAATTAAATATGTCACCTTCAACAGCATGGAGTTATCTAAAACTGTTAAAAGCTAACAACACAATTGACATCAAATCTAACAACAAATTTTCGGTTGTAACCGTTGTCAATTGGGGGTTATATCAATCAGAGGATAACAAACCTGACAGCAAATCTGACAACATTTATGACAACAAAAAAACAACAAATAGACAACAAATAGACACAAACAAGAATGATAAGAATGATAAGAATGAAAAGAATAAAGAATTAGTTAATGACCTTTTTTCAAGAGAACTGTTAAATCAACTAAAAAAAATCAACAATTATCCTTTTGATATAGAAAAAGATACAGAATTCATAAACTCACTTCTGGTAGATTATCCAACACTTGATATAAAAGAGGAACTCAAAAAATGGGCTACCTACAAACTAGATAAACCTCTTACTAAAAAATCAAATGCTCGGTCACAGTTTAGAAACTGGTGCAAAAATGCCGTCAAGTGGCAAAAAGAAAAAATCCAAAAACAGAAGACTTGGGACAATAAGGCCTATCAACCTTGGGAACCACCGAGGGACTAAAGGAGTGGTATGGTGGACGAACAAATTCTAATCGAAAACAGCGTATTAGGAACTATTATACTTCAACCCCAGTACCAAGATTACATAGAAAAAATAGACGAAATAGACATAAAAGAACCCCAAAATAAAAAATTATTGCGGTTGCTAAAGCATTTAAAAGAGAACAACAGACCTATTGACCTTGTGAGTGTATCGGAAGAATTCAAAGATGCGGTTTACATAACAGGGGTAACACAATCTTATATAACAACCGATACATTCGAGGACCACTTCAAAGAAATAAAAAATCGTGGCATTAGAAGAAAACTCTTTTTAGCAGCAAAGAAAATAGCACAAATGGTAGAAAAAACCGAAGACGGCTTAACAGCTAAAAACAATGCTTTGCAAATCATAAGCGATATACCGGCAAATGACATCGAAGAAGAAGACGACAGCATGAAGGCAGTTTTATTAGAAACAATGGCATACATCGAAAAAAAACACAATGCAAAAGAGGAAGAACTATACTTAACGCCTTTTACAGACTTAAATAGTCTTACGGGAGGCCTTGACGAACAAGAATTCATACTTATTGCAGCAAGACCGGCATTAGGAAAAACAGCAATGGCACTTCAAATAAGTAATTACATGGCAAAAAGGGGTAAACATACACTATTTGTATCGCTAGAAATGTCAAAACATCAATTAGGGCTTAGGATGTTTGCAGGTGAAACGAATATTAATTTGTGGCATATGAAGACAGGAAAGTTAAAAGATAGTGACTGGGCTACGCTTGCAAATGTTATCGGTCCACTTTCGGATAATAAAATGCGGGTAAATACAAAAATGGCGACAATACAAGACATCAGGGCATACTGCCGGGAACTCAAAAGAAAAAACATGCTGGATATGGTTGTTATTGATTACTTGCAACTAATAAGGCCATCAGGCAAACACGGAACCAGGGAGCAAGAAGTAGCAAGCATGTCAAGAGAATTAAAACTTATGTCAAGAGAATTTAAAATACCGGTTATAGCAATATCACAGCTAAATAGAGCAGCGGACAACAGACGACCGGGCCTGCCCGACCTTCGAGAATCAGGAGCATTAGAACAAGATGCGGACACTGTATGGTTTTTGTATGAACCGCCGCCAGATGATGTCCCAAAAAAGTATATGCAAGCTGCACTAGATATAAGAAACAGGGGAGAAAAATTCATGGAACTTATTGTAGCAAAACAGAGAAATGGTGACGTGGGAACTATTTACTTAGCCTACGAAGGGGCTAGGACTAGGTTTAAGAATATCGAACTCTGGAGGGAAGAAGATGGAGTGGGTAGACAAAAACAAAAATAAGGCAAAAATAAATGCAATAAACTTTCTTGTCAGGAAGATTGTTAAAGTTACAAATTACGATGATGAATCAGAAGTAAGCCGGAATTCTAAAAGAGTTAGAAGTTTGTTAAAACAACGTGAAAAACTTTATCAGGAGGGAAAACCATGATTTACCTTGTCAATGCCTTTAGTTTAAACATGATAGAGGGACCGGTGGAGCTACAAGTGCTGCCACTGCACAAAGAAGAAGTTGCAGACTTTCTCAAGAACAGAGAATTCATATCAGCAATAGGGCACAAAGAAACGGCTGATATTCTGACCAATGAACTAGGTCTAGACGTAAAACATAACAGAATCACCATAAAGCTAGGCAAAAACGACATAGCAATAGTGGTCCAATACACAGGGCCAAGGCTAGAAGAAGGCGCAACAAAATTACCAAAGGTGGCACAGATACAGTATTACCTCGTGAGAAGGAGAGAAGCATTATGACGGAAAGGGATAGATTGATAGAGCTTATCAAAACAGTAAAGGGAGAAGAAAAATCAAGAATACTGGCACAGCTTGTTGTGCTGGATGAGGCGGAAACGGAAATCCGTGAAATAAAATTCCATAATTGCGAAAGCGAGGGATGAATTTGATTAATGCAGGTTTTAGAAACTTTGTAAACGACAAAAGGATACTTGCTGTTGTGGATTTTTCTAAAGCAAAATCACAACCGGTGTTACGGGCAATAAGAAATGCAAATGACATGGGAATAGTGATAGATGTTACTATGGGAAGAGCAACAAATTCTGTCATATTTATGGATTCAGGCCATATAATACTCAGTCATTCTATAGGACCAACAATAGCAAACAGAGTAAAAGAAAACCGAGAACAAAAGGAGGATAAATAATGCTAAATAGAATTGTGCTTATCGGCAGGCTTACAAAAGACGTAGATTTACGCTTTACCGCAACGGGAAAACCTACTGCAAACTTTACGCTTGCAGTAGACAGGCCATACAGAAACCAACAAGGGGAAAAAGAAGCGGATTTTATACCCGTTGTGGTATGGAATAAATTAGCCGAACATTGTGCGAACTATATCGGGAAAGGCAGACTTGTAGCGGTAGATGGCAGATTGCAAATAAGAAGCTACGACGGAAACGACGGGCAAAGGAAATATATCACAGAAGTTGTGGCTGAAACAGTGAAATTTTTAGACAGGGCTAAAGAAGAGCCTTTGGCAGAATTTGAAGGTGTGGAAGGAGACCCGTTTTGATGCGTATTATGCAAATTATGTGTAGGAGGGTTAAATCAATGACTAAAAAAGAAATTGAAAAAATAAGTGAGTTAATATCTGAACTTGATACAGCAGTAGGAAAATTAATTGTGCCAGCAACAAAAAATGAGTTAGTGGAAGATGCAATGCAGCAAGTTAGTAAAGTTAGCTTTGAATTAAGCAATATGCTTTCATAATAACGGAACGACATATTTTATAGAAACTATGCAAGGGGATTGATACATCTATGCTTGTTCAACGAAAGTATCAGGATAAATGGAAACTACGACCTGAAACAAACCTGATAATTGCACTTGAAGATTTAGATTTTTCATGGTTTCCAAAAGAAGTAGCATTTATCCAAAAAATGTGGGAACAAGGTTTACATATAGCAGATATAGCAAAAGCGGTTAAAAGGGACCAAGACGAGGTAACATTGCTAATTATGCACTTAGCAAGACAAGGTAAAATAAAATTACGAAAGAGTGGAGTGTTAGGAAATGGGTAAATATGACGAATTGAGTGAAACGGAGAGGGGGAGCAGGGGCATGGAAGCACAGGCAAAATATAAACACGACGGCGTAACAGAAGAAGATACCAAGCAACAGTTAGCCAATGCGCTAAATAAGGCAATACAACTTATAATAGACATGTCTATAAGAAAAGTAGCGGTGCCGTGGGATACGATAATCAGGTGGCAAAACCTGATTAAGTATGCGGAGAAGGAGAACTGACTATGTGGCTTTGGATATTAGTTAGCTTTTATACGGGTGTATTCTTCGGAATAATTATGTCGGCATTATTAATAATTGCGAAAAACGAGGACGACCCCTACCTATAAAATCAATTCTAACTTGCAAATATTTCGTCTGTTGGGAGAAAATGAAAGATTAGTATAAAACATCGTTCAAAATAAAAAACGCCTTAAAACGGAAATTTGGGAGAGGTAAAAACTAAAACGAGAAGGTGAGGTTTTGATATTAGCAGTAGATCCAGGAACTTCTGAATCAGCGTATGTAATCACAGGCAAAAAACTGAAACCTTTGGAATTCGGCAAAGTTGATAATTACGAGTTGCTAAAATTGATAGAGTGCATAGGTGGCAGACCGTATATGGTAAACCATTTTGCAATTGAAATGATTGCACACTACGGCTCAGGTATGCCCGCCGGAAGGGAAGTCTTTGATACTTGCGTATGGATAGGCAGGTTCTATCAAGCGGCATGTGGCAGAGTGCCAAGACTAGCATTAGTTTACCGGAAAGACGTAAAAATGAATCTATGCCAAAGCATGAAAGCAAAAGACAGTAATATAATACAAGCTTTGATAGACCGATTTGCTTACGGAGTGCCGAATAGGGGTAAGGGCAGTAAAAAAAATCCTGGTTGGTTCTACGGGTTTAAAAAGGACATCTGGCAGGCGTATGCTTTGGCTGTGACCTATTATGACCTTTATTGCAAGGAGGGGTAGCATGGCAAAAATAACAGATCAAAAGAACGGTCAGCTCAACAACGATGACAGGCTTGAAATTGCAAGGCTGCTAATAAAAGCGGGCTATACTGTAAAGATTGGCAAAGATAAAATACCCGGCAAAAACAGGAGCATCTACTTTGTCGAGTATAAGGGGGATGAGGGGAAATGAATGAACAAATACACATTGATTTGCAAGTAGTAGATGGTTGTCAAAACCTCATGGAATCTTACGGAGTTATATGTGTAAAGTGCAACAAATGTGGAAGGTTCAACAAGAAAGAAGCGAAAGAAGCGGAGGAAGAACAATGATAGAAAAAATCTACAAAAACAAGTGCATGGTAACTTGTGACAATTGCGGAACAGGGAAAGAATGTGACAACTGGGCTGATGCAATAGACTTTATGAACGAAGAAGGTTGGAAGAAGAAGCTAGCAGATGGTGAATGGAAGCATTATTGCCCGGAGTGTCAGGAGGAGCAAGCATGAAAATCTTAAACATCATACTTGCAGGATGCTGGATAGCATCAGCGATTTTACATGCAATGGGTGTATGGGAGCCTGATGTTTTCACGATGGTTGTATTATCTATATTCATGGCCTTGTTTTTCATCTTGCTCGCAATGGATTGAATTGGAGGGATAGCCCATGGAGAAAGAAGGTGAAATTATGATTAATGAGAGCATAAAATTAGCCAAATTAAAGTTGCAAAATGCACAAAAAAGCTTAGAAAAAGCTGAATCCGAATATGAAGATGTATTATCAAGGTATGATTCCATGTTAGAAGATATTCAATCTAAAATACATAAAGCTGAATTAGAAGTAGAAAAAGCCAAAAAAGAATATGGATTTCTGCTAGAACAGTTAGCTGATGAAAGAGTTAAAAAACCCAAAAATAATTTTGAAAAAAAATTCTATCAAGCAGCGCGTTTTTGCAATAGAGGTTGGTTAAACAATCGCAATTTGGACTATGTGAAGGTTGAAAAGGACAGAATGATTGGTTGCAATGGATTTGCTCTCGTTGTTATTAGATGTGATGAGATCCCAGATAATCTAATAGATAAGCTTGTATCTTGGGATGAAACAGATCTAAAAGAACTAACTACAAACAAATATCCCGATGTGGATAAAATAATAAACGATACTATACAGAACTCATTATATTCCGAAACTTTTTCAAATAGCAGTTTACTAGAAAAAGTTAAAAAAACATTCAATGAAAAAGATAGGGAAATATCTTTTTTAAACCTTGAACCAGTAATGATAGCTATAAATAAAAAATATCTAGAATACGCTATTGAATGTTTTGAAGATACTGAGAGTTATACAGTTAGTTGGAAAGATGAAGAATCCGCAGTGATATTTAAAAATAACAATGTAACCGTTTTGATAATGCCGATACGATTTCCATATGATTGAACATTAGAATACGTTCAAAGCACGGGGCAGGCTGGCCCTGCTTCCCGTGGCAGAATTGGAAGGAGGTTCGGTGCTGGATGTATTGGAATACCTTACCATTTTTTGATTCTGATATGGCCAAGTTTGTTTGTCGCAAATGCGGTTGGCGAGGATATGAATTAACAACCATAAAAACTGACAAACAAGGTAATGAATTACCAATAAACGAGTGGTACAGAGGTTGCCCAAGCTGTAAGAGTTATAAGCACATAGAAATAGAAGACTAAAGCGATAGGTACGAGGGTAGTAGCACGGACGATACAGAACCCGAGCTCATCGATGCGGCTATCTTCGAACAAAAGGCTTGGGAAGAAAGGTGCAAATTTTACAATCGAAAACTAAAGGAGGCGGTAGCAGGTGGACAAGCGCTTCAACGTAACGGGCTTGTTTATTTTGGAGGTAGAAGGTAAAGACATGCGAGATGCACGGGAAACAGCAGAGAGAATATTGGCGAATAGTGGCATAGATGGAAAAGTGATACAGGTGGAGGAAAAGAGACATGACATTTGAAGAGATTGAAGTCAGAAAGAAGGATCTCATTAAGCGGTATAAAGAGCTTTGCAAAAAAGGCAATGACTACAATGCTAGATTGAAGCGGTTAAAAATAACAACTGAACTAGGCTTCCTGATTGAAGAAAAAAGGAGGCTTGAAAGTGAACGAAACTTGCATGAAGCTGGTGGCAAGAATGTTATTAAATATGATGGCAGGTAGGGAAAACCAGGTGCGAGTATTGTATGAGGAGTATCTTCGGGAGCGGTATTTGTTTATTAGCATTAGTGAAATTCTGGAGGCAAAGGAGAGGACGGCATGAGCATGGACAGTAATACAATTCTTCTTAACGCAATTGTAAAAGAGACGGCGACAAAGGTGATTGACAACCTTGATGCGAATGCAAAGAAAGAAATATTAACGGAAGCCATGACAAAAATACTGCAAAACATGAATATTGGTTGGGAAGTGTCAAAGATATTCCGTGAAGAGGCGATGAAGTTTGCGAAAGAGTATATAAAACAGCCGGACATACAACAGAAGATGAAACAGAAAGTCATAGAAGCAGCTGAAGAAGTCATGGAAGGCCTGGCGAAATCTGTGGCAAGAGACATACAAAATAATCTCAAGAGCGAATACAAAGAATGGGTGGGGGAAGATGACTGACATGGAAGAAAAACTGCATGAGAAAGAGAAACGGCTGCTGGAATTTATCCGGCAGTTGGGGCATGGGGAAATACTCATCAAGGTGGCGGATGGGCTTCCGCAGATGATAGAGCGGACGACAGAAAAGGTTAAATTATGACGGAAGGAGAGCAAGAAATGGATGATATAGAGAAGGTAATTAAAGATTTGTGTTTGGTAGACGGTGTAATTCCAGACTATTCTTTAGGCAGGCGCAGAGGGTTAACCGATGAAGAAACAGAGAAAAGGGCTCGGGAAGCGGTAAGTAAAGCAATAGAAGCACTAGAGAAACAAATACCTAAAAAGCCTATAAAAAGCAAAAATGAAGTAGAAAAACTAAAAGCAGATTTACGTGGAAAAGATAATGAAATAAATGATTTAAAAGCGTTAGTTGA
>ENA-OWPA01001269-OWPA01001269.1-bioreactor-metagenome-genome-assembly--contig:-NODE-1269-length-17915-cov-4.422525_pt1 | contig 17915 bp, 18 predicted proteins | sample MGYA00238139_ERZ651803 | MGnify/ENA primary metagenome ERZ651803 (study PRJEB26909, sample SAMN07631231) | bioreactor metagenome | isolation source: Switchgrass digestor | place: USA: Dartmouth... | reverse complement strand
AATAAAAGAAACCGCAGAAGAAACAGAAGACCTTTCCGATGCCCTAAAGCAGTACCGCGGCTGGGATGGGTCGCAAGGCACGGAAAGGAAAATAAACCCTGAAGAAGCATTTAGGGCGGCAAGTGCTTTGCTTGACTATCGTAATGGAAGGAAAATAAGGGAAATAGCAAAACTGGTCGGACGCATGTCAACCGTATCACTCAAAACAAAAAGAAGTAAGGTAGATGCGCCAACCATAGAACAGTGGAGCGGAGTTACGGAAGGAAAAGACATTGCAAAGCTTTTGCCGCAGGAGCTAGTTACACTTAAGCATCAAGTTATTAAAAGAGATTTTCTAAAACGGTACGCGGACGGGAAAATCCTGCAATATGAGGTGGACCCCTACCAGCAAGCCGGAAAAGGCCCGATCGTAGTCTGTATAGACGAAAGCAGCTCTATGGAAGGAGAGCGGGAGATATGGGCAAAGGCAGTAGCTCTCGCGCTCTTGAAGATAGCGCAAAAAGAAAGAAGGGCATATGCCCTTATAAGATTCAACAGAAACGCTGAAGAGCCAATATACTTTCATCCTAAAAAGAGGATCCTGCCCTCTAAGATTATGGAAGTATTTTCCGGCTTTCTTAGCGGTGGCACATCGTTTGAGGAACCGTTAAAAACTGCACTTAATGTAATACAAGACCACAAAACATACAAAAGGGCCGATGTAATATTCATTACGGATGGCGAGTGTGTAGTAAGTGAGGAATTTAAATATCACTTTACAGATATAAAAAGTAAGAAAAATATATCTGTTATAACAATATTAATCGGCCCTGATGCTGATGGGGTGGAATGTTTTTCGGACCACATTTACCGCACGGAAGCGGTAGATGCAGAGGACGGAAGAAAAGTGTTGTCAATCTTCCTATCGTCAAAAAAAGATTAAAGAGACGGACTATTCCTGGGTCACCAGGGATAGTCTTATTTTATTGTTTTCTTTTAATAAGGAATTCAAGGGGGTCATGATGTGGATCAATACTATGTGGATCAATACTATATTTGTGTTAACCTCACCAAAAAAGAGTTCCTGACAAATCATAAGGGATTCGCGAAGCTAATGGAGCACAGCTGGATGCAAAATAGTTTTTTGTTTGCGGCAAATTACTTGTTAACTCCTGGCCAGGACTGGTACAAAACAAGGATAGTCTGGGCGGGTGATTATATGGACGTAGATTTATTTTTGCCGAAAACCGCAAGAAATAAAAAGCAAAATCTATATGATTATGCAGCAAAAAATTATCGCAAAAGATTTGTAGATGTCTACAAAATATTAAGCAACATGTATCCAGAGCATGCAATAGCAAAAATGCTGGAAGGACATGACAAGGATGATATCAACTTTGTCTTAATAGGAAAGTTCAATGAAGACTTTCCTTATATCGTCAACCATACTAAAAAAGAATATGTAGACAAGCAAAAGTGTCCGCCTTGTCCCGACGACTGGACGATTCATCCATTGTCCCTACTGACCGCATCAGGTAACGGTCAGGGCGGTTGGGATTTTCATGGAAACAATCAATACGTTGGAACATGGGCTGGAGATGTCTTATCAGCCGAATCGCTGCCTCCAGCAGGGTATAAAGAAATACGACCGGATTTTATAGAACAAGACTAGCAAGCCTCCGAAAATCGGAGGCTATCAATGGTATTATTCTTAAATATAAATCTATTCTTTTGCTGTCGCGAACGGCAAAAGGTTTTATAAGTTAAAGCCTTGCTTTAGCAGTAAGGAGGTTGAGCTGCCTGAATAAAAAAGGTAAAATAAACATGAAAAAATAAAAAAATCAGAGGGTCGGTTCCGAAAGAAGCCCTCATAATACTTCTTTTGGAAAATAACAAAAGAAGGGAGTTAATTAATTGAATTTGAGTATAACATTTTCAAAATACGGCAAGCGAGAATTTGAGGCAAGTAAATTAACAATAGATGAATTAAAAAAATCAGTTCGAAAAGCAGTACAAGAAAAAAACAAAACAGGCTATGTGTTTTTCGAAGCAACGAGTGATAACAATACTAAATATTTAATAGACGGAACATTATATAATAACGGATTTTTGCTGCAAGGGGTAAAAAGGCTATACCCTCATAAGATTGAGGAAAACGGCAATGTAGAAGTTGTTTGGAGGCCAAAGTTAGAGGGCCCAACAGCCAGAGAATACTTTACAAAGTTAAAAGAAGCTAAAAGCATATAATAGCAAGAAATACCGTACTGGTATTTCTTGCGCTCTACGACTATAGGAGCAGGCATTAGAAACCTGCTCTTTTTGTTTTTAAAATATCAAAAAGGAGGCTAGGCCTTCTGCGGGAAGGCCAAGCCTTCCCGCAGAAGGTTACGTGTTATGAGCAATAACATGTTTTATGAACAAGATACTCCCTTTTGGGAGTTTTTGTATTCTATTGTAGCTAAAATTGATAGAGTTATTGATCAAATTTACCCCGCCGTATTGAGCTTGGGTTTGCTTTATTTGATGGCCCATACAATATTTTTTATATGGAGGGAGATCAAATGGCTATAAATTTAAAACAAAAACGTGAATCTAAAGTTTTAGACAAAGGTTATGCAATAGTCCAAAAAAAGCCGTGCCTAATTGACGATGGCTTGAAAGAGCTTAAAATCGATGATGTGGTTGAATTTGAAAAAGTAAAAAACATGATAAACCTAGTATACTACAGGGTGTATAAAATAGGGGGTGCAGGTTATCAAACCTGTGGTCCCGAAACATTCGATAAAATATTCAAGGTGATGTAGTTTCGCCGGCAATCAACGGTTCATGGAGGCCTGCAATGGCCTCCATTTTGTATTACATAAGGTGAAAAAACAAAAAAGGAGTAGTTTTAGATGAAAACAGTTTTAACGAAAATAAGAAAACGCGACGGACGGATTGTTCCGTTCGATCAGGAAAAAATTACAACAGCAATATTTAAAGCAGCAAAAGCGGTAGGTGGCGATGACAGAAAGAGAGCTGAATTTTTGAGTGACCGCGTTGTGCAAGTTCTAGAAAAGAAATACCGCACAACCATTCCATCAGTTGAGGACGTTCAAGACATCGTTGAAAAAATACTAATAGAATACGGACATTCTAAAACTGCAAAGGCTTTTATCATATACCGTCAGCAACGGTCAGAGATTAGGAACTTTCAAAATGTGTTAATAAACAGCGAGCGCCTTATAAACGAATATGTAGGAGACAGCACCTGGGAAGTCAGAGAGAATTCAAATATGAATTACTCTCTGCAAGGCTTAAACAACCACATAGTGTCAGCAGTATCGAGAAAATATTGGTTGGAGAAAATATATCCTCCCAGGATCAGGGAGGCACACGAATACGGAGACATGCACATACATGACCTTGACCTCCTATCCACCTATTGCAATGGATGGGATATTGCAGACCTTCTTATGAACGGCTTCAGGGGCGCACCGCAGAAAATAGAAAGTGCTCCGCCAAAACATTTTCGGTCTGCGTTAGGGCAGATCGTGAACTTTTTCTATACCCTGCAAGGGGAATCGGCAGGAGCGCAGGCCTTATCGAATTTTGATACGTACCTGGCACCATTCATAAGAAAAGACGGACTAAGTTACAAAGATGTTAAGCAGTGCATGCAGGAATTTATATTTAACTTAAACGTACCAACGCGTACGGGTTTTCAAACCCCCTTTTCAAATTTATCGTTTGACATTACAGTACCAGACCACATGAAAAAGGAGCCAGTCATAATTGGTGGTAAGCGTATAGAAGGAGATTACTATGGGAACTATCAAAATGAAGTTAACATGATTAATCAAGCTTTCTGCGAAATCATGATGGAAGGGGACGCAAAAGGGCGAACATTTACTTTTCCCATTCCCACATACAATGTCACAGAAAGCTTTTTTGAATCTCCAGTCGTCGATAAAATAATGGAAATGACCGGAAGATACGGAACCCCGTATTTTTCCAATTTTATTAGTTCGGACTTGAAGCCTGAGGACGTACGTTCAATGTGCTGCAGATTAAGGCTTCAAACAGACCATCTAATAAAGCGCGGAGGGGCATTGTTCGGCTCAAATCCGCTTACAGGCTCTATTGGGGTAGTCACGATTAACCTTCCACGAATTGGCTTTAAGGCAAAAGATGAAGAAGATTTCTTAAGAAGAGTTACAGAACTTGCCGAACTTGCACGCGACAGCCTCCTTATCAAGCGGGATATATTAGAGCAACTGATTAGAAATGGCCTTTACCCATACAGCAAGTTTTATCTACGCTCAGTAAATCAAAGATTCGCCAGGTACTGGGCGAATCATTTCTGCACGATCGGCATTATCGGGATGCACGAAGCGCTACTAAATTTCATGGGGAAAGGAATCGAAACGCCCGAAGGTCAAGAATTTGCGGTAAAAGTTATGAAGCACTTGCAGTCCCTGCTGGTGGAATTTCAGAAAGAGACAGGGCAATTATTTAACTTAGAAGCCACACCGGGAGAAGGAGCATCATATAGACTGGCGAGGCTTGATAAAGAACTTTATCCGCAAATCATAACAGCAGGTCAAAACGAACCATACTATACAAATTCAACCCAACTTCCCGTATATCTAACGGACGACCTTTTTGAAGCATTAGACTTGCAGGATGAGTTGCAAACCTTATACACGGGCGGCACGGTATTTCATGCGTTCTTAGGAGAACAAGTCCAGGACACACAAGCGCTCAAGGTGCTTTTAAAACGAATATTTTCGAATTACAAACTTCCTTACTTTTCATTTACCCCAACGTTTTCGGTATGCCCAGACCACGGGTATTTGCCGGGTGAACAGTTTACCTGCCCGCATTGCGGCAAGGAAGCTGAAGTGTGGAGCCGAATTGTCGGCTACTACAGGCCCGTGCAAAACTGGAATCGGGGTAAAAGAGAAGAATTTAAAGAAAGAAAGACTTTCGTGATAGGGTAGAGTTTCTGCCCTTCTCATTAATTTAAAGAGAGGAGGAAACCTTATGACATATATTTGTAAGAGCTGTGGAAGTGAGGGGAAAAGAATTGATGGGATAGATTCGCGTTATCCCGACGATTATCTGATTGAATGTAAAGATTGCGGAAACTGGGAGCAGGTTGGTAACAATAAGCCTTACAGTTTTATGGCCAAGGAGGAATAAGAAATGGATATTCGCGGCTTACAAAAAGTAAGCCTAATTGATTATCCGGGGAATATATGCACAACGGTCTTTGTTGGCGGCTGCAACCTAAGATGCGGTTATTGCCACAACAAAGACCTTGTGCTTTGTCCCAATACTTTGCCGAAGATAGAAGAAGACGATATTATAGCATTTCTGGCCGCAAAAAGGGGCAAAATAGACGCCGTTTGCATCAGCGGGGGTGAACCTACGCTGATGCCCGATTTAAAGGCTTTTTTGGACAAAATTGGGTCCATGGGCTTTAGAATAAAGCTAGATACAAACGGAACCATGCCCGATGTGCTAAAAGAATTGCTTCCGATATTAGATTACGTAGCAATGGATATAAAAGCGCCGCTAAACAAGTATAAGGAGATAGTTGGTGTTGATATCGATACGAATAAGATATTAACGTCAGTTAAGCTGCTAAAAGAATCTCATATTGAGCATGAATTTAGGACTACCCTGGTACCATTACTGACAATAGAAGACATAAAAGACATTAGGGCAATGATTCCTGGTCAACCTTATTATTTACAGCAATTTCGACCAATCACAACTATTGATCCTGGGATTGGTCAAATGAGGCCATATAGACCTGAAGTTGTAAAACGCATTGCAAAAGAAGTTGGCGCGACTGTCAGAGGTCTTTAGATAGGCGGGCATTCACGCCTATTGTGGTATAAATTTTATTCAAACATTATCTTTCCTGCGTGATGGGAAAGATTGTTGATTAAACAGCCGTTTCATTTCATTTGAAACGGTCTAATTAATTTATAAGGAGGGAAGTAAATGGATGCCCAAGAACTTGCAAAGCAAATAGCTGCCGCGCAGCTAGCGGGAGAAGAGTTTCGGTTCAAATGTGCTGTTTGTGGGAAACAGCACAAGGCAGGGTCGAGGAGGACATTAAAAAATTGTTTGAGAAAAATCATAAATTACAGGTTCAGAGAATACGAACTAACGCCTTATATAGAAAATATTTATTACCATGAAGATGACAACATAGCAAGTATTACTTTTGCAGACATTAATATCAATATAGTGCCTCCTGGAATACCAATCAGTACACTCTACAATAAAACCGAAGAGTTAATAAGTTTTTTAATAAGCTTTCACAAGCCTATGACATATATGGATGATGAATATCTGAAGCTTAAGAACCACCAAATAGAATATAGCTTCAAACACTCTCTTACCGAAGCAAATCCGTACCTATTGCTTATGAAGAATTACAGCAATTATCTTAATGAAGAATACAGAAAAAAGTTAGAAGAAAGATATGGTCTTTTAAAAGATGTAGTTCTAGAAATGGCTTACGCAGTAAAAAACCATCCCGGTATATTCATTGAAGAAGAAGTGGATACAAAAACCATAAAAAGCGATGTAAACGACATGTTGGACCTGATTGCGGAAAAGGCCGTTCTAGCCATGCGCAGTATTAAAGGAGATGATACATACTACAGTATAAAAAACTTCATTACCCAACTTATTGGCGAATACTATTTTGATTACAGAAGTGAAATGGCTATGCCCAGTCCGTACACTGCTGCCGATTATCGTTTATACGACATGTTAATTAGCGATGGAATTATATCTAGTTACGATTACGGAAAAATGCTTGTTCATTCAAGTTTTCACTCTCAATTAAAGGAAAAGCACTTTAGAATATATGTTTCAATATCAAGAGTAAAAACAGGTGAAATCGCAAGCGTAGCGAGAAAAATATTTAAGCTGCTATATCCCATAGAGAAAGCAGCAAATTATATGTTACAACAAGAGCTGAAAAAATATATGCGTAACAAAAAGAACAAGCCAAAGGCCGAAAGCAGACAAGTAAAGCTTGTCAGCCTATTTTAGCATAACAACGTGGCGGGAGGGATCCCGCCTTTTGTAAAGTGTCTTTTATATATAAAAAATGCCTCTCTGCATGACAGTGAGGCACCTTTATTTAACTGCCGTTCTGAATTAATCGGAACGGTAAATTTATTTTTAAGGAGGTTTATTATGATAAAAACTATCGAATCATTAATTGACTTGGGGCTCCCTGTGATACTATGGGGTCCTCCGGGAGTCGGTAAATCTACTATGATTAGGTCCATTGCCGAAAAGAAAAAAGTAGGCCTAATCGATCTCAGGCTCAGCCAAATGAGCCCGGTGGATCTCAGGGGGATTCCCGTTCCCGTTCACGATTTAAAAAGAACCACCTGGTATCCACCTGCAGAACTCCCTTGCCCTGAAAGGGATGGGGAAAAAGGAATACTATTCCTGGACGAGCTATTAAACTCTCCCAGGGACGTCCAAGCTGCAGCACTTCAGTTAGTGTTAGATCGAAGGCTTGGAGAGTATAAAGTTCCGGATGGCTGGCATATTGTTGCTGCCAGTAACAGGGTAACCGACAAGGCGGGCGCATACCAAATAATTAGCTCCCTTGCAAACCGCTTTGTCCATATCCCTGTGGCATGTTCACTTCCTGCTCTATCACTAGATGCAGAAGGAATCGATGTAGATTTTGAGCAGTGGAAGGGCTGGGCGTTTGAGCATGGGGTTGCAGAAGAGGTTTTGGCATTCCTCAACTACCGCCAAAACCTCATATGGAAGCCTACAGGCCAGGTCGCATATCCCACACCGCGGATGTGGGCAGACTATGTGTCAAAGATAGTAAAAAATATCGGTCTAGACCAGAGGGCAATCGCGGGTTGCATCGGGGATGGTCCGGCTGCCGAATTCATCGCTTTTTGCCGGATCAAAGACGAAATGCCTGACCCGGATGATATAATGCAGGGCAAGGATGTGCCGGCCCCGTCACGGCCCGACGTAACTTATGCCCTTTGCGGTGCATTGGCAGTGAGGGTAATAAAGAATAGAAACCGCAAAAGTGCTCCGCAGGTGGCGCAAAACATCATGAATTACTTGAAAAAGTTGCCTACGGAGTTTCAGGTGTTGCTGCTGAAAGACATTTTCAGCGGCAAAGCCGGCAAGCACTTTATATCGCTACCAGAGTTTATAAAATGGAGCGAACAACATAAAGAAGTGTTCTTATCAGCCTAAAAAAAGCAAGCCACCGTTTTGGTGGCTTGTATCATATCAATTTTCAAGGAGGTTTTAACATGGTTAAAGACCTTCCAAAGTTTAGAAAGGTTAAAGTTGTTTGTCAATAAAGGCCCGTCAAGCAGCGAAAGCGTGCCAAAGGGCAAGGTCCTGCTTGAGAATGGCGCCTTCTTACTTTAAAAAATGAGCAATTTCGGAAACAGGAAATAAATTCCTGTAAAAAGCTAACAAAACCAACAAAAAAAGCAACAAAACAAAAGTTTTAGAGCAAAAGAGGTTGAGAGAAAACAAAATATAGCGGTTAACAAAAATTCACCCCAAAAAAGGCAATAACAAACTAACCCTTAAAAAAGATATTTTTTAAAAGGGTAGCATCATATTAATATTAATCTTTAGGGTTCTGACATTTAAGCTGCTAAGGCCACACCCAAGACCTCATGCCAAATATTAAAATGCTCACGCTCAGCCTTATCAACCCAAGCATCAAGATGACAATTCATAGCAGCAAAATGCAAAAAGAAATACCAATTCTTGCGGCTCCTAACCCGAGAGCGTTCAATCTCATAATCATTTTTAATCCGCTTAAACGAACGTTCCGAAGAAGACCGCTTAGCATATTCCTTGCGCCAGGCCTTAGAATTCCTGGGAGTCTTAGTAAAAATCCTTAAATCATCCTGAGGCTTAGTATAAACAGTACGCCCATAAGGGGAGTCAGAACAAGGGCAATCACAAGAAATATTCTTTCTCAAACGCCTGCTACCGGCTTTTAAAGGGCAACGCCACTTCAAACGATTACGGCTTTTATTAAAACCACAAAAACACATAGCATAGCCCTTAGGGCAAATAGGAATACCGAACTCATTAACACTGACAGAAGGCAAATTCTTAAAATTCCCCTTACCCTTAGAATTAAGATCAATAAAAGGCTCAACATCCCAAAACTTCATAAGCTCATAATAAGGATAAGCATCATGAGCCGAATCCGCCAAAAACTTAGAAAAACCTAAACTTGGATAAATGTCCCTAAACTCAGCTAAAGAAACAATACCCGTTACAGAATCATGGCGGCCGGCCTGAACAAGCCTAATATACATTGGAAGCTCATTAATACTAGATGCTGCCGTTAAAACATACATAGAATACCCATAGTAATAAACATTGCGGTAACTATCCCAACCCCAAGAAGCCTCAGGATCCGAAAGACGACGACCACAATCACAATTAAAAACACCGTTTTTCCTACAAACACAAACCTTGACACCATAGGGGCTAGAACCGGTTCTCAGAGAAGAGCCATCACCAGACAAAACAAGCTCCAAAGGATCCGGGATGAGCCCAATATGGATAGAAACATCCACAAAGCAGCGGGCGAAAATCTCCTGAATAAGCTTTTCAGCCCGCAGTGGGAAAGGTGTTCTGCCATCCATAACCTTTTTAGCAAGCTTACCTACAACACCTGGATGTTTCACAGGCTGCTTAACACCGGCTTTGAGCTGCTTTCTAGGCTTTTTAACAGGAGCCCTTAACTTAAGCCTTCTTTTAATACGGGCTTCTCTATCCTCAAGCCACAGCTTATCAAAAAAGTCATAAAACGTTCCTACTCCGGGCGTTTTATCGGGCTCAAAGCCGGACAAAACAGCCAAAATAGAATCAGAGCGAAGAGCTTCAACCCACTTAGTAACGCTGTGACATCCAAGATCCAACATCAAAACCAAAGACCTTAAAATACACACAGGATCATATAAAACAGGGCGGCCCAAAGAAGAAAAACACCGAAACAACAGAGGAATAGCAGGCTCAAGATTCAAAAGCCAAACCTTAGTCAAAGACCTAGAAAAAGACTGAACTCTATCCTTTTCCAAGGCCCACAGCAAGGGGATCTGCTGCCGCAAAAACTGTTGAAACTCAACATGAGAAGAACATTTGATAAGCATAAAATCAACACCCTCAGTCATTAGAAGTAATGGTAAAAAATACCATCCACTTTAATTTTGGGGGTGATTCGAAAAAGTCAAGTATGATTACAAGCAGTTATTCGCAACAATCACAAGTATACTCATAATATCTCATGATATCTATAAATATCAGCTATTTTTGCAACAGAGACAAGTGGAGGTAAAAAAATAATTGCCCTCTTGAGAGGGCTTGATAATAAAGGAAACTGAGTTTCCGAAAATCTACATAGAAAAGATTGGAGATGATTTTTATGAATATTAATTTTACTGAGCTTTCAAAGAGCTACAGAGGGAAGAGAGTTTTTGAAAAGATTAGTGGTCACATAAGTGATGGGGATAGAGTGGGCTTAGTGGGAGTAAATGGTGTAGGAAAAACCACTCTTGCCAAGCTTTTGGCGGGTTTGGAAGAGAAAGACAGTGGAACTATTACCTACTCTCCATCTTATATAAAAGTTTTATATATAGAGCAATACCCGGTTTTTGATGAAAATATAACAGTATATGATGAGGCTCTTAGGGTGGCTTTAAAGTCCTACGATAATAGGGCTCATGTGGAAGCTATTGTAAAAAAGAATCTGGTAAAGGTGGGCCTTGGAGAGAACAAGTGGAGGCAAAAAGCCATAAGCTTAAGTGGCGGCGAAAAAACAAAACTGGCCCTTTTTAAGGCTTGTGTGGCAGAATTCGATTTTCTTATCCTGGATGAACCCACAAACCACCTTGATATGAAGAGTTTGGCCTGGCTAGAAGAGTTTGTTTTAAAAATCAGTAAACCAATTTTAGTCATATCCCATGACAGATTTTTTCTAGATAAGGTAGCAAATAAAATATGGGAGTTAACTCCTCAGGAATTAAAGGCTTATGATGGGAATTACTCATCATATAAAATTCAAAAGGAAAATGAGATAAAAAGCCTCACAAAAGAATACAACAAGCAGCAGATGAGGATTTCCCAATTAAAACAAGAGATAAATGATAGGAGGAGCTGGTACAACAGTGCCCACAAAGGGGCAGGCACTAACGATTATTACAGGTCTAGGGCCACAAAACATGCTAGGGTTTTAAAAGCTAAACAAAGGCAGCTGGAAAGAATTGAAAGGGAAAAAATTGATAAACCCAAAAAGCCTGTGTCGCCGGCTTTTGATATTATAAATAAAAGCATTACTGGAAGAAAGTTTCCCAAGTTTATTGTTCAGGGGAAGAATCTGTGTAAAAGCTTTGGTGACAGGCAAATCTTTAAAGACGTCTCATTTAACATAAAGCCAAAGGATAAAATTGCATTACTCGGCGAAAATGGTGTTGGAAAGACAACATTGCTTAAAATAATATGCGGTTTGGATAAAGATTTCAGCGGCAAGCTTAAGATAAGTCCTTCAGTGAAAATCGGCTACTTTGCCCAAGAACTTGACAACTTAAACAATGAAGCTACGATATTTGACGATGTTTTGGTTGAGGGTCATACGGCGCAAGAGGTTCGATTGCTTCTTGCAGGTTTGCTTTTTAGAGGGGACGATGTGTTTAAAAAGATGGGAAATCTGAGCATGGGGGAAAAGGGCAGGGTAGCCTTTGCAAAGCTTATTTTATCAGGTGCTAGTTTATTGGTGTTAGATGAGGCCACTAACTATATGGACATAGTATCAAAAGAAAAAATCGAAGAGGTATTAGAAGAATTTGAAGGCAGCATTATTTTTGTCTCTCATGATAGATATTTTGTAAGGCGTTTGGCAAATAGAATTTTTACAATAGAAAATAAAACACTCAACTGTTTCGAAGGAGATTATGAGTATTATTTAGCTAAACGCAAAGATCAAGAAGCACAAAAAGAAATTGGCGCAGATTATCGCATAATAAGTGAAAACATTCAGCGCTTGGAACTGGAGCTTGCATTTTTATCTGGTAAACTTAATGAAACTGTGGATGAAGAAGAAAAGGAGAAGTTAAATGAAAAATTCTTAGCAGTAGCAAGAGAACTTAACAAAAACAGGGAGCTTCTTAGGAAGTCGTAAAAAAGCTATAAGGCACCATCAAAAGCGATGGTGCCTCGCAATAACTTAATAACTTAGGTGCCAGGCACCTAATTAATCAAGATACTGCATTTTAGTAAGTTTTATTAATTCTACTTTTGAATCTGGAGTAATGTCCTTATTTACAATCATATTGTCGTCCTTGTTAAAGTCGAATATCAAAATAATACCATTACCTATATCAAACCACCCTTCGAGTTTCCCGTCGCTGTGAATAGTTTCTGGTTCTGTGTATTTTTCTCGGTACTTTGACAAAACCTTATCGGCAGTATCGCCAATTTTGTCACCTTGCCAAGTTTCGTAGTTTGTGGAAGTAAGCTCAATTTCCAATACTTTGCCGGAGTTTTGGCCTATTAAGATCGATAGACCGTCATTATAATTCCTTATATAATAGGGCTCACCGAAGTGGCCTTCTATTTCACTAAAAGTCTGTTCATAATCATCTCCTAAAATCATGTCAACTATTTCAGCAGCATCATCTAAACAAACTCCAGCAATGGAAGGCAAATTTTCATTAATAGTTTCATTAACAGCATTATTGTGATTAGGAGATTTGTCTTGTGAAGGCGATTTGCTGCTAGTGCAACTATTTATAAGTAAAGTTAACAAAAAGAGCGCCGTAAACATTAAAAATACTTTTTTCAATCAAATCACTCCTGATTTTATTCTTTTTATTTATATAGACGGAAAAAAGCTAAAAATGTTTCACGAAATTGGTCTTGGTATCATATTTTTGTCATGTTAATTATTGCAGATGGAAAAGACGATATGATAATATGAAACTTAGAAGATTTAGGACAGATGCTATTTTGGAGGAAGGACGATGAAGGAAATCAATAAACAATTAGCTCAGCAGATTGTAGATTTTGGTAAAAAAATGTTCAGAGCCGGACTGGTTGCTGGAACAGGCGGCAATATCAGCATTAGGGTTCCTGGCGAAAATGCTTTCCTAATTTCACCGTCTGGTATGCCTTATGAGGAGATTACGGCCGATGATATTGTGATGTTGGATATGGAGGGCAATCAAATCGGTGGCAAAAGACGCCCGTCTGTAGAAAAAAACATGCACAGGATGATTTTAAAGGCAAGGCCTGAATTTAATGCGGTCATACACACCCACTCCATATATGCCTCAGCTTATGCTTCACTTAGAAAACCGCTTCCCGTATTTTTGGATATAATGTCCTGTGTATTCGGCGGGCCTGTAGAATGTGCCGAATATGCCAGAATCGGTTCCGATGAACTTGCCATAAATGCAGAAAAGGCAATGAGGGGAACAAATGTGGCATTTCTAGCAAATCACGGCTGCATAGGGGCTGGAGAGAACTTAGAGCAGGCTTATGCCAATGTAGAGCTTCTTGAGTTGTGTTGCAAGATCTACCTTGCCGCATGTTCGGCTGGAATTCCCATACCTATTAGTGAAGATGATATACGACTTACAAGGGAAGAATTTGCTGCTAAATATGGTCAGAGAGACTAATACATAATTTATTAAAAAAATTAGTGAAATTAGGGTTGTAAAATTATTAATTATTGTTATATAATAATATACAGAATATAGTATATTGGACGGGTGAATACTTTGATAAATAAGGAATTGCTTACAAAAAACGGAATTGCCGTTTTAAGATTGGGAAGAGAATTTATTTCATTAAAAACCGGAGATCGTATTGAACCGATAGGAAACTATTCCGAGAAGTTTGGCCTGGGTCGGGGAACTATACAGTCAGCTCTGCGTTTCTTGGAAGAAATGGGAGCTGTAAAATTGGAACCGAAAGGTCATCTCGGGACATTTATTAAATCCATAGATTATAGAAAGTTATGGGATGTGGCGGGGCTTGGAAGTATCACGGGAGCTATGCCCCTTCCCTATTCCAAGAGATATGAAGGCCTTGCTACAGGTATCTATAAGGCATTTGAAAAAGCAAATATCCCATTTAACATGGCATATATGAGGGGCGGGTACAAGCGGCTGGAAGGTTTGGAACACATGAAATATGACTTCATAATAATGTCAAAACTTGCTGCAGAGATTAGCATTTCTTCCGGCTATGATATTGAGATACTTTTGGACTTTGGGGACTATTCATATGTCCAGGATCACAAGGTATTATTTGCGAATCCCGGATATAATGAAATTACCGATGGTATGAAAGTAGCATTGGACAAAAGTTCACCGGATCATTTTATACTTACAACCAGTGAGTGCGAAGGCAAAAAGGTTGATTATGTTGAACTTACTTACAACCAGATTTTAAAGAGCTTACAGGATGGAAAAGTTGATGCTGCTGTATGGAATATAGACGAAATAATAGATAGAAACATAAAAATATCTTATTGTGATTTAAAAAGTCCAAAGGCTATTAATATTAAAGCAGATGATACAAGGGCAGTCCTTGTTGTCAAAAAATCAAATTGGGGAATAAGCGGCATCTTGAGAAATATAATAAGTAAAGAAGATGTCTGCGATATTCAAAAGAAGGTACTGATAGGAGAAATACTGCCTACTTATTAAATTTTTTTTAAGATATAATACAGGGTTCTGTATATTGAACGGAGGGAAAATATGAAAGCTAGTGAAAGAATTGAAATCTTATATAGCGGAGGAGTAATAGATGAGGAAGTAAAGGACTTAACGTTGAAAGCAGTATCATGGCTAGAAAAAAAGAACATAAGCCTTGAAGATGAGCGGGGCCATATGTTTCTGACGCACTTTGCCATGTCGCTGCAGAGAATAAAAAAAGGTGAGCAGGTAGCAACTTTGGATTCTTATATAATAGATGAGCTTCAAAACAACAGAGGATACGACCTAACGCAGGATTTTGTAAGGTTTATCGAAAAACAGGGCAAAATACAATTGCCAGAAAGTGAAAAAGGTTATATCTTACTGCACTTATGCAACTTACTCGGAAAGGAGTGAAAAGCATGGTCAGAATAGCTGTTGGCGGAGCCATCGATAAGCCAAAGGTGGCTGAGGCCATTAAAAGAATAGGAGGTGAACGTGTACAGGTCGAAATAATGTCTGACATTGAGGCGGCCATGGCAGTAAAAAATGGAAAGGCTGATTATTATATCGGTGCCTGTGCCACTGGAGGCGGTGGTGCATTGGCCATGGCCATGGCATTGATAGGGGCAACAAAGTGTGCGACATTATCGATGCCCGGAAGACCGCCTAAAGAGCAGGATGTGGTCAAGGCTTTTAAAGAAGGAAAAGTTGCCTTTGGTTTCACCAATGATCACATCGAAAAAGCGATTCCTATGATAATGAATGCAATATTAAATGTTAAGGGGGATTAAATTCATGAGTACTTTTGTTATAGCGGCAATTGGGGCCCTTGCCTCAATTCTGGCAAACAGAGGTATAGCGGTGTTCAATGACGGTTTAAGGCCAATAATGCCCGAACATATAGAAGGAAGAATGAGCAAGGCCGAGATTGCATCAACAAGTTTTGCTATGGGCTTTGGCTTAGTTATAGGCTTTGGAATTCCGGTTTCTATCGGTGCAGCTATCCTTCTAATTCACAGTATATTACTGGGGACTGATATTATAGGTACTTGGGTACCCAGAGGGGCATTTAGTGATATTATTGCCGGCCTTATTGGGGCACTATACGGTGTTGGTCTATTAACGGGCCTTCAGTGGATTGTTAACATCTTTCAAGCATTGCCTGTGAATGTATTTGATGCAATGGGCGCTATAAGTTCCCCAGTTATAATGGCTTTTGCAGCATTTCCAGCTTTGGCTGTAGCGCTGCAACAAGGCGTAAAAAAAGGTGTAATCACACTGGCAATTTCCGGGCTTGTCAGGGTACTAATTGTCAGATTTAGTCCATTAAATATTGGCAACTCAAGTATTTCCTTAAATCCTGATGGTATGGCGATGTTAGCCGGTATGATAATTCTGCTTACATTTGCTTCCCGGGAAAAATCAGAGGAAGAGACCGGCCTTGCTGCAATATTCAGCGATAGGGTAGCGAGAATCAAGAAAAATGTTTGGATATTGGCGGTTATGGGAGCTCTTGTGGCTATGGGAACTGCTCTTCATATATTAGCTGGGGATCCCATTTCGCTAAATCTCGTAAAGGAAATGAAGTATACGGATGCTGCCATGGCAGCCCTAGCTAGAGCAATAGGTTTTGTGCCTCTGGTAGCTACCACTGCCATAACAACAGGGGTTTACGGTCCGGTGGGGATGACATTTATCTTTGCTGTTGCACTTTTTGCGAATAATCCCTTTATTGCTGCTGCCCTTGGATTTGTAATTATTGTTGCAGAAGTTTACTTATTGAGCAGCATAGCCTCTTTTCTGGATAAGTTTCCGGGCATTAGAAAGTCTGCCGATAGTATAAGGACTGCTATGAGTCAGCTACTTGAGATAGCACTTTTAGTTGGGGGTATAAATGCTGCAAATCAGATGATTGCAGGCCTTGGTGTGTTTTTGGTTATAGGTTTATATTTGTTAAATGAAGCGGCAGGCAGGCCAATTGTTCGAATGGCCATCGGCCCTGTTGGCGCAATATTAGTAGGAATTATAGTAAATATTTTAGCAGCAATAGGTCTTTACATTCCGCCGGCTGCTTAAAAGAGGGGTAAAATGAAAACCGTATTAGGTAAAACAGACAATTTAGGCAGGACTTTGATGCATGAGCATCTCACCATCAACCTTTCTAAAGAGAAAGATGATGCCGATGCCAATCTGAACGACGATGAAGCTATGATTGAAGAATTAAAAGCGTTGAAGGCGGCAGGGGTCGATACGATTTGCGATGTCACAAATGTAGGAATGGGCAGGGATGTAAGCAGGATGACCATGATTGCGGAAAAATCAGGAGTAAACGTGCTGCCTTCAACAGGCTTTTACAAGGAGCCATACTTTCCCGAATTTGTTTGCAAAAGCACGGAAAAAGAGCTGGCAAGATTCATGGTGAAAGAAATAGTGGAAGGCATAGGTGGAAGTGGAATAAAAGCTGCAATAATAGGGGAGATAGGTACAGGCCAGCACGGCTTTGCTGATGAGGAAAAAAAGGTGTTTCTTGCTGCTGCCCGTGCCCATGCCGAAACGGGTACTCCCATAACCACCCATACGACACTAGGAAAGCATGGCCTGGAACAAGTTGAGCTTTTAAAAAACTCCGGCGTAGATACGGAAAAGCTTGTGATAGGACATCTGGATTTAAATCCCGATATGGATTATTACTTGAAGATTCTGGATAAAGGATGCTATATCGGTTTTGATACCATAGGCAAGAACAAATATCAGCCGGATTCCATCCGAGCGGATTGCCTGTTTCAATTAGTGAAGAGGGGATATGGGAATAGAATAGTTTTATCCCTTGATATCACCAGGAAATCTCATTTAAAAAAATATGGTGGCTACGGGCATTCATATATAGTAGAATCTTTTATCCCTATGCTGCTTGACAAGGGCATAAGCCAAAAAGATATTGACATGATGCTGATAGAAAATCCAAAACGACTTTTTAATAGCAAATAACTCCAAGTGCAGATTTTAGGAGATGTCAGACAGACATGAAGTTAGAAGACAGGATAGAAGTAGCTAAAAGTGAATTGGGAAGATCGGTAGTTAGAATTAACCCTTTTTTACATCAAGATGCCAAAAGCAAAGCACAGGATGTGCTGTGCTTTGGTGTAAAAAACACAAATAAAATACCGATGCATGTCTTTAATAAACTGAGATTTTCGCAGAATT
>ENA-OWPA01001266-OWPA01001266.1-bioreactor-metagenome-genome-assembly--contig:-NODE-1266-length-17925-cov-9.338077_pt1 | contig 17925 bp, 15 predicted proteins | sample MGYA00238139_ERZ651803 | MGnify/ENA primary metagenome ERZ651803 (study PRJEB26909, sample SAMN07631231) | bioreactor metagenome | isolation source: Switchgrass digestor | place: USA: Dartmouth... | reverse complement strand
TCCTGCCTTCAGAAAATTAAACTTTCCGTAAAACTCAACACTCTCTGGTGTGAACAGGTCATCAGGAAGTTCCAGAAAGCCCAGCAGTTCCTTTTCAAAATGCCCCTGGTATTCGAGATTATGAATGGTAAGCAATGTTTTTATATTTCGGTAAAAAGGATCCCTGTCCCGGTAATTTTTTTCAAGTAATAAAGCGATAAGCCCGGCATGCCAGTCATTCATATGAATTATATCCGGTCGAAATCCTGTTGCCCTGCACATGTCAAGGGAGGCCTTGCACAGAAAGGAAAACCTTTCGCCGTCATCTTGGTGCATGTAAATCCCGTCCCTGTAATAATAGTGATGGTTATGGAGCGTATAAGTTGTCACCGGTGCACCAGTAATTTTCTTTAATATACATGTTTCAGTACGATAACCGGTTTTTACCGGAAAATCGGCAACATAAACCTGTTCTGCATCAATTTCCTTGTAACCAGGCAAAACCGCGCGTATATCCACACCCATGCCGGCGAGTGCTTCGGGCAGCGATCCTGCCACGTCTGCAAGACCGCCGGTTTTGGCATACGGTGCCACCTCTGCGGATACAAACAGAACCTTCAGCTTCTTTCTCATATCTTTCCTCCATGTTAAATTCAATAAAAAAAACAACCTCTTATGAGGTTGTCTTTTTTAAGCGTTTCCTATTCAACCTATGGCTGAATATTTTACTTGCAGTCTTTCAGTGACAGGTTCACCCTGCCCTGTTTATCGATTTCTATAACCTTTACGGGTATTTCATCGCCCACCTTAACCACATCTTCAACTTTTCTTACACGCTTGTGCGACAGCTTGGAAATATGCACCATTCCTTCCTTTCCGGGAAGGAATTCCACGAGGGCACCGAAATTCATAATACGTGTTACCCTTCCCTTGAACTGCTGTCCTATTTTCACGTCACCGGCAATTCCTTCTATCATTTCAATAGCTCTCTTTCCTGCTTCTTCGTCCGATGTGGAAACATATACCTTTCCGTCATCTTCAATGTCTATCTTCACGCCGGTGTCGGCAATAATCCGCTGAATAACCTTTCCGCCGGGACCAATGACTTCGCGGATCTTGTCAATGTCAATGGTGGTGGAGAATACTTTCGGCGCATAGGGTGACAAATGTGGCCTTGGCTTATCTATTACCTTAAGTATGACATCGTTTAAAATCTGAATTCTTCCCTGGCGTGTAATTTCAAAAGCCTGTTCAATGATTTCATAGGTTAAACCGTCTACCTTAATATCCACCTGGATGGCGGTAATGCCGTTCTTTGTTCCGGCAACCTTGAAATCCATGTCTCCAAAGAAATCTTCTATTCCCTGGATATCAATGAAAGTGATGAAATTATCCGGGTTTTCTTCATCCACAACCAATCCGGCCGATATTCCCGCTACGGGTTCACGGATTGGAACTCCGGCATCCATCAGCGCAAGAGTACTTCCGCATACACTTCCCTGCGATGTTGAGCCATTTGACATTAAGACCTCTGATACAAGCCTGATTGCATACGGGAATTCAGATTCAGGCGGTATAACCGGTTCAAGGGCACGTTCCGCAAGGGCGCCGTGTCCTATCTCCCTTCTTCCCGGCCCGCGTGCAGGTCTTGCCTCACCCACGCTGAAAGCAGGGAAATTATAATGATGCATGTACCGCTTAGTTTCCTCAATATCGACTCCGTCCAGCATTTGGACATCTCCGAGCGGCCCCAGAGTAACATTCGTAAGCACCTGTGTCTGGCCTCTCTGGAACAGTCCAGAGCCATGCGTTCTCGGTAATACTCCTACTTCCGCATGCATCGGACGTATTTCCATCAGGCCTCTTCCGTCCACGCGCTTATGTTCATACAGCAGTTTATCACGTACTATTCTCCTCTGGAGTTTATACAGTGCGTCGGATATCTGGGTTACCTGCTCAGGATATTTCACGTCAAGCACTTCATGAACCTTCCTGGAAACTTCCTCCACGTTCATTTCACGTTCACCCTTATCAGGTGTCATAAGTGCAGCCGTCATTTCTTCCTTGCAAAGGCTTACCACTTCATCATAAATTTCCGGCGGAACAGTAACCGGAGTATATGTGAACTTCTCCTTTCCTACTTCCTTCACAATACCGTCGATGAAATCTATAAGCCGTCTTATTTCCTCATGCCCTTTCTTTATTGCGTTCATCATTACATCTTCAGGTACCTCGTTCGCTCCCGCTTCGATCATGACAATCTTGTTCCTGTCGCCTGAAAGGGTCACATACATTTGGCTTTTCTTTCTCTGCTCCTGTGTTGGGTTTATAACCACTTCTCCGTCTACAAGTCCAAGAATAACTCCGGCTATCGGCCCGTTAAACGGTATATCCGAAATACACAGTGCCACAATTGTTCCTATAATTGCGGCAAATTCAGGTGAATTGTCATACTCAACCGACAATACGGTATTAACAACCGACACGTCGTTTCTGAGATCTTTCGGAAATCTCGGGCGAATCTGACGATCTATCACTCTTGCAGCCAGTATTGCACTGTCGGAAGGTTTACCTTCCCTTTTTATGAATCCGCCCGGAATTTTACCTACAGAATACAGTTTTTCCTCGTAATCAACATTCAGCGGGAAAAAGTCTATTCCTTCCCTTGGTTCAGGGGCCGCAGTAGCAGTTGACAGCACAACCGTATCCCCATATCTTACCAATGCTGAACCGTTGGCAAACTGAGCTAACTGACCGACTTCCACCGTCAGCTTTCTGCCGGCCACATCAATTGAAAACTCTCTTTTCATATCTCCTCTCAACATCCTTTCCTGATGCTGTGAACGGGGTGAAAAGATCAGGGAGGAAAATTCCGGAACCGGAACTCTCTTCTCTGAACTTCTGCACCGCCTGTTCACAACATCATTGTTTTTATTTATATTCTAAATATTTTAAGCCGGAAATTAATCTGCTGCCACGATGTGGCAACACACATCTACATTATTTCACCCGTGCGGGTTTTTTATAACATGAACAGCATGCCAAAATGTTAAAAAAAAGCGGAAAACCTCCGCTTTTTACCTTCTTAAATCCAGTTTTTCAATAAGCTCACGATACCGGCTGATATCCTTCTTCATCAGGTAATTAAGAAGCCTTCTTCTTTGGCCAACCATTTTCAGCAAGCCTCTTCTTGAATGATGATCCTTCTTGTGTACTTTTAAATGCTCGGTTAAATTTGAAATACGGTGTGTCAGAAGAGCAATCTGTACTTCCGGTGAACCTGTGTCGGTTTCATGAATCTTGTACTTCTCAATTATCTGTTGCTTTGTTAAATTATCCATTATCTCAACTCCTTTCCCATATTTGCACCGCCAGCCCAGTCTCCGGCCGGAGTCCTCCGGTAACCGCGCTGATGGTCTGTTATAAAACACTGAAATAGTTTAACATAAAATTTGTAAACTGTAAAGATGGTTTTTGCTTATTATATTATTCCCTGCTCGCCCCCTCATTTGAAAAGTAAATTCCACCCCTTGAAGGCAAAGAGCGGAATTTAGTTTTGCAAAAACATATAAAAAATTATAGTGGAATTAAGTTTTTCAAAAAGTTATTATAACTTTGGGTGGTGCCTCTTGGGGAGGTACTTATGAATAAGAACAAACATTTGACTTTGGAGGAAAGGATAATTATTGAACATAAGTTAAAGGAAAGAGAAACTTTCAAAGGAATTGCTCGTGAACTTGGCAAAGACCCTACTACAATCGCTAAGGAAGTAAAAAATCACATTCAGTTCAGAAAGTCTGGTTGTTACGGAAGAAACTTCAATGACTGCTTATTTCGGAAAGACTGTACCGTATGCCATCTTTGTGGCAATCAAACGTGTAAACGCTATTGTAGTTTTTGCCAGAAATACTATTGCTCAACCCTTTGTTCCTTCTATCAAAAGGAAGTATGTCAAAGACTTTTAAAATCTCCCTATGTTTGCAACGGATGTCCGGACAAAAATTCATGTACTTTGGAAAAAAGAATTTATTCTGCCGCACGTGCGCAAAAAGAATACGAAGATGTACGCTCTGAATCACGTAAAGGTGTACAGCTTACCGAAGAAGAAGCCTCGAGGCTGGACGCACTTATTAGTCCTCTTATCAAGAATGGACAATCCCTTCATCACATATGTGTAAACCACATGGATGAGCTTATGATTAATGAGCGCACTCTTTACAATTATGTCAATGCGGGACTTTTTACAGCGAGAAATATTGATATGCCTCGTGTTGTACGGATGGGGAAACGTAAAAGGGCAAAAAACGAATTTAAAGTAGACAAAAAATGCAGAATAGGCCGTACTTATCAAGATTTTCTTAAATTCATGCAGGAAAATCCCGGCCTTATTGTTGTTGAAATGGACACACTTGAAGGAAAAAAAGGCGGTAAAGTGTTGCTTACCCGAGGCTGTAAAAAATTTTGTGTAAACCAAAGGACTCCTTCTATGTTAGAATAAAAATCATAGGAAGGAGTTTTTTTATGGCAAGAAAGAGAATAATCACGCCTGAAAAGAAAGAACTCATAAGTAAACTCATCGAAGAATACGACATTAAGACCGCCAAGGATTTACAAGAAGCGTTGAAGGATTTGCTAGGCGATACAATTCAAAATATGCTGGAAGCAGAACTGGATGAGCATCTTGGGTACGAAAGATACGAACCTACCGAAGAACCAAAATCAAATTACCGTAACGGACACACGTCCAAGACATTGAAGTCAAGTGTCGGACCGGTGGAAATAGACGTTCCCCGTGACAGGAATTCAGAATTCGAACCAAAAGTTATTCCTAAACATAAAAGAGACATTTCGGATATTGAAAATAAAATAATAGCAATGTATGCACGAGGAATGTCAACCAGGGAAATAAGTGAGCAGATACAGGATATTTACGGATTTGAAGTATCAGCAGAGATGGTAAGCAAGATAACCGATAGAATACTACCGGAGATAGAAGAATGGCAAAACAGGCCACTGGATGAGGTTTATCCGATAATATTTATCGATGCGATTCATTTTTCAGTAAAAAACGATGGGCTTGTAACGAAGAAAGCAGTATACGTTGTTTTGGCAATTACTACAGAAGGGCTGAAGGATGTAATAGGGATTTATGTAGGGGAAAACGAGAGTTCCAAATTCTGGATGGGAGTGTTAAATGATCTTAAAAACAGAGGAGTAAAGGACATCCTGATTCTGTGTGCTGATGCGCTTACAGGGATAAAGGATGCAATCAATGCCGCTTTTCCAAATACAGAGTATCAGAGGTGTATAGTTCACCAGATAAGGAATACGCTGAAATACGTATCAGATAAAGACAGAAAGGAATTTGCAAAGGATTTAAAGCGGATATATACAGCTCCAAATGAAGAAACGGGATACGAGCAGATGCTTGAAGTTTCTGAAAAATGGGATAAGAAGTATCCAGCAGCGATGAAAAGCTGGAAGACAAATTGGGATGTTATTTGTCCATTTTTTAAGTATTCCAAAGAGTTACGAAAAATCATGTATACTACCAATGCTATCGAAAGCCTGAATAGCAGTTACCGAAGACTTAACAAATCAAGGACAGTATTTCCCAGTGACCAGGCTCTTATGAAGAGCATATATCTTGCAACGCTCAAGATTACAGCGAAATGGACAATGCGATACAGAGACTGGGGTATGATATTAGGGCAGTTGCAAATAATGTTTGAAGGGCGCATATAAAATTCCTTAACCCCGATGAAAATGATAAGGCCCATAGTCCTGGCAGTCAAGGGTAAAGGCAGAGCCCGTGCTGCGCACGCCCATGACAGCCAGTCCGTAGGGCCTTTGGGATTCATCAAGGGGTTAAGGAAAATTGTAGGCGAAAAGCTCTCCTACAATTCAAAAAATTACAGATACTTGTGCTTTGCATATATTTTGATGTAATAGTTTACCTTTATTAGAATTTAATACAAGAAAATTGACAAGGTAAACTTTTGAGTCCTAAAATATATTTAATCACTAGCATAGAGGGAAAAATCGTTTACACAAAAACATTTACACTGCCGCTTACCCTACATTTTACAATACCGCAGTTTATGCTTGCATTTATCAGAAACTCTAATACATCTCAGTCTGTTATTGACATTTTCAACTGGCTTTATTTGAAATTGGGTACTAATGATTTCTGCAGACTCTTCCAGGTTCTTCTTGCGGACAATGGCGGTGAATTTTCTAATCCTTCTGCCATTGAATACGATTTACAAGGTAATCGAAGAACATATATTTTTTATTGTGACCCACAAGCTCCTCATCAAAGAGGCGCAGCTGAGAATAATCATTTATTAATCAGACGTATTATCCCTAAAGGTACTTCAATTGACCACCTTACCCAGGAAGATATTAACCTCGTGATGAACCACATTAACTCCTATAGAAGGCCTAATTTAGGCGATAAAACGCCATATGAAGTCTTCGCATCTCTATATGGGGAGGATCTGTTAAGAAAAATGGGCGCAGAACTCATTCCAAGCGATAATATTATACTGCGCCCATCCCTCCTTAAAAAATAAATTTTAAACAAAAAGAGGCACCACCCATTAACTAAAAAATACTTTTGCTAGGGTGGAATTTACTCTTGCAAAAAAGTAAGTTAAATTTCACTCTTAGTACATTATACCCTAAAACAGGTTTAAAAGCTATTATTTTTTTCTATTTGACAGCTATATAATTACATCACTGTTAATATTTAGCGCAAATAAAACTCATCAAAAAACACGAAAAATATAGATTTCTCTTGCTTTGCAAAAACTGTGGAATTTACTTTTGCAAACCGGAATTTACTTTTTCAATTGACCCATTAATTCCGAAAATCCTGATAATGTTTTCAAGAACGATTTTCTCTCTTTTCACCCATGGATTAATATCAGTTCCGCTGTTTATAAGATGCAAATTCTGCCTGTACGCAGTCAAAACCGGCACGTATTCCCCTCTAAAATCCAGTTCCTTTTCGTATTCATCCAGTTTTTGACCCTTATATTCTCCAATTATTTCACACCTGTAGTAATACGATGTCATGACAAAAAACGCACCGGGCTCATATGCATCGGGCCTTTGCTCAATAACCATCCCGATAAGTTCTGTGTTTCCGGTTATTTCATATCCTGTTTCCTCTGCAAATTCACGGTTTAAAGCGTCGAAATGATTTTCCCCGTCTTCTATCCCGCCGCCGGGGAACTTGTAGTCACCCTTTGACGTATGAATCATAAAAATTTCATTCCGATCGTTAATAACAAAGCCCCTGACGGCATCCCTTCTGTAAATCTTTGATCCCGGCGGAATTTCTTTTATTCCGAGTACTATTTCAAAATACACAGGCATCCCCGTTCCCACGGTTTATTATTCGCTTTTCCAGTATTGTCTGCAGTCCCTGGTCCTGTCAATAAAACCGTTGTCATAAAGCTCGCGTCTTAGCAGCGGCGCATCATTGAATATATGAGCTTCGTTCAACATTTCATTGACCTCTTTTTCAGTGTATATCCTGCCTTTTTCTAACTTCCCGACAGGAATTCCAGTACCGGCAGCTTGTCCTTCTTTTTCCAGTTGCTTTAACTGCCCTTTATCGTTAAAGAACTTCTTAATTTCTGCAGGGATCATTTCCATACCTTTTTCACTTCTTTATGCCGGTTTCAACACATCTTTTACTGTTTCTTTGATACCGGGTTTTTCCCCAACAGTTCTTCGGCTTTCTTTACGGCAGTATATGCATCCTTTGCATAGGCCGCTCCTATCTCCCGCGCATAGGCTTCATTCACGGCCGCTCCGCCTATCATAAGTTTAATGTCAATATTACGTTCCCTTATTTTTTGAGCAACAACCTTCATTTCCTCCATTGTTGTCGTCATTAATGCTGAAAGGCCGATTATATCAGCTCTTTCTTCCGTCGCTGTTTTAATAATAAGCTCCGAATCAACATCCTTGCCCAGATCGATAACATCAAAACCATAGTTTCTGAGCATCATCGCCACCATATTCTTTCCTATGTCGTGTATATCCCCTTTTACGGTTGCTATTACTATTTTTCCTTTCTTTCTAAGCCGGCCGCTTTTTTCCTCAAGCAGCGGCAGCAAATAATTCATTGCCGCTTCCATGGTTTCTGCGCTCTGGATCAGCTGGGGAAGAAAATACGTCCTTTCCTGGTACAGCTCACCGACGCGGGTTATGGCAGGAATCAGGTGTTCATCCACTATCCTGCCCGGCGGTATTTCCTTGCCGATTTTCCGTTTGAGCAAATCCACGATTTCGCTTCTGCGGCCTTCCAGGATACAGTTAAAAATCTCACTGTTCCGTTCCTTTTCTTCCTTGTGCTCATTATGTTTACCGTAAACATTTATATAGTGAACGCTGTTATGATCCTTCCCCGTCAGCACGTCTGCCGCCCTTTTTACATGCATTGTCTCCTCCGACTGCACGTTCATGATAACGGATGTAAGTCCGGAGGACATTGCCATTGCAAGAAAAGCAGCGTTAACCCAGGCTCTTTCCGGAAGTCCGAATGAAACATTTGAAAGTCCTATAACGGTATTGGCACCAAATTCTTCTGTACTCCATCTTATTACTTTCAGTGTTTCAAGGCATGACTTCTGGTTAGCTGCAGCGGTAAGGACAATTCCGTCCACAAGAATGTCGGATTTCGTGTAGCCATACTCTGAAGCCTTTTCATATACCCTTTCGGCAATTTTTATACGGTCCTCGGCTTTTTCAGGAACCCCGCCGTCATCAACGGGAAGCAGAATAAACGCCGCACCGTATTTCGCCGCTACAGGAAGTATTTTTTCAAGCTTGGCCTTTTCGGCAGATACCGAGTTAATCAGGGCCCTTCCCGGATAAATCCTAAGAGCCGCTTCCAGTGCCTCAGGGGATGACGAATCCAGGCACAGCGGAGCCTTTATCATCGGGCTCAGTGTCTTCACGATTTTTACAAGGGTCTCCTTTTCGTCGATATCAGGTACGCCTGCATTTACATCCAGAACGTGTGCACCATGTTCGGTCTGCTCCAGAGCAAGTTCAATGACCAGATCCATCGAACCCTGCCTGAGTTCCTCAGAGAGCTTCTTCTTACCCGTCGGATTGATTCTTTCTCCAATAAGGCAGACAGGCAGGTTACGGCCTATAAAAACCGTTCCCCGCGCAGACGAAAGAGCCAGGTCAGTATTTTTATGGCTGCTCTCGCAAGCTTTTTTGCCTTTTGCAATCTTGCTTACTTCTGATATATATTCGGGTGTTGTACCGCAGCAGCCTCCAATAAGGTTTGCACCGGCTTCAATAAACTTTTCGGTAAAGCCCGCGAACTCAGCCGGATTCATGTCAAAAACCGTTTTTCCGTTAATAAGCCTTGGCATTCCGGCATTAGGCTTTGCCACCAGAGGAACCCTCGCATACGGCTTAAGTTTTCTGATTATTTCAACCATTTCATCGGGACCTGTAGAACAATTGCAGCCCACAGCATCGGCACCCAGGCTCTGTAGGGTTACCAGGGCGGTCAGGGGATCTGTTCCGTTGATGGTAAAACCCCCGTGCTCAAATGTCATTGTAACAATCACAGGCAGATCACAGGTTTCCTTTACTGCAATAAGCGCTGCCCTTGCTTCCTGGATATCCATCATTGTTTCGATTACAAAAAGGTCAACCCCGCCTTCAAGCAGGCCTGTTACCTGTTTTTTGTATGCATTTACTATATCTTCAAATGAATAGTTTCCAAACGGTTCCATGAGCTGACCGGTTGGCGACATATCCCCTGCAACCAGCGCCTTTCCGCCTGAAGCCTGCCTGGACAGTTTTGCCAGCTCCCTGTTAATGCCTATAACGTCATTGAGACTGAATTCTTTCAGCTTAATTTCATTTGCACCAAATGTGAAGGAATAGATAATATCCGATCCGCTTTCAACATACCGTCTCTGAATATCTATAATCGAAGACGGGTTTTCAAGAACCCATTTTTCAGGGCAGACACCCGACGGCATTCCCATTTGCTGAAGCATTGTACCCGTCGCCCCGTCAAGGATTACTATCCCTCTTGAAACCAATTCCCGAAACTCCTGCCTTGTCAAAATCCACTCCTCCAATCAGTTCCTATAGGACTCAATTCCTGCAATCGCAATCACGGTTTTTTCAGGAACAAGCATGCATTTTTCGGTAAGTTCAATACCCCATTCCTTAAGGTTCAGCAGCCGGTAAAGAATTTCCTGGCTATAAAAAGTCAAATCCCCATACCCGGGACTGTACCTCATATGGGTCAGCGCCCTGCCTTCGCGGATGAGCTTCTGTCTCAGCAGTCCCATGAGCCAGTCAAGACCCGCATCGGTTATCTCGGAAGCGGCGGCATCATAAACCAATGCCCTGGCCATCTCACCCGCTTCCTGGAGCCGTTCTATCTCTTCGGTAATCCTGAATCCTGACGTGGAAGCCATCAGAACGGCTTCACCTGAGTTTCCAAGAAGGGCCGCCAGTGACGAGCTGACTAATCTTTCACTGCCGTCAAGAATAATAACGTCGGCTTCAACGGATATTTCAACCAGCCTGAATATTACATCCACTCCGCACAGGTTCTCAGCTTCGGTTATCCATTTGTCAATTTGTCTTTTCCTCTCCGGTTCAAGGAATGTATTCGTCTTTGCATAACCCAGCCGCGTGTAAATCAAGCTTCTGTTATATACAGGACGAATGTTCCTGTAAAACCTGATTGCGTCCACGTTAACCCTCTCATATAAAATTTTATTTATTTTAGCATAATATGTTATATACAATCAAGTACAATTATTTCATAATTATATTCAGCTAAAACGCCGTGAATGGAAAAATATCATTACATCAAGTTCCGGAAAATAAAAAAAGCATAGGATGCTTTTCGCATACTATGCTTGTTATTTTACGCGGAAAACTATCAGTTGACCTGTTTTGGCTCTTCGTTTGATTCCAGGGCTTTTGATTCCGGCTTATAGCCTTCATTGAATATCTTGTCAAACTCGAAGCCCTCAAGTCTTTCCTTATCAAGCAGGGCCTGGGCAATATCGTGAAGCCGCTGCATATTTTCATTGAGTATGGTTTTTACCCTGCTGTAAGCCTCATCAATTATCTTCTTAACCTCAAGGTCAATTTTAGCCGATATTTCTTCACTGAAATACTGGGAATGCCCGTAACTCTTTCCAAGGAATACTTCATCGTTTTCATCGCCGAAATACAGGTTCTGAAGCTCTTCGCTCATACCGTACTTTGTAATCATATTACGGGCTATGGTATTGGCATGTTTCAGGTCGCTGTATGCACCGGTGCTTACCTCACCAAGAACCAGTTCTTCTGCAGCACGGCCTCCGAGAGCAATTATAATTTCCTCCAGCAGCTGTGACTTTGTCTTATAAGAAATATCCTCTTCGGGTTTATGAGCGGTATATCCGCCTGCCAAACCGGACGGTATAATGGAAACCCTGTCAACCTTGTTTGTAGTGGATGCAACCTTAACGGCAATGGCATGACCCGCTTCATGATAAGCAGTAAGCCTTTTTTCTTTTTCGCTCATTACCCTGCTTTTCTTTTCAGGACCGACCATTACCTTGAACGTTGCTTCCTTTATTTCTTCCATCGTTATCTGCTTCTTGCCCTTGCGTGCCGCTAAAAGCGCAGATTCGTTCAGAAGGTTTTCCAGGTCTGCTCCGGTAAAACCAGGTGTACTTCTTGCAAGGTCTTTCAGGTCCACATCAGAAGCCAGCGGCTTTCCGCGGGAATGAACTTTCAGAATCTCCTCGCGGCCCTTAATATCCGGAAGCCCGACAACCACCCTGCGGTCAAACCGGCCAGGTCTTAAAAGCGCCGGGTCAAGAATATCCGGACGGTTTGTGGCAGCAAGAACAATAACTCCTTCATTGACTCCGAACCCGTCCATTTCAACAAGCAGCTGGTTCAGTGTCTGTTCCCTTTCATCATGCCCGCCGCCAAGACCTGCACCGCGGTGACGGCCCACGGCATCTATTTCATCTATAAAAATAATGCACGGTGCATTCTTTTTAGCCTGTTCAAACAAATCACGAACCCTTGAAGCACCTACACCGACGAACATTTCAACAAAATCCGAACCGCTTATGGAGAAAAACGGAACTCCCGCTTCTCCTGCCACTGCCTTGGCCAGCAGTGTTTTTCCCGTTCCGGGAGGTCCCACCAGGAGAACGCCTTTCGGAATTCTTGCGCCGAGCTCTACAAACTTCCTGGGCTCTTTCAGGAACTCCACAATTTCCATCAGGTCTTCCTTTTCCTCATCCGCTCCGGCAACGTCTTCAAACCTTACCTTTATCTTGTCGTCTGAAACCATTTTCGCGCGGCTTTTACCGAAAGACATAACCCTGCTTCCGCCGCCGCCCTGGGTTTGCTGAATGAAGAAAACCCAGAACAGTATCAGCAGTGCCACAATTACAACCGTGGGCAATATTGTAAGCCACCAGGGAGCTTTTGCTTCGGGCGGATAATTCACATCTTCCAGAAGGCCTTTTTCTATCGCTTCATCGAGTACCTGAGCAATATGCTCCTGTGACAGGAAACTGGTACTGTAAACTACATTGTCTTTAAACTGGCCGGAAGGTTGCTTTAATATAACCTGGGCATCCAACCCCTGTACCTGAAGGCTTTTTACATTGCCTCTGTCCAGTTCCCGCTTAAAGTCACTGTATTTCATAACCAGCGGATTGTTGAAATCATTCCACATGGCTATGATTATCAGTATAATTACAAATAAAATGATATAAAAACTTATTCCCCGTAAATTTTTCAATTAGTTAAACCTCCCGTCAACTATCTGCCAACACATCTCCGGATGAAGCTGTATTTCAGGCAATTATGATAATGATTCCAGATTTATATTTATCCGAAGCACTATGTTGTATTCCGGAACACAGACACATTTTTCAGAATCTGCTTTTTTGTTATATTAGCATAACAAGCCGCAAAACTCAATCTCAAGTTTCCCGTACAATATAAACCTCGGGAAGATTACGGTACTTTTCCGCATAATCAAGACCATAGCCCACAACAAATTCGTCAGGAATTTCAATTCCTACATAATCCACTTTCAGGTCCACTTTCCTGCGGTCGGGTTTATCCATAACTGCCGCAAGCTTTACGCTGGCACAACCCTTAGTGTTGAACAAATCCTTGAGATACTGCAGTGTCAGGCCTGTATCTATCAAATCCTCAACAATCAATACATGCTTCCCCGAAACATCCGACTCAATATCTTTTATAATCCTTACAACACCAGAAGACTCGGTGGAATTTCCGTAACTGGAAACGGATATAAAGTCTATTTTGACATCCATGTCAATCTTGCGGGCCAAATCAGCCAAAAAAATAAACCCGCCTTTAAGAACTCCTACAAGGACAAGTTCTTTGCCCTTGTAATCTTCAGTTATTCTCCGTCCAAGGTCGGTAACTATCTGCTCCAGTTTTTCCTTCGAAACAAGAACCTCAAGTTTCATAAAGTATTCCTCCATGTCGCAAATCAAAGATGCGTCAATTATAGTCTAATTCTCATGCATTATAATATTAACATACAATATTTTACCTGTAGAGTCATCTACCTTATAATTTTCAGCCGTTCTTCTTCCGATTACCCACACTATATTTTTCCCGTCTGCCAGCAAAGGAATATTACCTCTTATATTTTTCGGTATCTTGCTGTCGATAAAAAAGTCCTTAAGCTTTTTCTTCCCGTTGCTGTTATACGGAAAGAACATGTCTCCAGGCATTCTGACCCTTATATATATTCCCTCTTTTATTTTATCATAATCAAATAATTGAATAAGGCTGTTTTCCTTCGGTTTATTGATATTTCCGAACTTTGCAATATATTCTTCCCTGGTAAAAAGTTCAGTCTTAACGGTTATTTTGTAGTCTCTGAGCATGGTAACTGCCGGTACCGGTATTTCAGCCGGTCCGGATCCGGCGGTCTCTCCGGTGGTTTCGACTGTTATTTCCAACCTGTTGTATATGGCGATTGCTTTTATTCCTTTCGGCAAATCCGCGGTATGATTACCGTCCTTCATTGCTATATTCAGGACCGCTCTTACATGCACCGATTCAAGTCCCTGTAAACTTCCCGAAACCTTTTCCCATGCAATACGGATTATCCTTCCTGAAACAGCAGGATTAAGCCTTTTCAGTTTTTCTCTTTCCAGAATCACCTTATGCTCATTTGAATCAACCAATATTTCACTGAATTTCTTTTCTGCATACTGGTTTAAGAAGTCCCTGTCAGCCTTTAACAGTTCCTGCATACGGACAAGACCGGCAGATAAATTCGTTCCGGTCAGGCGCCTTATTTCAGGAAAAATAACATTTCTGATTATATTTCTCAGGTATGTGTTCTCGTAATTGCTGCTGTCTGTCCTGTATGAAAGGCTGTTTCTTTCAATATATGCCAATATGTCTGATTTTTTTACTCTCAGTAAAGGCCGGATAATCCTGCCCTTAATTTCAGGCATACCGCACAAACCGTCCAGACCGGTCCCTCTCAGAAGATTGATAAAAACCGTCTCGGCCTGATCGTCCATGTGATGGGCAACTGCAATATACGAACCTCCCTGTTCCTCCAGCACTTTTTGGAAGCACTCATAACGGATTATCCTTCCTGCTTCCTCCACCGAGCAGCCGTTTTTTTCTGCGAAACCGGCCACATCTTCCCTGAATACTTTAAGAGGAATCCCGTATCTGTTGCACAAATCCCGGACAAAATTCTCATCTTCATCAGCTTCCATACCCCTTAGCATGTGGTTTACATGGACCGCATAAACAGAAAAACCCCTTGTTTTCCCAAGCCTGTACAGTACGTCCAGAAGGCATACGGAATCCGCACCTCCTGAAACGCCTGCAATTACCAGGGTTCCGGGTTTCAGAGCACCGCATTCCTCAGCCCATGAATTCACTTTTTCCAGAAGCTTATCGTCCATTTTGCCGTTCAGATTCCTCTTTCAAGATTTCCAAACTTGGTATACTGCGGGATCCATGCCAGATCAACCGTACCTATCGAACCGTTTCTGTGCTTGGCAATAATTACTTCGGTTATGTTCTTTTTTTCACTGTCTTCATTGTAGTAATCGTCACGGTACAGGAACATAACCAGGTCTGCATCCTGCTCAATCGCACCTGACTCGCGCAAATCCGACAGCATTGGCCTGTGATTCTGCCTTGCTTCGGGTGCACGGCTGAGCTGGGAAAGGGCTATTACAGGAATTTCCAGCTCTTTTGCCATTATTTTGAGGGATCTTGAAATCTCAGAGATCTCCTGCTGCCTGTTTTCCGAACGCCTGGTTCCCTGCATCAGCTGCAGATAGTCGATTACCACAAGTCCAAGACCACGTTTCATTTTAAGCCTTCGGCACTTGGACATCATTTCCATAACATTTGTGTTTGCATTGTCATCTATGTAAATCGGTGATTTTGACAACGGTCCCATTACCTGGGCCATCTTTACCCAGTCTTCGTCTTCAAACCTGCCGCTCCGCATTTTTTCCATGTCCACAAGTGCTTCCGACGCAATAATTCGGCTGACGAGCTGTTCCTTGCTCATTTCAAGGCTAAAAATTGCAACCGGTATCCCATGGTGTATTGCGGCATTGGCAGCTATATTCAGCGCAAAGGATGTTTTTCCCATCGACGGTCTTGCTGCAATCAGAATCAAGTCTGACTTCTGGAAACCCGATGTTTTCCTGTCCAAATCGATAAATCCGCTTGGTACGCCGGTCAACGATCCGGCGTTGTTATACAGTTCTTCAAGACGAGAAAAAGTGACGTCAAGAACGTCGTTAATCGGAACCAGGCCGGTGCTGTTACGGTTCTGGACTATATCATAAATGCATTTTTCAGCATAACTCAGAACATCCAGAGCGCTTTCGCCTGATTCATAGCTTCTTTTTGATATTTCACCGGCCGCCTGAATCAGTTTCCTGAGTAAAGATTTTTCCTCAACGATCGAGACATAATGACTGACATTCGCCGTAGTGGGTACCGATATGGCCAGGTTTGAAAGATACTCATAATCGCCGACTCTCTGCAGTGTACCTCTCTTTGTCAGCTGATCCGAAACAGTTATCATATCAACGGGCTGATTCTGTTCATACAGGTCCAGAATAGCCTCATAGATTTCCTTATGCTGCTCAAGGTAAAAATCTTCACTTTTAAGTCTTCCGGCAATGTCCGGCAACAGATTTTTGTCCAACAGAATTGAGCCCAGTACCGACTGTTCGGCTTCGGTACTGTGAGGCGGCACCCTTCCCATAAAACCGATATCCATTTCAGCACCCCTGAACTAAAATAAAAAATCTTATCAGCCTGTTTCTAATCCTTGCCTACCACCTGTACCTTGATAATTGCCGAAACACCGGTATGCAGTTTTAATTCCACATCATGAACACCCAGGGATTTAATGGCGTCGGGAAGAACTATTTTTCTTTTGTCCATCTGTATCTTTAATTCTTTCTCCAGTTTATCGGCAATGTCCATTGCAGTAATGGAACCAAACAGTTTGCCGTTATCACCCGCTTTTGCCTCAAAGGTTATGGTTGCACCGTTAATCCTCTCAGCCAGTTTGCGGGCGTTGGCAAGTTCATTCTCCTTCCTTGTCTTTTCAGCCTTTTCGCGCATTTTAAGTTCATTGACTGCCGCCGGTGTGGCTTCAACAGCCAATCCTTTCGGAATCAGGAAATTACGCGCATAACCGTCACTTACTTCAACAAGAGAATTTTTCTTACCCAGATTTTTTACGTCCTGTACAAGAATAACTTTCATTTTTTTACCCCTCCGGTTTTTCAAGAAAGCCAAATCAAAAATAACCTATGACCGGCCACATTATCGTTTCTGTGCCTCACCCATACGAATCCTTGCCAATTCGGACAAATCGCCGAAATACTTCTCTATTTCATTTTCTTTAATGAGCCCCAGCCTTATTTTTTTCGATATATGCCTGTCCATCGTGGAATAATCAACACCCAGGCGTTTTCCGAGCAAATAACATATAACTATCATTTCTGATAGGGTATCTGCTGCGACTTCTCTTGTATCTTCAAGGGCTGGGTCAGCAAGGTGCCTGTACAGTGTTGCAATACCTTCAAGCAGTTCGCTTTTAAGAGTTTCTACAATCCTAAGGCTCCTGGTTACATCAAGGCCGCTGTTCATATTACCACCCTTCATGAAATATTTTGTATGTCAACTGAAAACCAAAACCGTTTGAACTTTTGTCCAGTTGCAAAAATACCGGGTTACAATGGGATTTTCTTTTTAACCCTTTATAAAATTATAGCATTGGTGGTTTATTTACTTAAAATTTCCCATGCGGCCTTTTACAGAAATTGAAAGGAGAATATTTACATACAGCCTATAGAAATTCTTCTATAGGCTGTAATCTGTCAGTCGGTTGTATATGGCAGAAGTGCAAGATGTCTTGCCCGTTTTATTGCTGTAGTCATCTGACGCTGATGCTTCGCACAGTTACCGCTGATTCTTCTGGGGAGAATCTTGCCTTTTTCAGAAAGAAATTTCTTAAGCCTTGCTACATCTTTATAGTCTATGCGTTCGATCTTGTCTACACAGAACTGGCATACTTTCCTTCTGGCTTTTCTCTTAAAAGGCTTTACAACCTTCTTTTCAGCTGTTTCTTTATTTCCGTTGGCGGTATTCTCTTTCTTCTTTGCTTCTGACATCGTTCCAATGCCTCCTTCCGCTCTCACAACCATTCACACACGAACCAAATCAAAAAAACACACACTGCGACTAAGATAATATATCATATTCGCATAAGAGTGTCAAACAAATTAAGGAAGTAATTTTTTCTATAAATTGCAATATTAAATGCCGTGCAAAATTTGGTAAATCCATTGCTTATTGGAATAAATTCTATGTATATAC
>ENA-OWPA01001264-OWPA01001264.1-bioreactor-metagenome-genome-assembly--contig:-NODE-1264-length-17944-cov-7.124699_pt1 | contig 17944 bp, 18 predicted proteins | sample MGYA00238139_ERZ651803 | MGnify/ENA primary metagenome ERZ651803 (study PRJEB26909, sample SAMN07631231) | bioreactor metagenome | isolation source: Switchgrass digestor | place: USA: Dartmouth... | reverse complement strand
CGGCTTTCCTCCACTTTATCTATGCTATCCCAGGGCCTTGATATCAGAGCCATTTCTTCAGGAATTATATTGCCACCAATTTCGACTTTTTGCTCTTGTTTTTTACTCGGTTTTCTTCCCACGTTGTCGCACCTCAATTAATGACTTTGAGAAAGGTTTTTAATGGATTTAGGTTCTGCAGAGTTTTTCCAGTAATCCATGAAAAATACTACAAACACTCCCAACATAAGCCCAAGCACCATAGCTATGGCCATATTTAGCATCTTTTTAGGCGCCACAGGGCTGTCAGGCACTATAGCAGGAGATACTATCATGATATTTGCATCGCCGATTTTGCTGGATGTGGTGATTCTAGCTTCCTGATATTTTTGCAAGAATGTGTTATAGGTTTCCTGGGCTATGGTATACTGCTGCTGCAGGCGGTTGTATTCCGTCTGCTTTTTAGCAAGGGCTGCCTGCAGTTGTTCTAGTTCTGATTGGGTTTTTTGTATATTTGAAGCTAGAGCCGTTTTTTGGGACGCAATACCTGCCAAAGCCACTTCTAAGTCGGCTACTTTGGCACTTAACAAAGTGTAGTTTTCGTTTATCTCTTGGCTTTTGACCGTAAGACCTGCTGCATTTGACATATCACCGGTCTTACCAGAAGCAAGGCCTGCCATAACCGGATCATCTAGGATTGATTTGTCCAGCTCCAGATATTTAGGTTCTTTGGCAAGGCTTGCCCTGGCACTTTCCAGTGAAGCCTTAAGTGCTTTTTCTTCAACGTCAAGTTCTATTAGCTTTGTTTTAAATTGGGTAATTAGCTCAAGCTTTGCATCGATGTCTTTTTGCAGTTCTGCCACATTTTGCGGCTGTGCCAGGAAGTTTTTCAGTTCTTCTGTTGCTGCCTCCAAATTTCTTTCCTCTTCCTGCATTTGTTTTTGTATGTAAGCTGCTGATTTTCCCATTTGCTCTTGCAGTGTAGCAGAAAGAAAGTCAACGTATTTTGGCGCTAATGTGTTTGCAATTCTGGCCGCCATTTCAGGATCTTTGTCTTTTACTGAAATTCTGATTAGGTTTGTATCTTTAATAGCTTCGACATTTATCATATTCCGCAGGGTATTTAAGCTGTACTCTTCTCTATTTAAATTAAGCTCATCAATAACCTGGTTTAATATATGAGGGTTCGTCACTTGTACCCGATAAGTTTCGAGGGTCATTTGAGGATACTGGGATAAATATGAAAGCAAGGTATCATAGGCACTGTCTTGCCTTGAGGGCGCATTACCTTGCACTAGCGGTGATACCATTAGGGTGCTTCTTGCTTCATAGGTAGGGGATATTATGAAAAAGCTGAATATGCCGGTAATTATCACAGCTGTAACGGTGATAGCTGCTATAATCCATTTGCCTTTTAGTACTATTTCGATAAGTTCTCGCAAGGTGATTTCTTCTTCCATGACTTTCCTCCTAAAATTGTTGTTTTTTGTAAGTTACCCTCAACTTTAATTTATTCTACACAAGATGTGGAATTCCTTCTTCTAATTAGCAATCTAAGACCGGTACCGCCAATTGCTCCAATAGTGTCAATTAGGACATCGGATACTTGCGCACTTCTACCGGGCACAAAATGCTGGTGTATTTCATCAGACATGGCATAAAGGATACAAAGTAAAATAGACATGATAAATGCTTTAAATTTAGGCACTTTGCTTGTCTTCATTGCATTCATGACTAATGCGCCCAATATGAAATATTCGCCTATATGGGCACTTTTGCGCAGTATGTATTTAAAGGTCTTTACTAAGTTTGTTGTAGTGCCTGTTTGTGAATCTGGCGATATTATTACATTTATCTTTTTCATTATAATCTCTGCGGCCATGTCGCTAAGGCAGGTTGACTTTGTGCCGTGTTGAGCAGAAAAGGTAAAGATAAGTAGCATCCAAAGCACAACTGCTGTCCATGAAAGGATTATTTGTAGCTTTTGGTTTTTTAATCTTTGCATTGCAATACATCCTAATCTTCTATATTGTAGGGACTTTCATTTTAGTATATCAAAAAAACCCTCGCAGTGCGAGGGTGATGTAGGTGTCTCCCCCATTATTAAAAAGCAACTTTTCTGATTCTGTAGATATCCTCAATTCTTCCAGATATAATTTTATCCTATTATGGTAGGTTGTTCAATAGTTACATCAGGTTGTAGAGTTAAGTATATGGTAATACCTTGCGCGTAAAGCTAAACTAATATATGGTTTTGGCGTAAAAGGGTATTTAGTTTAGACCGGTAAATGCCACTGGTTGTATTTGCCAGGCTCATTGGGCTAAAAATTGATTTGGTGAAGGCCAGGCGTCACCCAAGAGGTGGCAGCCTGGCTTTTTTGTTTTTTCGCTGGCCCAGCTATAATGAAGTCACAAACAAGCACTTCCCCCCTCAAAGGAGGTGATATGGCAATAGCGGGAAGTGAACTTCGAAAGGAGGTGAAAAGGTATGGCAGTGGTTGCTACTCCATTAAATTCCGGTCTTCGCATAATTGTCGAAACCGGCAGGGATGAAAACGACAAACCTGTCTTTAGGACCAGATCTTACAGCAACGTAAAGACCGACGCTGCAGATGAGGATTTGATGAGTGTTGCAAATCAGATAGCGAACATTCAAAGTTACCCGGTATATGCTATTCGCCGGACCATGGAATTTGAACTGGCAGAAGTCTAGCGGGGAGCCCATATAGGGCACCCTCACCTAAAATATGAAGGGAGGTGAAGGGCATGGATAAAAATTTAGAGCTTATCTTTAAGAACGTAGCCGGAAAAAACGCCAGACTTTCCATACAGAATCCTAAAGAGGATTTGACTACCCAGGAAGTGGAAGCTTTGATGAATGACATTATAGACAAAAACGTGTTTGAAACTTCCGGCGGTGATTTGGTTGAAATTGTAGGTGCACGCATTGTTCAAAGAGAAGTTATCGATCTTTTAGGATAAAGCATTAGCTGGGTGCCATAGGCGCCCGGCTAAATTTGTAATTATAAACATCAATATGGGGAAGGAGGATTTTTATGGAAGACTTGGTGGCTCAGGTAGCCAATGTAGGCTTTCCCATTGCCGTGTCCATTTATCTTTTGGTAAGGCTGGAGGCTAAAATGGAAAGCCTCACTGCCAGCATCTATGAGCTGGCCAAGGTCATCGAAGGCATACGGGAATAGGTTAAGACATACTCATAATTAAGAATAAAAAGGAGTGATTTTATGGAAAGGTTATATCCCAGGTTTATTGTTATTCACCATACGGCAGGTTTTGATGTATCTGCCCTCACCATAGATGGTTATCATGCAAAGCAGGGGTTTGGAATAAAAATTTCATCACCAAAACCTTTGGTAGATGAGTATATTCGCAGGGGTTTTAGACAGGTCACAGGTGGTGTCATAGTCAGTATCGGGTATCACTATCTAATCAGGGCAGACGGCACCGTAGAAAAGGGACGGCCGGATTTTATCCAAGGTGCCCACTGCACGGCTGATCAAATGAACTTTAGGTCAATTGGAGTAGCTCTAACAGGCAACTTTGACTCTAAAGACAACCCTCGCGGCCAGAAGGGGCATATGAAACCTACTCCGGCCCAAATGACATCACTTAAAGAGCTCATCTTTTACTTAATGGAAATTTACCAGATTCCAAAAGAGCATGTGCTAGGGCACAAAAACGTGAAGCATGCAGCAACCAGGTGCCCCGGCGATAGGTTTGAACTCAATATTTAAACTTTTATTATTTTTTGCCTTGACGCAAACATATGTTTGGTATATAATGGACTTGCTTTCGCCTCTTGCCATTGGTTTAACATCTGTGTCGGAGGTGTGTCCCATGAATGTAGCGGAGATTGTAGAAAAGGGGCTTGCCGCTTTTTTGCCCGTCTATGACGACGGCAATGTAACTCAAGTTTTAACAAGCAGCGGCAAACAGTTTCTGGTTAGAAGGACGTGCAAAACGGTATTAAAAAATCTAGCCAGGTTTTACAATATAGATCTTACGGCAGCTCGTGAGCACTACGGCAAGGCAGTCAATAAAAAGCAGGGGGTTCCTATTCCATTCGCATCAAACCTCTTGCTGATACCGGTAAAAGCGCGCAAAAACCCTCTCGGTGAAAATGACGGCACTTTAGGTTATGTAAACTATAGAGAAATAAGGGATGTGGAAGATGGCAAGGAAGGTAGCTGCCATATTATCTTTAAATGTGATAAGGAACTTGAAGTACTTGTAAGCAAAGACACCATGAAGGAATATATAAAAAATGCTCAGCTGGTAGAAAGTTGTTTTCTAAATCGCCACTTTGACGGATCAAATGGTGCAAATAAAAATAATGAACAAAAATCCATTGAAAATGATGAGGCACAGCTTCGAGATTATCTTTTAAAACTGCTCTTAGAAATAATTTACATGCAAAAAAATCAGGCCGCAAAATAATTTGGGCCTGATTTTTCATTAGCTTGCGAAACTGTAGCAATTATGGCTTTCCCGGAATTCATTTACATCTACATTCTTAAATCTATCTAGAGAAAGTTTTGTCATATCTATATTTAAATCATCAGAAGGTTTCCCATCTGCGATTACCTCTGAAATGATTCTGCCGGTAATGGCCGAAAGGGCTATACCGTCTCCTTCATGTCCTGCAGCCATGATAAATCCGGGAACTTCAGGCACTTCTCCAAGGATCGGCAGACCGTCGGGAGTATAGGGCCTCAAACCTGCAAAGCTGCGGATAACATGAACATTTTTAATGGCAGGCACGATTGAAGCTGCATGTTTTAATATGGCCTTTAAGGCCTTATGAGTGGTTGTTTTGTTAAATCCGACAAATTCCCTTGTACCGCCTATCAAAAGGTTGCCGTTTTCGGTTTGACCCAGGGCCAGGCCCACGCCCAGCTTTGCCATTTCGTCTGTGCCTAAAAGTTCCGGCCTGAATTTTGCCGTGATATAGCGGGCACAGTTTAATCCACCATGAATGAGCTTAGGAACAGGTTCTGTAATTATGATCTGTCCTCTCCTCGGCACAATGGGAATGTTAAGTCCTACCATCCGGCCTATAGTCGGTGCATAGACGCCGGTGGCATTGACTACATATTTGCATAAAATCTCACCGCTATCCGTCTCAACTGACTTTATTCGGCCTTTTTCTAATTTAATGCCCGTTACTTTAGTTCCCAGTGAAAACTTAACTCCATGTTTCTTTGCTCCTCTATAGAGGCCTAAGGTCAAGTAAATGGGATTTGCTTCGCAATCCATAGGGCTATAAGTTGAGCCAAGGATATCTTCCGATAAGGCCGGCTGACGGTCACGGGCCTCATTTTTGTCAAGGAGCTTTACGTCAAGGCCTAGTTTCTTTTGCCTTTCCACAAATCCTTCCATTACCTTCCACTGATTTTCGTTTTGAATAACAATCATGCAACCGTGATTTAAAAATTCTATATCCGTATCCAGTGACTTTTGCAGCTCTGGAAACATCTTTACACTCTTTAATGCCAGTTCCAGGTGAATCCCGGGATTTTTTGACTGCAGCAGCACTGCCTTATCACAGGCTCCGGATGTTCCCATGGCAATGTCGTCTTTTTCAATTACATGGGTAGGAATCCCTCTTTTGCCTAAATGATAAGCTATTGAGCAGCCTACGACGCCACCACCTATGATGACTACATCTGATGTTTGCAAAAGCCTTCCTCCTCTTAGTTTCATTTTACGCAATGCTTTATGGAATCATAAACATAATTGGTCAATGTGACAATATCAAACACCGGCCGTTGGACCGCCTTTTGGACAGCAGCCCTGAAAGGCGGCATATTGGTGCACTCAAAGACTATGGCTCCCACATCAGGGTTTTCCTCTATCATGGTCCGTGCTACTTCAACCATCTCTTCCTCTACCTTTGCTACATCCATTTCCTCTTTGCCTTCTATGAAAACTCTCGTAAATTCCTTCTGCTCTTCCATGCCGTATATAACCTTGTTTATTCCTTCTGCACCTACCCCTTGAAAATGAAGTGGGGTAAGATGTGGCTTGCTGGCGGTCATGATGCCGATTTTCTTATCCTGCCCGATCATAGCCGCCACCAAGGGTAATTGCAGCAAACTTGAGGAAAACACCGGTATATTTACCGCTTGAGCCAAATGTTTATGAAATATGGCCAGAAACCCGCAGCTGGTAGTTATGGCGCACACGCCCTCCTGCTCCAGTTCTTTAGCAGCCTCAATAAAGGGCGCAATGAGGGCCGGATCCGCTTCTTTAACTACTCTAGCTGGTGTGGCTCCTGAAACTTTTCTGTATCGCACCGGAAAAGGAAAAGTAAGGGCATTGCCTATATCGCCAGGTATCCTGGGAAATTTGGTGTCAAGCATCAAAATTCCGATGCTTTCACCGTATACATTTTTACCACCGGTTACGATCATAGGCAGATCCTCCAAGTTAAATAATATTACCTATCTTCACTGTTTATTATTTCTTCAATGGTAATTGCCCTCACCGGGGGCCTTGAAGTGTCCGGCATGATCTGTTCTGCAGCTTTATGTTTTGACAGCATCTGCGTTACCAAGCGGCGGCAGGTTCTACCCTGGCAAAGGCCCATGCCGGCACGGGTCCTTTTCTTTACGCCTGCGACGGTGGTAGCACCGTCAGCTATGGCTTCTTCTATTTCCTTCCTGGTAACTTCCTCACAACGGCAGATATATTCTTCATTCATGTTCAGGACCTCCCAATCTCTTTATACTGCGGACGATGTCTATATATTCCTGGTCTACTTTTACAGTAATCACCGCAGTGTGATCATAATTTGGGGCTCTAACCACCCTTAAAACTTTGCCGGTGGTTACCACTTTTCCGCTGCGGTCAACACAGTCCACTATGTCGCCTCTTTTGGGCAGAGGATAGTATTCATAGGGAAAGCTGATCTCTGCCTTATCCCTTGCGCCGTTTACCACAAATATGGCAAGGCCGGGACATGCTGCTATACAGTTCCCGCAGCCTACACATTTTTTCGGGTCAAGCTTTGGCAAATTCGTAATAGGCTTTCCTACTTGGATAGCTCCATAGGGGCATGCCTCTTCACAGGGGTTGCAGGGAATTTCCTGGGCGCATTCTATAAAAGCAACGGGACCTTTTTTTATCCTTTCTGCGTCCGGAACTCCGGGGATTTTCGCCAGTTCCTCATCTGACGGAAATCCCTGATATTTTACTCCGATTTTTTGCGTCATGCCAACTGCCTCCTCGCTTGTAACTGCTTAATTTTGGCTTTAAACCGACCTTCGCCAAAAGGTCCGGTTCTAAGAGAGTTGAGGCGCTGCCAGATTTCGTCTTTTAATCGTTTAGCTGTATCTTCGTCATAATAGCCCAGGCTTTCTGCACTGGCAACTCCCGCAAGCCTCCCCTCTTCCATTGCTGAAGAAGCTTCTTCAACTCCGGTTATATCACCTGCTACATAGATTCCTGGAAGTGTAGTTTCCATATTTTCATCGTGAATCGGCACATGGCCTCCAAGCGGCGGAATAAACGTAAATTCGCATCCTGCCATCCAGGCAAGCTCCGTAAGAGGCGAAAGACCTACAGCCAAGCATATGGTATCCACATCTAAGGTCCTTTCTGTGCCGGGAATTGGCTGCCATTTTTCATCAAGGCTGTGTATAACTACGCCTTCTACCGCTTCCGTCCCCAATGCCTCTTTTATGGTAGTAGAAACGTATATGGGCACTCCTGCCCTTCTGATTTTGGCAGCGTGGACACCATAACCGCCAATTTGAGGAGCCGCTTCTATCAAAGCTTTTACCTCTGCTCCCGCCTGCATTAGCTGATATGAAACTATTAGGCCCACATTTCCGGAGCCTACCATCAGTATCTTTTTTCCCGGCAAAACCCTGTGGACATTTATCATAGTTTGTGCAGCACCGGCTCCCATGACTCCGGGTAAAGTGCAGCCTGGGAAGGCCAAGGCATTTTCTGATGCCCCCGCTGCAATAACTATTCTCTCAGCCCGCAGGGCATGGTCTTTTCCGTCTTTTACATACGCCAAAGTCTTATTTTCATATATGCCGTATACGGCAGCATTTAAAAGTACTTCTACTCCCAGTTCTTCCGTTTCCTTCAAAAGCTGCTCTCCTATTCTAAAACCTCTAGTGCCTGCCTGATGTTCCCTAGAGCCGAAAAACTTATGAATCTGTTTAAATAATTGCCCCCCCGGTTTTAAGTTTTCATCAAGCAATGTAACTTTAGCTCCTGCCTTGGCCGCTTCCACAGCACAGGATAGGCCCGCAGGACCTGCACCTATTATGGCAATTTCTGTTGTCTTCATGATTTTTCACCCCATTCTCCCAGACCCTTCTGTGTTTTTATAACCATTCCATTTCTTACAGGGGTAACACATGTCCTTACATTAGGTATTCCGTCAACGATCATAACACAGTCAGTGCATCGGCCTATTGCGCAAAATATGCCCCTTGGTTTGTGATATTTTGGGGTTTCCCTAAACTTTCGAATTCCTGCTGCCAGCAGTGCTGCAGCTATAGGTTCCCCTTCGATGGCCGGCACTTTTTTGCCGTCTACGATGATAGTTGCATTGCATTCCCTTGTTTCATCATTTAGTATGGGGTGATGCTTTATACGCAATTTCGGCTACCTCCTATACCAAGTATAAATTTGTATCACTTTTTTTAAAAAGGTTAGCCCGGATTTACACCGGGCTATAAATCCTAGGGTCTACTGTTTTAAGCTTTCAAATTTGGAGTTTCACTGGCAGAAGCACCTGGGGTCAGCAATGAAACGATGATAGTCACCACCGCCGATATTGCTACGCCCCATAATATACCTAAAGACGACAGCGAAATCACTGAACCGACTATTATGCCTAAACGTGCGCCCCATGGGGTAATGCGGCTGTTTTGTGTGCCCATGGTAAAAGGCTCACCTGTCTTTTTCCAAAGAAGCCCTACCAAAAGCACAGGCACTATACCTCCACCGGCCATGGTGTAGGCTTTTGAGAATAAGCCAATAATGCTGGACGAGTAAATAGCTGCCAGTGATGCAAAAACACCAACTATTATTGTGAGCAACTTAGCATAATTTACAAGTTCCTGGTCAGTTTTACCCGGTGCAAATGGTCTTATAAGGTCATTGACCAAAATGATGGAAGCGGCATTTAAGTTGGAATCAGCACTTGACATAGCAGCAGCCAATATAAGTGTATATACTACGGCTAAGACCCAAGTAGGCACATAATTTAGCATAAGCCATGGCATGGCCTGGTTGGGGTCCTCCAAATTTGGATTTACGGCATGTGTTACAATACCAACTATTGCAGTAAGGCTTACAAAGACAACTGCTGCGATACCGCTGACTAACATACCATTTCTAGCAGTGGCAGAGTCCTTAGCTGCAAAACATCTCTGCCAATATATCTGAGCTGCCAGTATGCCAAAACATCCGGTCACAAAGTTTTTCATTATGGTCCCTACTGGAACATTGCTGAGGGTTGCAAGTTCAGGTGCCCCAACTTCTGCCAACTTCTGCTGAAGGACTGCAAAAGAAAAGTTTACAGGAGCCAACGCATAACCGTAGAAAATAAATGCAAAAACTACTACTATGATACCTTGTAAAAGATCAGTCCAGACTACCGAATATATGCCTCCTAAATAAGTATATATGATAAATACCACATTGAACAGCATTATGATGGGAATGGGATCCGCTCCGGTAAACACGGCGAATATATCGCCTAGACCTTTGGCCTGACCTCCGACCCAAGCTATCATAATACAGGCTGTCAATACACCAGTGATAGCCCTTGTCACCTTGTCCCGCACTAATAGATCATCCATCATCTCAGAGAGAGTGTTATAAGTAAATCTTCCTGCAAAACCTGCAAAAAGTAGAGCGAAAATAACTTTTGAACCCTGTTCGCCAAAAACAAAGGGAATGTCTGCCATACCTATTTTATAGCCTTGAGCAGCATGTCCTATAAAATTGCCTGCACCCATTATGGTAGCTATATCAGTAAATAGAATTAGGATAAGCGGCAGAGTACCACCAGCAATGGCATAGTGGGAAAAACTTTGACTGGCAGTATCTTTAACCGCTAAAGATATCCAAAGGAAAATGCCACAAAAAACAATAGTAATAATCCATACGAGAGCACTTAAACTCATGTATTCGCCTCCTTTTTAATTTTTTGAAATATATACATTGCCCCAACTATTCTGAAATAACCACCTCCTTTTTTACCACATTTATAAATATTTAAAACTTTTTAAAATCATTAAGTATATATAAAAAAGTTGCAAAAAATATGCCAACATAGGACCTTTTAATAACAGGCGTTTTGATGAGCGGGGCATCTATAGATTTCTAAAAAATATAAAAATATGTAAACCACCAAGAAAACATAACGGAATCTAAGCGGTTTACAGAAATTATAACTTCTTTCTAATTTTTAGAATATGTCATGCTTGAATGCCATATTTTTTTATTTTATTATACAAGGTAGCCAAAGAAATTTTTAAGGCCTTGGCTGCTTTTCGTTTTCCTTCTACGCTGGTTCCATATTCTTTTAAGGCTCGTCTTATTAAATCCTTTTCCATTTCTTCCAGCGGCAATATTGCGTCCCTTGAGTTTACTTTGATTTTGATTTGGTCAAAGTATGGGCGCAGCAGATCATCGGTAATCCATTCTCCTTGACTCATTAGGATTGTTCGCTCAAGAATATTCATGAGCTCACGCACATTCCCCGGCCAATCATATGAAAGCAGCATATATTCAGCTTTTTTCGTAACGCCTTTTATATTCTTGTGAAGCTTCCTGTTGAAATAATCGATATACACCTTGGTCAATGCCGGAATATCCTCCCGCCTTTCCCTAAGGGGCGGTATGTTTATATTTATTACATTTAGCCTGAAATATAAGTCTTCTCTAAAGGCACCCGAACTAATCAGCTCTAAAAGGTCCCGATTGGTAGCAGAAATAATCCTTACATCAATCTTTATAGGCCTGGTGCCACCAATGCGTTCAATTTCCCGCTCCTGGATCACTCTCAAGAGTTTTGCCTGCAGGATTGGACTCATATCACCTATTTCATCTAGAAAAATAGTGCCGCCGTTAGCCAATTCGAACTTGCCCAGTTTTAATTTGCTGGCTCCTGTAAAAGCTCCTGGCTCATAGCCAAAAAGTTCGCTCTCCAGCAGATTTTCAGGAATGGCAGCACAGTTTACTTTTATAAAAGGCTTGCCGGATCTGGGACTTTCAGCATGAATTGCATTGGCAAATATTTCTTTGCCGGTGCCACTTTCACCGGTTATAAGTATGGTAGAATCTTCTCTTGAAGCCTTCCTGGCAAGGTTAATGATTTTTTTCATTTTACTGCTTTCGCAAATTATCTCATCAAATTTGCCCGGGCTGTCATTAAGCTTCATTATCTCATCTTTTAACCCATCGATGACCGAAGTAGAACGCCGAAGTTCTTCAGACAGGCGCAATACCTCGGTTATATCTTGAAATACTACTACAGCACCGGTCATCTCGCCGTTTATGATTATAGGAGAAGCATTGGAAATGACTTCTGCATTGGAACCCACAGCTTTATTTCTCTTACCTATGCAGGGCTTGCCGGTCCTTAAGACCTCAACTAAAGCTCCATCAGGGGAGACCTCAAAAACATTAGTCCCTATACGCTTTGATGCAGGAATGCCTGTTATTCTCGTATATCCTTGATTTACGTATTTGATTATTCCGTTTTTATCCACCATCTGTATGCCTTCTTGGGCTGTATTTAATATAATGGATAATTGTTCTTTTATCTCTTTTATTTCTAAAAGTTCTTTTCGATCTCTAATAATGCTCAGCATTATGTTAACAGCCGGTGCCTCCACCAGCACGGTTTCATCGGGAAGCTTTCTTCGAAGATCCTTCACAAAATTCCTATTTCCCGTAACCTCAAAAACCACATCCAGGTTGCAGGATGTTAAAAGCTCCTGGGCAGTTTTAAAACACTTAATGCCTTCATTTTTTGCCATTTCAATACCCGGCGCCGATGAATTAATATCAGCTATTCCCTCAATTTTTATATTATCCATTTGAATCAATGTCTCTAAAAGGGCACTGCCTCCTCGACCGGCGCCTATTATCCCCACTTTTAATTTATTCACTTTTATCACTCCATAAAAGGATCTAAAGCCCTTGTATCAAAATTTCTTGTTTATTTTCTGCATAAAACAAAAAAAATCCTCCTAGCAAAGCTAGGAGATTTATAGGAAACTTGATATAAAGCGTATTAGAAGTTTATTTAATTTATTTTTTATCAAGTAAACCGCGCTGTATCAGGACTTCTCCAATTTGAACGGCATTTGTTGCTGCACCTTTTCTTATCTGATCCCCACAGGCCCACAGCAATATGCCATTTTCACTGGATGTATCCTGGCGAATTCTGCCAACATATATAAGATCTTGGCCCTGGGTATTAATGGGCACCGGGTAAATATTATTTGAGGGATCGTCATATACTTTAACCCCGGGAGCTTTCGACAACAAATCTTTTACTTCCTCAGGGGTTATTTTTTTCTTGGTTTCCAGCAGAATAGATTCGGAATGGCTTCTCATGACCGGGACGCGCACAGCTGTAGTGGTTATTTTAAGCTCAGGGTCATGGAAAATTTTTCGCGTTTCATGGTACATTTTCCATTCTTCTTTGGTATAGTCCTGCTCCATAAAGACATCTATATGAGGAATAACATTAAAGGCTATGGGGTACGTAAAGGCTTTGGGCTCTGGTATAGGCTTGTTTTCGGCATAGCAGCGGACCTGTTCGTCTAACTCTGCTATCCCTTTAATCCCTGCTCCGGATGCTGCCTGATATGTGGAAACTATAATCCTTGTGACACCTGCGTAATCATATATGGGTTTCATTGGGACACACATGATTATGGTGGCGCAATTGGGATTTGATATGATGCCGTTGTGCCAGTCCACGTCTTCTGGATTTATTTCCGGAATTACTAGAGGTACTGATGGATCAAGTCTAAAGGAACTGCCGTTGTCAATAACTACGGCACCTTTTTTAGCAAACACCGGTGCCAAAGTCTTACTTATGGGGCCAGCGGCAAAAAAAGCTATATCAATGCCGCTTATTTTGTCCTCTTCCACTTTTTCCACGGTGATTTCACTGCCCATAAACTTTACCTTTTTGCCCGCTTCACTTTCATGAGCAAATAGACGTATGCTTTCTATTGGGAAGGCCCTTTCTTCAAGGATTTTCAGCATCTCTGTGCCCACTGCACCAGTGGCTCCTACTAGTGCTATATGATATTTTTTCATGTATAAACCTCCAACATAATATGTTTTTTAAAAATAAAACTATGCAAATTCCGTACCACATGACAAGGACCAATGGCGGAATGCCTTTACTTTAGAGATTTATACATTTTTGAAAACTATATGGAAGCACTAAATTTTATGAGCCCTGTTTGAAGCTTATTCTAATTTTTAGAATGACTTTTAAAAACTAAAAATATATTAAGAGGATGCCCCCACGTCTTTTACTGTCTCTTTTACCGTTTCTTTTGCCGTTGCCCTCTCGGGAATTTTTATATTATCAAGGGTCCACTGCATAATGGTCCCAACACTTAAAGCATATGCCAAAGTCCCTAAACCTAAGGGGCCCCCTAAAAGCCATCCGGTAATGGCAGCGGTGCTTTCCATATATGTTCTAATTGTGCCGGGCTTTTTCCCGGTAACTTTTGACATGCCAAGCATAAAACTGTCTCTTGGGCCAGCTCCCAGTTTGCCGTTGATATACATGCCAAAACCTATGCCGCATACAACAATGCCAATAATTAAGTATATGATGGAAACTAACAAGCTTTCGGACGGTTTAACAATATTTAAAGCATCATTAATAGCTAAGTTTAAATCAAGAAATACACCAAAGAAATACATATTTAAAAAGGTGCCGATACTTGGCTTTATTTTGAGAGCCCAACCTATTAAAATCATTATGGCCCCAATTAATTGGGTAATCTGGCCAACGGTAAAGGGAATGTAGTTGGCTACGCCAAGGTAAAACACCGTCCAAGGATCTACCCCTAATTTGGATTCGATTAGGAAGACCTTCCCAAGGGCAGCAATGTATAATCCAATAAAAAAAAATAATAGTTTGATTATAAGTGAATTGTCTCTATTCAAAGCTAATACTCCTTTGAGAATTTTTAGTTATTGCCATTACTATTATAGCACTTGGCTTAATGTAAAACAAATCGGCAAACAGCTATTTATTTTGTGATGCGGCTTGCTATTCTTTTATCACGTGACATCTAAGCCTTTTATAAGCATAGTGGCAAAGCTTCCCGATGGTAGGGTAAACTTAAGCTTAAGTTTTAAAAATCCTGGATAGATATCATCTTCTTTAAAAAGGACTGGAACAGTGTGGTCCCACACAGGAAACACTATTGCCGGGCGGAAAAAGGATTTGAAAAAAGATTTTCGGATTTTGGTCAGATTAAAGTCAGAGGGTTTTAATCCTCGTTCGGACAAAATATCCCTTACAATTTTAGATATCTCGGCATTGCCCGGGATTTTATAAGCCGCGGTTGGAATTTGTGTATTTTTTAATTTTTTCAAAGCCCCTTCATCCAATGTCTTATAAAATGCGTAGTCCATGATCTTCCCCTTTATTTTAAAGGGCTTTTTTATATGTTTTAGCAAAACCTGCTCAAGGCTCAGGTTCCATAGAAAGCTCTGGTATGCCGAAAAGTGCATTGACAGTTCCTCTTTTGGAATGACATTGATGGCCTTTACCAGCTGGCTTTTGCTGTCACCTTCTAAAAGGATTTTTATGATATCCCTTTCGGCCTTTGTTTTGCACAAAGGAGCAATAGCATGCCAGTCGCCCCAAAGCTCTTCTATTTTTCTTTTCCGCTGTTTTTCCGCTTTTTTGTCTCCCGGACCTATTGTGGTAAAGTAGAGCTTTAAAGCACCTTTGTAATGCTTCCTGAGTATCCTTTCAGCTAAAATCTCGTCGGATTTCATTATGCTGCCAAAGCGCTGGTCGTCAAAGTAGTTGGGGTAACCGTAGCTGCTAATATCATGTATGCGCTGCAGGATGGATTCCTTTTGGTGCAAAGGGATTTTTCTTGCTGTAATTTCAAATTGATTTCCTTTTAACACTGCTGCAGATACAAAATCATCAGCAAAGCCCATAAAAGTAAGTTTGACATTTGACATGTTAAAGGAAAGGTCGTATTTCTTTGGCACGGAAATATATTGATACGTCACTGCATGACGGTCCTTTCGGCCTCCGTAACCTATTTTGGCCATAGGCATCCTGTTTTGCCTGGCTATGGCAAGAAGCGCATCAATGGTGTTCCAGTGCCGCTTTTCTAAAAGGTATATGCGATAGGGACCGTCAGCCTTAAGCTTTAAATTTATAAGTTCTCTTACGATAAAGTCTTCAGGAGTTACTTTTATTTTCAATATTGCTCATTCCTCTTTATTAGTCTAGAGTTTATCTATAAACCTTAAGTTCGAAATATATTCATCTACTATATCAATTGCTTTAACTAAGTCTGCAGCAATTCTTGAAGCCACCTGTCTATTTAAAGTTCGGTCATCTTCAACAGTTTCTTTTAACTTTTCCAGGTCTTTTTTAAGTAGATTGGCCTTTTTTTGGCTGCTTAAATCAACCTTGATATCCTTTATAAGTTTTTTATATTTTAGTGACTTGTGATACATCATTCCACTGTATTTTACGTATATATCATCTATTTTTCTTATAATATCGGAAAGTATAATGTTTACCGCTTGTTCTGGGTCTTTAGTTGTAACTGCCGGTGTTTTGAAAGCGCCCAGTTTTAACGCACTGCCGTAGCGCCCATTTAACAGGGTTTGGGATTCAAAGATGGCTACCCCGCTTGCACTTTCAGCTCTTGCAGCATCGATCTGCCTCAAGAGTATTTTGGTATCCACTTTCGAAAGTGTAGAAAGGCCCACATTTATCAGGGCATGACCTTTGGAAAAGGCCTGAGTCCTTAATATATCTTCAACAACCGGCTGTTCGCTCAGGTAATATGACATGGGGATAATGACGTTCAGATAGTCTCGGGTTGTCCAATTTTTAGGGTTTTGGAAGGTATCTTTAATGGTTTCATCATAGTCCGGCCATACGTCTGCAGATATTTGAAGTTCCGGCTTTAAGGTCTTAACTTCCGAAAAAATTTTATAGGCAAAGCTGTTGATTATTTTTACCCTAAAGTCACACCATTTTTTCCACAACCTGTCTTCTACATCAAGCTCAATTGGATCTTTGCCGAAGTCAGCTTTAAAAAGTTTCCGGGTATATTCATCATAACCGAAATCATTGGAGTAGTCTCCGGATTCGGGATATCTCATATAGTCAAACTGTATGCCGTCAATATCATAAGTTTTTACCAGCTCTTTGTAAAGCTCCGATAAGAAATCATACACTTCAGGTAAAGCAGGATTTAAGAAATAATACTTTGCACCGCTACTATCTGTAAAATATTTATCTCCCTGCCTGCTCACTGCCAGCCATTCGGGCTTCCTTTCTGCCACATTTTGACCTACCAGGAAGCTTTCTACCCATGCATGAACCTCCATACCCCTGGCATGGGCTTCGCCTATATAAGCTCCTAACACATCAAACCCATCATATATAGGGTTGTGCTCCATGATCTTATTTTTGGTAGGGTATATGCCGTATCCGTTCCAGTAGGTTTCAAGATATATAGTGTTTATATTTAAATCTTGAAGCATATCAAGCTGTTTCTTTACTTCTTCGATATTTTTTTCTCGAGGTCTGAGCCATACCCCTCTGTTTTCCACCTTCGGAGATTCAAAGGTCATGTAATAGGCTTGGTCTGCAGTATTTAGTATATCCTCTACGATTTTAATAAGTTCTCGATACTGCCCCTGATTTAAAAAGGTACTGACTTGCTCCATTTTTGATTTAGCCAAATCTATAATCTGCTCTACACTGTCATAATCGATGTCCAAATACTTTCTTCTCGCAGAAAACAGACTTTCCTGAGCGGATTCTATGCTAATAATCGCCATATCTTCATAGGATTTTGGCGTAAAGATAAGCCTTATTTCGCTTTTTTCTCTATTTAGCAACACCTTTGAGCCCAAGCGGGCGTATTTTTGAAGCCAAGCAGCTTTTGAGCCGTGACCAGATATGACAAAGCCGCCATCGGGGATCTCTAAATCATTTCCGCCAGTATGAATTATTTTGCCATGGCTGCCCACTGCTACTTCATAGCCGTAGGGATTTGTCCCGGTGCGGGCGCCGTAGCTTGAATCATAGATAATGATCTGGTCGGGGCCCCGGAAGCTGTCATAGGGCTCTCCCTTTTCTTCGTCCCAGGCTAATGGATTGTCCTCAATTGACAGGGGATTATATGCATCATATGTAATCTTGCCGGCACTATAGGGGTTTATATTGTCAAGGGCAATTGTAACCGTATCGCCTAACTTTACAGTTTCGCGCAGGACGTTGTAAAACGGATTTCCGGAATGTATGGATATAACTACTCCATTTGACGGTATGGGCGAATCGTTATTTAGCAATTGCCCATTTTCATTTTTTATATCCACTATACGCGTAACTACACCATCTATTACCGTCAATTCCATGCCCCATGGATTGGTCTTAGTGGACTCTCCATAGGACGAATCATAAAGCACAACGTAATTCGCATCTCTTGGTGAGTTTACAGCATTTATAGGCACAGTTAAGTCTTTTATCTTAAAATATTTATCAGGTAAGGCTGATATCTCAAGGTTTAAAAGTACCGCTTCATCGCCAATATTGATTTCGTCAATAAACTTTACATCATTGCCCGTATATGAGATCACATAGCCGTCAAGGGGAATATATGTTCCTTTTATTCCATTGGTATTCTTATATGTAACTATGTTGTTTACAACCACAATC
>ENA-OWPA01001259-OWPA01001259.1-bioreactor-metagenome-genome-assembly--contig:-NODE-1259-length-18001-cov-6.145838_pt1 | contig 18001 bp, 18 predicted proteins | sample MGYA00238139_ERZ651803 | MGnify/ENA primary metagenome ERZ651803 (study PRJEB26909, sample SAMN07631231) | bioreactor metagenome | isolation source: Switchgrass digestor | place: USA: Dartmouth... | reverse complement strand
ATTGTTAAGGCAGGTCGTTCTGTTGGGATACATTTCATATGTATAACTCAGAGAACTACAGCTAAGAATCTAGGTGGAGATGGAGAGTTAAAATCTCAAATGTGTGTTCTTACTGGACAACAAAAATCTGAAACAGATAGTAAAAATGCCATAGACATAAAAGATGCCATTTATCTTAAACAACAAGAATATATATACGCAGGTAATGAGGGGTACGTTTGGTTTAGGTCGCCTAATATAGATGAAGATTATGATATATTAGCTGAATATGTACCCGAAATAGTTACACCTAGTAAAATGATAAAACAAAATGTCCAAGATAATGTTTTAATTTGTACCAAATCTGAATGGATACCGCTCGACGAATACAACAAACGTAAACAAATTGAAGAAGTCAAATCTATTAAATCTAATCCTATTCCACCAAAGAAAACTAAACGTAAAAATGTAATACCTATAAATGGAAATGGAAGTGATGATGTTGCCAATTATTAGTAATGATTTGAATATAATTCTAACCAAAACCGATAAACAAATATTAGAGTTTTTAGAAAAATACCATTCATTAACTTTAAAACAAATCTCAAATATATTCTTTGCTAATAAATATAAATATGCTAGTAAACGTATGATTACACTTCAAAGCCAAAGTGGAAATTTCAAAAATCAAATACAAATACACAGTGCATTTCATAAAAAAACAAAAGAAAAGGTTTATTATTCAGATTATATTTTATCCGAGCATGATAGTAAGGTCTTTGATATATATTCTAAAATTCACGAACTTGGTGGATATGTTAGAAAGTTTCAATTTAAACCTGAATACCTAAATGGGATAATTGAAGCAGATGCTTATATGGAATTTGAGTATAAAGGTAATCTATATATCTATATTATTGAGATTGACTACAATCATTTTACAAGTCCTAAGAAATTCAGACTATATGAAAAGCTCTATAAGGACAATATATTACAGCCTCAATGTCATGGTGTATTTCCTTATTTTATTGTAATTAGGGATACAAATGATGATATTAGGTATAATTCTCAGTATTTTGACATTTATTATCTTGATTCAACTTTATCTAAGTTTCAAGAGCTTGTTCTTGGAATAATTTAGCCAACAAAATGGAATATTGTGGGTTTGGGTTGCCGACACGCTTTTATTTTTTATTACTTATTACTCATTCCCACTATCGTTCCTTATTTCTTATTACTTAATTGGGATTTATAAATCCCTTAACGATGCTATTTGTAGCAATTAAAATTACGACTACATTATTCTACATTCGTATTCTACATTCGTATTTTTAACCTTTGTAACCCTAATTAAAATTTTAAAAAATTATTTCAAATTCGTACTTTTAAGTAATCTTTTAGTAATAAAAAACATATAATATTACATACCAAATTCAACAAAATAATCTAAAGCCAACGCTTTATACAAAACATGAGAGGAGATTTTATTATGATACTAGACGAGATAATATTCAAATTAACTGTAATTGGGATAGGTATAACCATCATCAAAGTAGGAGTTTTTTACTGCATAGCCAAAATAAATCAACAAAAGTATAAGGTTAAAGCTAAAAATAATGGTAATAACACCATTCAAACAACAGCTTTACCAAAAGGCTATCTCAAGTATTATTATTTTGGCAGTAATACAAATCAATCTAAAACTCCTACTAATAGCATTTCCAAAATTAAAAAACCTATACCTAGAGACACTCAGGTTGAAGAAAGATATACGAGAGTGAAAGCTATTTTTAATAGTAAAATGAAAAACAAGGAGATAAACAGAGATGAGATACTAGCATTAAGGGAATATTTAAGTAAAAATGTATTTGAATATGAACAGAAGAAGTATAAAAATGATGCTCATGCCATTTATAGCATGTTAAAAGCCAAAGATTTAACACCTGAACATTTAGATGAAATTGAAGATTTTTTAAACTCTGTGGATTAGTGTCTATCTCTAACACCTCTTTAACAAATACTAAAGAGGTGTTTAGATGAAAATTAAATTGAAAAATAAAAACAAAATGAGTAGATATTTGGCATGGAGATTAGGTAGAGTAAGTAAACATTAAAGGAGACTAGAATCACTCTAATCTCCTTCCCTTTTAGGCTAATATATATCTATAAATATTATTGTCACAGTATTCCTTCACCATTTGCATTATAGTATCCATATTATATATTTCTATTTTTATATCGGGGTTATTTGCTTCAAGTTTATTTATAAAATCCCACCCATTTTGATGTATATTTCCTGTAGTGAAAACTATACCATGTTTAACATTGTTAGATATCATAGCCCCTGTAAGCTTTTGAAGTATTTCTCTACCTATAGTCCACTCCTCCCTACGGGCTTGGTCTGTATATCTTTTGCACTCTACATATATTACTTCACCATCATGTGTAGTTAAAATTACATCCCTACCCTCATCATGTGTGGCTTGTGTTAGCACTACAGAACTATATTGCTTCGTTTGTTTAAAGAGGTATTCACAAAATTTTTCAAATTGCCTACCATCCATATTCTTAATAATATTTTTAATTTCGCATATATCTTCATTACTTAAATCATAATATTTACTCACTATAGGATTTTTCTTCATATCTATCAACATTCGAACCCACGAGATTAAGCTTAATATAGCAATTACTATAAGAGCCATGTTGAATAAATCCATGTAATATCACCTCAAATGGTATTATATCCAAAATGTTTTTTAATTATACAGATAAATTAGGCAATATTTCAGTAAAACCTTCATAATCTGAATTAATGAATTAAATAAATATTAGTAAATTATTGGGAGGTTATCGAATGAGTATTAATATTACAGTCTTAGATTTAAGCGAACCTAGAAAAGCCATAATTAATAAATACGATGACATTATGTTAGGTTATAAGATGAAAAGACATAAACCGTTAAGCCTAACTAACAAAGCATTACTGATTGTTGGCATCAGCATAGTAGCAAGTTTAGTAATACCACAAGGTGTAGTGTATGCAAATGAATCAATATCAAATTTATCTAATCAAGAAGTTGTTGATTTATTTATACAACACATGGAGAAATTACATTATAGTCAAGAATATATAGATAGAAACTTACAAATGTTTAATGTAAATCAAATGAGAGATATACTTGTAGATTCTGCAAAATTACAAAGTAAAGCACAAGACACTACTCCATTATTTGAGTTTTTAAAGTTGGAATATCAAGGATTGAAAATAGTAGAGAGGCATTTAATTGACGGTATTGAATATGTAGCACACGCAACTAAAGATATTAACCCTTTTGTAAATATATTTGAGTGGTTAAAATGATTTAAGGGTGATTGTAGAGGTTTATATGCCCTCTTTTTTATTTCATTGTAATTTCTTATAAGCTTCTGTATGTTGATTTACTATTATTTATTTTAGTATAAACTTATTTTATTTTGTTGTAACATATTTTATTTTGATTTAATACTATATTATTATAATATAAAGTTAAATAAGTTTATTTTATTTGATTTTACTTTGATTTACAATTAATATAATTTGAAAATAGTTAATATAAAATACTTGAAACTTATTTAACTTTAGTGTAAAATGATATTAATAAGAATAATTTACCTTATTTAGAAAGAAGGTGTATATTTCGTGGAAATCAATAACAAGAATGACATTTTAATTCTTAGAACTTTATACAAACATAAAAAGGTTAATAAACTGCAATCAATTACCATAAAGGAGTTGGCTAATTTGCTTGAAAATAAGTTTTCTACGATGAAAATTAGAAACTCACTTTATACTTTTTTAGAAATGGATATTGTTGCGAAAGGTATGATGCAAGGTCATTCTCACACTTATTATTTGAATGAAAATGGGATTAATACTTTAAAAAAATTGATTGGGGAGGTAATGTAATAATGGAACGTAAAGATGTGCTTTTTATTGGGGTTGGTCAGGCGGGTTCTAACGTTGTGTCAGAGATACTCAAGCAAAACTCCAGATATGTAGGCTTATTTATAAATACAAGTTACACAGACCTTTTAAGTATTGAAAATGCTAAAAATGTATATACAATACCATCAGCCGACGGTACTGGTCGTAATCGCAATAAGGCTAAACTTTTTGTAAAAGACTATAGACATACTTTGTTAGATGAAATTAATAAATTTAAAGGTAGTAAAGTATTATATTTCGTATTTAGTTTTGGCGGAGGAAGCGGTAGTGGTATCTCCCCTGTTCTCATAAAGATGCTAGAGGCTACAAAATCAAATAAAATTATTAATGTTGTCGGCATACTGCCATCTTATGAAGAATCTAAAAGAGTTAAACAAAATGCTATTGAATGTTGGAATGAATTAATTCAACAAAAAAATATAAATGCCTTTTATTTGCTAGACAATAATAAACGAAAAGACAAAATGGAAATAAATAAAGAATTTGCACAACAATTTGATATGTTTATGAATATATCACAACCTCACCCAAATGGAGTAATAGATAAGGAAGAAATAGGAATATTAGCAAATGCAAAAGGCTCTACTGCGTTATATGTATTACCGAATGATGAATCTGATACAAAAATAGCTATTGCAAAAGCAATAAATAATAGTATATTCGCAGACTTTGGAGATTACAATGAACCTTGTGAATATTTAGGAATATCTACGGTGGAGGATAAATTTAATCAACGTATAATTGAGAGTGAGTTTGAATATAATGAGGATTGTTTTAAAGGATTTAATAGTAGTGCTAACATAGTGATTACTTCAGGGTGTAAGCCTCAAAAAATAGCTATTGAAATGTTAGGAATTAGTATTAAAGAAAAATTGAATAAAAAAATATCTTCTATTGATGAATTTGAGGATTTAACGGTTGAAGGAGTAATAACAGATAATGACAAAATGAGGATGAATGAAATTATGAATAATCATACTAAAAATATTAAACAAGAAGCTACAGATGTAGATAAGATATTAGATGATGATAGTTTGTGGGATAGTATATTTAGTTAATTATATGTGGGGAGTTCTCTCCCCTATTTTTATATTTATTTTTCTATTCAAATTTAAACGTAAAATATGCGTAAATTTACAAATAACGTGCGGAAAGCCCACTCCTTTAGGTGTGGGATGGATAGCACAGTGTTAATAATAGTGTAAAAGTCTTTATAAACAATTGTGTATAAAAACAGTTGACACATACACAAATAAGATGTATAATAATAGTATGGAAAATAAATATAGAAAAACAAAAACAACAGTAAGTTTAATAAATTATCATTTTGTATTTTGTCCAAGATATAGAAGAAAAATATTTTTAATACCTAATGTCGAAGAAAGATTTAAACATATGGTCAAATATATATGTGAGGAGATGGATATTGAAATAATAGCTATTGAATGTGATAAAGACCATACATATATGTTTTTAAATTGTCTTCCAACATTAAGCCCATCGGACATTATGCAAAAAATAAAAGGTGTAACAAGTAGAGTGCTGAGAGAGGAGTTTCCAGAATTAAAGAAAATGCCTAGTTTGTGGACTAGAAACTATTTTGTATCAACTGCTGGTAATGTAAGTAGTGAGACTATAAAAAAATATGTAGAGAATCAAAAAACAAGATATTAAAAAGTGATGAGGTGAGTATTTTGTCAAATTTTACTTTAACACTTAAATTAGATACGGAAAAATATCAAGAGGATATTCTTAATAAAAGATTAGAAATAAGTAGAAATATCTATAATTCTTGTTTAGGTGAATTATATAAAAGATATAATCATATGAGAGAATCTAAAGAATATAGAAAAGTAGTTAAAATGGCTAAAAGCAAAGAGCGTAATAAGAAATTTAATGAATTAAATAGCAAATATGGTTTGACAGAATATTCACTTCATGCATATGTAAAACCAATGCAACATCATTTTAAAGAAAACATAGATGCTTTTACAGCACAAAAGATAGCAACTAGATGTTTTAATGCATTTCAAGAATTAATGTTTCATACTGCAAATAAAGTTTATTTTAAAAAGTATGGCGAAATGAATAGTATTGAAGGTAAATCGAATAAAACAGGTATTAAATTCAAGGACAACAAATTAATATGGAATGGATTACAAATAAATGCAATCATAAACAAAAATGATGAATACACACATTTGTCATTATTAAATAAGATTAAATATTGTAGGATAGTAAGAAAGTTTATTAGAGGTAAATATAAATATTATATTCAACTAGTTTTAGATGGAATACCACCTATAAAAATCAATAAAGAAACAGGTGAAATTAAAAATGGTATAGGTCAAGGAAATGTTGGTATTGATATTGGAACGAGAACTATTGCTTTTAGTAGTAAATATGATGTTAAGTTGTTAGAGTTATGTCCAGAAGTTGAAAATATTGAACATCAAAAATTAATATTGCAAAGAAAATTAGATAGACAACGTAGAGCAAATAATCCTAATAATTATAACTCAGATGGTACTATTAAAAAAGGAACTCGGATAGATGGTAAATTAACTAAATTAAAATGGATTAAGTCTAATAAATATATTAAAACTCAAAATGAATTAAGAGAAATACAGAGGAAACAAGCTGATATTAGAAAACAATCACATAATAAATTGGCTAATTATATTGTTTCTTTAGGTGATAGAATATTAGTTGAAACAATGAATTATAAAGGACTTCAAAGTAGGAGTAAGAAAACAACTATTAATGAGAAAACAGGCAAGTTTAATAAAAAGAAACGTTTTGGTAAGAGTTTAGCTAATAAAGCACCGAGTATGTTTTTAACTATATTAAATAATAAATTAAAATGGCACAATAAAGAATTATTAAAAATAGATACAACAAAAGTAAAAGCTTCTCAATATAATCATATAGAGGATAAGTATATTAAAAAAGAATTGTCCGAAAGATGGAATAACTTTGGAGAGTTTAAAATACAAAGAGACTTATATTCAAGTTTTCTAATTATGAATGTTAAGGATAATTTAAAAGAAATTGATAGAGAATTATGTTTTAAAGAATTTGATAATTTTAAAAAACTACATGATAAAGAAATAGAGAGATTACTAAGTAGCAAAAATAAAAGAATAAGTAGTATGGGATTATAGAAGTAATAAAAAGGTTTTGATACGAGCCTTATGCTATCGCTAATAGCGTCAGTGGACGCTTTGATGGTGAAAGTCTTAGTGAAATTAATCAGTTTTTATATGTTGTAATTTATTTGCAGTTTAAATAAATGAGAGTATAAAAGAAGTTAATTTAACTAAGACCCTCAAGCCTTTAGGCTTGGGAGTATCAGACGAAATTAAACGTGTTGGCTATCCAGTAGACTATTTATACCTTTAGGTAGGTTAAAATTGATTTAAGGTATAAATTTAAAGGATTTAGAGATTGGTTGGATGTTTGGTTTGAAAGGTGGATTAGAATACTTAAAAAGGTGGAGTAAATGACGTTGGGTATAACCAACGTAAAACACTCCATCGTTACATATCTCTTTAAGAGTTCATGAGAATGCTATAGAGAACGTATGTTAGAAGAGAAGAGAAGATGTAATTTTGTCTCTTATATCTCTTCTCTTTTATATAATATCTTATATTATAATATCTTATATAAATAATCTTATCACTAACGTAAGACGTTGATTTTACTAACCTAGCAATACTTTTAGGTTCATGGCAGGACTATAGTAAGTTCACCATTTGACTATAGTAGGGTTCATGGGTATACTATAGTAAGAGCATGGATAGACTATAGTAAAGTTCATGAGTGGACTATAGTGTAAAGATTATTAACATATGAAGGAGTGTGGATATTGTGGATAACTTTGAACAACTAAGCTTAATTGAGAGGGTAAACATGTTATTAGGTGTGGAAGAACCTGTGGATAACAATAAAATTCAAAAGACACATAAGGGTAAAACACCTTCAAACAAGGTTAAGATACTGAGAATTCCAGTTGACAAAAGCATACTTGAGGGTAATTTAATGGAACTTCCGTTTATTAGTTATTTTAAAACCAAAGAACCTTTAACAGTAGTAGAATACTTTTGGGTAGATAGCAAAGGTACGGAAAGAAAGATTGAAGTTAGAGGAAGTAAATGGGGCGTTCCAAATGAGTATTGTTTTGATGTATTGACAGCCTTATTTCGACTACATATAAAGCAAAATAAGAGTGTTGAGTTTAATATTGATGAAAATAGATGGAATATGAATAAGACTATTCATTTCTCGTTAACGGAACTCGCTAAAGAAATGGGATACAAAAGTTTTGGTAAGAATGTTTTTGATAAATTGGATATTGCATTAGAAACACTTAATGACACAACTATTTACAATAAAGCAAATGGAGCATTTCTTGATACGAAGTCAAACACTTATCTTACTACTGAAGCTAAAGAGTCCATTGGTATAATAAGAAATTATAAGAGTTATAGATATAGTAAACTCAAAGAAGGGGATAAGAGAATTAATTATAGAAATATCAAGGATTTTACTAGTGTAACGATAGATGATTTTATTTACGAAAGCTTATGTAACTCATATTTTAAAATTTTCAATTATGAACAATTTCAAAAATTAGATATGGGTATAGCTAAAAAAATATTCTTGTTGTTAAATAAATGGAGGTCGGAGCGTCATAAGGTATTTCTAAAATGGGAAACTCTTTATCAAAGAATTCCTTTAATTTCAACAAATAAAGAGGAAGAAAAACCTGATAAATATAAAAAGAGAAGAATAAGAGATGCATGTAAAAAGTTAATTGAAGTAGGGTTTGTTGAAAAGGTTCATGAGAATACTATAGGGGTGGAATTTATTTTTGATGATAAAGCTAAAAATGAGTTGGCTATAACAGTAGATGATGAAGAGCTACGCCAATATGATACATTATCAGGCATATTAAATGCTTTAAACAATATTAATTTAACAACAGAGCAAATAGAATCTATTCTTAATAATGTTTCAATAGATATGATTAAGAAAACCTTGAGAAATACGCATCATTTATCATTAGAGGATAAAAGAAAATCTATTTTAGAACTATAGTATTTTGGTGAACCATGAGAAAAATAGGACTTTATTCTATACAATGCTAAAACAAGCTAAGTATCATAGCTATAGTATTTTGGTGAACCCTTGATTTTCATAAAACATAGTTTAACAAAACCCCTATTTTTCTCATGGTCATATCTGACATAGCTGTAAAAGTCCTATTTTTCTCATGATGACGCCAATTATTCATATTAAAACTCCTAAATTTCACATGGTTCACGAAAATACTATAGTCTGTTAATAAACTCACCTTAATAAATTGCCACACACAATTATATAAAACCGTATAATATCAATTCTATATCTCAAAATCGCATAAATTTACCTCATATTCGAAGAGAAACGTACCAAGCAGACTAATTATTCACCTAGAATTTTAAGTGGCTAACTTTGTGTAAATTCTCACGAATATTAGATATGTTTTTATCTGTAATAAAATTAAAAATAAATCATAAAAACTTGACACAAAGAATAATAAGTGATATTGTGGAAATAGTAGGGGTAAAATTAAATGCCTACTAAGAAAACTTATAACATAATACAATTAAAAATGTTAAATTATTAAGGAGGAATTTAAAAATGGACAACATAGTTATATGTAGTAGCAAACTAGCAAGAAAGGTGGTACAAGAAAATAACAAAAGACGTTTAAGTGGTAAAAAGGTATTTAATCTCATAGATATAAAACCTCACAAAGAAGATAAAAGGAGGTCGGTGTTTATATATGAATATTCAGATGAACTAAAGGCTTTCATAGATGGGTATGTGGCAAATAATAATTAGATGTGCATAGAGTAATAAGAATAAAAAAATATCAATAAATTCAGAAAATCTCAGGAGGAAAATAAAATATGGAAGGATATTTCGTAAATTTAAGCAATGAATGGTTTAAAAATGGAGATAATGAAAGTTTATTACAGAAATATGGGTCAGATAGTATGGTAATTTACACATTATTACTAAGGAATTTAACCTATAGGAATAACATTATATTCTCACTAAATGAGTTAGGAAACAAGCTAAATATAAAGCAGAATAACACTAGAATGGTAAATAAATTAAAAGGTATCCTACTCAAAATGAATAATCAGATTATAGAAGTGTATCAAGATAGTAATTTTTTAAATAAAGTTAATAGCATAGAATATAACAAGATATACCATAGCAAGATATTAATTGATATTCCAAAGGAACAATATTTTCAGATATTTGATGAAGATATAGATAAACTACTAGAAGGTATTAAAAATAAAAACATAAATAAATTTGAGATTGTTACATATTTAATATTTCTATTATCATGCATGGGTAGTAAAGAAGGAGAAGAAAATTATAAGGTATGTTATCCGTCCATAGAATATAGTTCTAAGATTTGCTCAATCAATGAGAAAAGTATTATAAGATATAATGGAATACTTGAAGAATTAAAAATAATAGCAATAGACAATGCAGGAATAAATAGGGATGCAGATAATGGTTTTAAAAATACAAATAATACTTATTCGAGATATATAGACAAAGATATTTTGAATAAATCAGTGGAAGAGCATAGAAAAAACGTACAGATAGCAGTGGATTACAATACTAAGAAAACATTACAAAATAAAAGTAGAGGTAAAGCTAAAGAAATTAGTATGTGGAAGAATAAACATGACATATATAATTTAACAGAAAGTGAATACAATGAATTATATTTGTTAGAGAAAGAACATTATCAAATCAGAATGAATATAGTACACGATGCAAAGAAAATTCATATAAATGGTGGATATTTAACATTATATCCGACTAAGAATGGTGAGAAAAAGTCATATGCTAATTATAAACTATACACTAAAAAAAGTTATTAGTCTTATCGTAAGATAAACACGCACTTGTTTTAAGTGCGTAAATTACTACGTAATTTTGTTTTATATGTAATTATTATTATATTAGTAATTATTGTTATACTGACAATTTGTATGTAAAGCACATACTAGCACATAGTGTTTTTAGGTAGTGCTAGTATGTAAAACACATACTAGCACTTGAAGTGCTAGTATGTAAAACACATACCACAGTTATTATGTCATAGATGAAGAGTAGGTTTTATAAGGGTTTTAAAATTAACGCACATAAATTAAAAATATTTTTTAAATAAATATTGACAATACTGCCACAATGGTTTATTATAGAAATATACATAAAGTAATAAAATTAAAAATAAATCTATAAAAGGTATAAAGTATTTCTTTAACCATACGAATATATAAATATACACAGAATGATAAAATTAAAAACAACAAAAAATAAATACTTTATACCTTATGAAACTAAACTAAAATAGAAAGGAATGATTTTTAGTGGCTTATGAAAAAAGAAGAAAAAGAAACACATATCACAACAGATGATGCTATGACGACTTGGAATGTGTTTACAGTATAATGAAAAGAATAGAGCATCTATATGATTAAACCAAGTAAAATGTAAGTTTTATTTAGAAGGTAGGTGAGTAAAATTATAAAAAATTTCAACCATTACATAAAGTTAATAAAAGACAAATCAATAAAGTTTGGAGTAGATTCAAAGAATCATACAATCTACAAACACAACAATATGTATTTATACTTTTGGATTGATGAGAATAACAACTATATGGATGGTATGCAATATAGAGTAGATAAAGACATATTATGGACTTGGAGTACACCACAAGAGTTTTATGAACAATATATTAATAAGGATAAACAATTAAAATTCATAGAATATTCATTTAGAAAATATGGTGAACCTAAATTATCTAAGCCTAAAGAATTAAAAGGTATTAAACAAACATTTTCAATAGATTATATACCTAAGAAGTGTAAATGCCCTATATTCATATTAGGTAATGATGTGTGGGTGCAACACAATGATTATTTTAGTCCTAGTATGGATTTACCATCGGAAGACATAGGTATGCCATTAGGTGTCTTATGTAAAAAATATTTAGACAAAGATAAGAAAAATAAGTTTGCATATCCTGATGCATGGGGAGATATTGTTCTAAGGCAACAAGCATGGATTAAGATAGAGAACTTAATGCATAGATTAAGATTAGGTGATTTTGAGTTAGATTTATTAAAGGATATATTAAGACAGCAAGAGATGATTTGCGGCTTTAAGGAGAATGAATTAATATGTACAGATATGGAGAGGTTTTGGGAAAGGGTTATCATAGAGTGTAAAAAATATTCATAAATTAAAAATAGAAAATAAGAAAGGTTGATGTTAATTATGGCTTATTTAGGAAAGTTGAGATTCAATGATAAATGTGAGTATGAGGTGCAAAATGGTGTTGAAACTACTAATTTAAATGAATTATTCAATACTATGTTATTTGACACAGTACAACTTAGTATTATGAATGGTGATGGCGATATATTAGTTGATACAATAGATAAATTAACCTTGCAAGAGTTTTATAAAAGTTGGACAGGTAAAAGAAGATATAAGAAAAAGAATAATACAATGCAACATAATAAAAATAACAAACTTTACACATATAGGATTGGAAGTTTAGATTTTGACAATGAAATATTGCAAGATTACATAGATAAAAAGATTATGATTAGTGTGAAGGAAATGGAAAAAGAAGATATAGAAGATTTAGAGAATATGCAAAAAGTGGATAAAGAAAGGTAGGTAATTAAAAATGGACAAACATATAAAAGGAATTGTTAAAAATGTTAATGAGGTTAAGGTTGTACATATGGTAAGTTGTAGAGATTATGATGTAATTGAAGGTATGTATAAAGGTGAAAAATTTAAAGTTATAGATTGTGGTGATGGTGAGATTGATGTTAGTTATAAAGATGACGATGAAGATGATACGGATGATAATAAACTTGAATTGGTTGAAGTGTTAAAGTATATGGGGTATGTAAGTGATGATGATTAATAAGCTAACGTAGGTATAATTACATAAAATAATCAAAGCGAAATGTAGGAGGGTAACATGAAAAGTCCTGAATTATATTCTTTACTAAAATTAAAATTACAAGACTTTATAACTGTAGAAAAAATAACAACTACAGATAAAAATGGTAAATTAAAGACAAAGAATAAATATACATTAAATAACAACATTCAATTAAACAATAAGCAAATTAAGGAGCATACTATCAATCAGCAATATAATCATTTGTTTAGGATTTTAAAAAATAAAAATAGAATAAAGAATAATCATGTTAAAGATGTTTTATTTATTGATTGCAAAAACAATGCAAACTATCAGAAACAACTAGATGGTATTCTTGAAAAAGGTGTGACGGTGAATAATATAAAATACAAGTATTGGGGTAAGTCGGCTAGTATGTCCCGTAACGGTATACTAGGTTTTATATCGGAGGATATGTATAATACAATTGAAGAATATGCTATGATGGAAATTAAAATTGATAAGACTATTTTAAGTAAATTCGAAGCATATAAATGTTTGTTGTTAAGTTCGTGTTTTTGTATAGAAGAAGAATTACCTTATATGATAGTAGTTAATGATTATGAATCGGTTGTTAAAGATGTTAATATAAGATACGTTGATGAGAAGGAGATAGAATATACAGATAAAAAAACAGGCGAACTAAAAGTGTTCAGAGAAAAAATTATAAAGCAAGGTAAAAAAGATATAAATAACTGTATAAATGATGGCTCAGGACTTATATCTATGGAGTATGCAAAACATATAAGTGAATATTTAGATATTGGATATGATGCTTGTGTATTAATGCTACGAATACCGTATGTTAAGGGTTTATTAATATCTGTAGATTTTAAAAGCTATTATAAATCAAAGGGCATAACCCATATTAAAGATATTTGGGGAAAAGAACATAAGGTAGATGATATTGATATTATCCTAACAAAGAGTCAATACAAAGGGTATAAATATTTCAGAAAAGATGGCACTTATGAAGATTGGGCAAATTACTTAGCATTATTAAATAAATATAATTATTGCATAGGTATCAGTAAATGGAATTATTCACATGAAAATGAACCTAAAATGACAAGAACAAATTATCAGACATTACAAACGCTAGATATAACAACACAAGATTTGATTGATATGTCTCAATACACAAGAAATTGGATTGAAAAGATTTTAGGTGGAGATTTATTATACATATATAAATATTTAGGAATAACCGAAGACTCTGAACCGTCTAATAATTACATGAAAGCAGTTTTATTAAATCCTCAAATGGTAAATGATATAAAAATACGAAGTTATTTATATGGATTATTGAAAAAGACAATAGATGAGATAAAAATTGGTAAGATATATATTAAAGGTGCTTTTAAATTTCTAATTCCTGATGTTATTATGATGTTAGAATACATAGGTGGATTACCTGTTAAGGGATGTTTAGGTAAGGGTGAGATGTATGCTAAAAATCATAACGGAGAATATATCTTAAATAGAAATCCACATATTTGTAAGGCTGAACACGTAATATTAAATGCTGTAAACAACAAAGATATTAAAAGATGGTTGTCACACTTGGAAAATGTTTGTATGGTGAATGGATATGATGTAACAGCTAAATCTCTGAATGGTGCAGATTAGTAATATAGTCCCTCATAGACGAAGTGTAGAGGAAGTCTATGTTGAACGCAGAATATGCTGGGAAATCCTGTAGGCTTTAAGTAGTAAATTTATATGGAAACATATAAATTATCTAAAAATCTTAAAGATAGGGACAATCAGCAGGGATAGACCTGTGTAGTGAAAAACTATATGGTAAGCCCTCAACGACTACCAATGCGAATCTAACTTACACCTTTAATAGAAATATTAAAGTGATTATGGTATAGTCTACTCCCACTCTTAAATGAGTGTTAAAGTACATGGAAACATGGGGTATTTTGGTATGATGGAGATTTGGTGTTTGTACATAATAATCCTATTTTTATGAAGGGGATTGATAGAAATTCTTACATAGTGTTGGATATAGAAGATAAGATAACAGCAAAAGAAGAGCCTTATGATACAAAACATATAATAAATTTTACTAAAAATTCTTTAACTAGTAGAATAGGAGAAATTTCAAACTGTGCGTCAGCCTATCATAATAAATTTGCAAAAGATGAAGAAACTAAGAAAAAATATGAGGATTATGTTTGTCTACTCTCCATTTTGAATGGCAAAGAAATAGATTTTGTTAAAACAGGGGTTAGATGGAATGTGCCTCTTAATATACAAAAGGGAGCAAAGCCATTGCCATATTTCTTAAAGTATAAATATCCACATCAAAAAACTCATAATAAGTCTAAAACAAAAATGAATGAACATTGTTGGTTTATTGAAAAATGGGAGAGAAAGTTGAGGTTTAATAAAAACTTTGTTAATACGAGCCATTGTATGATAGACAATTCTATACCATTTCGTCAAGATAAATATTGTGAAGTTGTAGAATTATTTAAAATATATAAAAAGGATTATAATGAAAATAAAAACTTTGAAAAGATGTGTAAGAATTATAATAAATATAAAGATAAACTTGAAGAAATGGATATAGAAAAGTCTATAGTTAAGGAGTTTGAAATAGATTGGGATAACTTTTATAAAAAATATAAAATTAAGTTTTTAGATATAGTGCCTAACCAAGCAGAACTAGCTAATTATTTAGTGGAATTGGTTTATAATAAAATGAACGGTATGTATTATAATTTAATGTGGCAAATTGCAGATGAGGGTATTATGACTAATTTAAGAAACAAAAGAGTAAAACCCGTACTTGTACCTAAAGAAACAAAAGATGGTACAGGGGTAGAATATTTAGGTAGATATTATAAATTTGTTGAATATAAGGGGTGTATATAAGTATGGGATATCTAAGTCAAGTATTTAATACATATTACAATTCAACAAATCAAGAACAGAAGGAAAATTTAAAAAAGGACTTTCAAGAAATAATATGGAAGTCCTTGCCTTATACAAAACTAAATAAATTTTTTAAATATAAAATTTCATATCAGAATATTAAAGACCAAGATGTATTGAATATATTTGAGCAATATCAGTATATAGAATATAAGATATTAAAATCAAGATACAATATTAATAAATTAGGAAAAGAAGACTTAATAAAAGCTAGAATCAATAGTAATTATGGTAAATATTTTGATAAAGAAGTGTATTTACAAAAGGAGTATTATTGGGCTTTAGCAGAATACAGAAATATATATTTTAAGTATTTAAAAGGTGAGATTGATAATTTAGAAGATGTTATTTTAGCGAATAATAAACGAGTTGAACAACTTAAACAAGAATCACTAAATAGAAAATATGAAATGTCATGGAAAGATTATAAGGCTTTTATTAATATGTGTTTTGATAAGATATTTGACAATTATCAACCTATAGATAACAAAATTAAAGATAATGATTTTAAGCCTAATCATATTTTAGATTGGGATGAGGATAATTACATATTGGGATACGTTAATAAGAGTTTAAATGGATATTTGAAAAATTATATATCAAATTTAAACTCTAAAAGAAAAGGTAAAGAGTATGTTAATTATATTGATATGTTAGAGAATTATGATTATAAAAAAATAATATTTAATACAAATAGCAATGAATTTAAATATGTGGTTGACTTGAGAAAATTGACAACTGAAGAAATAAAATTATTAAACAAGATAGAGGATGTTCTAAAATCAAACATTAAGTCGTCTATATTTATTGGAAATAAACATCAACCTTATATGAACAAAACATTTGTTAGTGAAAAGATTGGGGTAAAATATTACGATTTTAATAATAAAATCAAATTAATAAGAACTAAGTTACAAGGAGATGATGTAGTGAAAGTATGTATTATATGTGGCAAGAAGTTTGATAGTAATAATCCAAATAGAAAAACATGCTCAACAAAATGTAGTAAAGAACATACACGAAATCTCAGGAAGAAAAATTCTAAAAAATGGCGAGAAAACAATAAAGATAGATTTAAAAAATTGAAAAGTGACTGGAGTAAAAACAACAGAGATAAAATTAATGCCCGCCAGAGGGAATTATATAATATAAATAAAAATAGATATAAAGAATATATAGATAAATATAAGAAAAATATAATTTATATGTTTGAATATAAAAACGAGATAGTATATGTTGGCTCAACTAATAATATTTATAGAAGAATATATGAGCATAATAGCGAACATCACAATGAAGGATTATGGGAAAAGTATAATGAATTTAAAGTTTTAATAAGTGACATAGATATTGATGATGATGTTTTATTAGATTTAGAGTATTTTTACATAGATAAGTATAAACCTATATTAAACAAAAAAGTAATGAAATATAAAACGTTAGATTGGTTTAATGATGTAAAGTTTATAGAATACAAACATTAAAAATATTTCCCATTTTCCTTTTTATGAATAGCAAAAAAAATATAACAAAAAATCAAGACTTTGAACAAATTCACTCACCAACAAAACCAAATCGGTTAGATTGTAAAGTAAAAGGGTGTTGTAGAATGAGTGAATTTGTTCACATAGAAACGACAGTATAAGTCAAATACAATTCAGAGAATCAATAAGTTAATAGCCTGACAGGGTTAAAATAAAAACAATAAAAATAATTATGAGGTCAATCTGACCAAAAATGAAAGGTAGGAATTTATAATGAAGAAACAAGAATTATTAAAAGGATTAACAGAAAAAGTAGACGGACTTACTCAAAAGAAAGCAGATGAAATACTAAAAGCTCTAGCAGAAGTAATTACAGAAGAATTAGCAAATGGTGGAGAGGTAGTAATACCTGATATAGTTAAATTAGGAACTAAGGTGAGAGCAGGAAGAATTGGAGTTAACCCAAAAACTCAAGAAAAAATAGAAATAGCTGAAAAGGTTGTGCCAACGGCAAAATTCACAAAAACATTAAAAGATGCG
>ENA-OWPA01001258-OWPA01001258.1-bioreactor-metagenome-genome-assembly--contig:-NODE-1258-length-18037-cov-3.138586_pt1 | contig 18037 bp, 14 predicted proteins | sample MGYA00238139_ERZ651803 | MGnify/ENA primary metagenome ERZ651803 (study PRJEB26909, sample SAMN07631231) | bioreactor metagenome | isolation source: Switchgrass digestor | place: USA: Dartmouth... | reverse complement strand
CCTATACTGCTTCCTGTCATTCCCCACGGAAGCGTAGTCGGAGTACCGTAAGCTTCCTGGTTTATAAAATTACCCCAGCGTCCTATCCCCTGTGCAAGGGCAAGATATGCTGAGCCAAAGTCAAAAAGCTTAATGGCACCGATCTTTCTCTTTTTTGCAAAAATGTATGCTACAATTAATGCGCCAATAATTGCACCATATATTGCAAGACCACCCTTTCTTGTATTTAGTATATCAACAGGGTTGTCCTTGAACATTTCCCAACTGAAAATTACATAATATAATCTTGCAGCTATTATTGCGACAGGAGTTGCAAATAAGACCAAATCTATTATAGTATCAGGGTCAAGTCCAAATTTTTTGCTGTCCTTCATACCCAGCATAACAGCTAATAAAAACCCAAAGGCAATAATTATCCCATACCAATATATTGGTATGTTGAAAACACTGAATGCTACTCTGCCAATGTTAAACCTAAGACCCCACAAGCCCGGAAATTCAATGAATTCCATAGTATTCCCCCTTATGCCGGTTTTACTACCGACAATGCAAGATTATTAAGGTTAAAATGTTTGCTAAATATTTCATTTATATATTCAAAATTCATTTTATCATACACATCCAAATAGTCAAATATATTTACTCCTCTGAAATAAACTGATATAAACAAATGAGAAATATTTTCAACAGAATTAAAACGTCTTAAAAATCTTCCTTTAACAGCCTTTCTTATTCTTTCATAATCCTCTCTGTCAAGGCCTTTTTTATGAAATTCCTCTATTTTCCCGGAAATAATTTCTTTTACCCTGAAGGGATCCGGCGATTCTCCCCCAAACATTGAGAAAGCATAGTTTTCTTCAATAGTATAATCAAATTCAAAAGTATTATTTATCAGTCCTTGACTGTAAAGTTCATTATACAGAGCGGAACTTTTGCCCATTATCATCTCAAGAAGTATTTTTACTGCAACTTCTCTTTTCAGGGATTCAGGACCGCTTAATCCTTTGGTATCATCCTTAAATCCCATCTGGAAAAGAGGAGTTGAAACTGCCAGAGACTGCTCTACATAGTCCTTATTCAAGGATTGAATTTCCTCAGGGAATATCCTCTTTATTTCTTCCCGCGGCTCTGCATATTTTATATTTTTCTCTATCTGTTCAAATACACTTTCAGGTTCCAGATCTCCGACTACACAAATCACCATATTGGATGGATGATAAAAAGTATTGTAGCACTTGTACAATATTTCCCTGTTTATTTTGCTGATGCTTTCAATGGTTCCGGCAATATCTATTTTTACGGGATGGTTTTTATAAAACGCTCCCAGCAAGTTAAAAAATGATCTCCAATTTGGATCATCCTCATACATTCTAATTTCCTGGCCAATAATCCCTTTTTCCTTTTCAACACTCTCCTCAGTAATGTACGGATTCTGGACAAAATCAAGAAGAAGTTGAAAATTTTCGCTGAATTTATCAGTACATGAAAAAAGGTAAACAGTCTGACTGAAACCGGTGTATGCATTAGGATTGGAACCAAGTTTCGAAAACTTATCCATTACACTGCCGTCTTTCTGTTCAAAAAGCTTATGTTCCAGAAAGTGAGCTATTCCGTCAGGAACACGCGTCACATTATCTTCACCCGGAACTATGAATTCATTATTAATAGAGCCATAGTGAGTGGCAAAGGTAGCATATTTTTTTGAATAGCCTTTTTTAGGTATTAAAAAAGCTTTCAGGCCGCTTTTATGCTCGTATATATACAATGTTTCACCTATCTTATCATACTTAACTGTCTTTATATCCATCTTCCATTCTCCTTCTTTTTTGCTGTTTTACCGCATCTTTTGAGCTCTTGTAAAAATACTGTTTATGCTTGCTCCTTTGAAGTAAGAAAATATATCGTATCAAGCTGTATTTTTTTTGCCACATCTATAACCTCCTGCTTAGTAACGCGTGAGGTTTTGCTTATCAAATCATCGAAGGTATCACTGGTATTGGCAATAGCCTGGCCGAGGTAATGAGTTACAATTTGCAGCTGATTGTCTTTAAGAGACTTTACGCTTGTCTCTATTGTTTTTATGGTAGATTCGAACTCGTAGTCTGTAATATTGCCGGCCTTTATCTCGTCTATTTGCTGAAGTATAATTTCAAGAGCTTTGTCCTTATTTGCTATTTCAATACCGCTGGATACAACCATCAGTCCTTTAAACTTTTCAAGCCTTGAAAATGCGTAATATGCAAGACTTGCCTTCTCCCTGACATTCTGGAAAAGCTTTGAATGCACACCTCCACCTAAAATTCCGTTGTAAACCAGCAAAGCATAATACTCTTTACTGTCAGGCCTGATATTAGTCCTGAATCCTAATGAAAGTTTGCCCTGATTAACACTAAAGCGCTCAACCACGTTTCTGACTTTATTTACACTTTTATTAAAGGACTCTGGTGAAGGACCGAATAATTTTTTATCTGCCAAATCACCAAAAGTGCCGTCTGTCTTTGGTCTCAGTTTTTTCAGTTTTTCTATGGCTCTTTCCACACTTTTGTCACTGGCACTTCCTGCTATGTATACCTGTACAGGATAGGTTTCCAGCATTGCAATATATTGTTCATAAAGGTTCTTTGCATTAATATCCTTGAGATCGGAGACAAATCCGTAGTCATAAATGCCGTAAGGTTCATCTTTGCACACTTCCTCAAGACACTTCTCAACTGCATACAGCATCTTATCGTTAACTCTGCTCTCTATCAACCGCTTAAGATTATCTTTTTCCTGCTTTACGTATTCATCCTTAAACACTTCGTTTTCAAGTACCGGCTGGGTAATAATCTCGTATAACAGATCAAATGCCTTATCAAACTGGTTTGACCCTTCTTCGGTGAACATCTCAGATACAAATTCAATATAAAACTGTATTATGTGCCTTTCTCCCATTTTGGTTACGCCACAGTCAAAAGTTGCACCATACAGTTCTTCCAGATGGAGTGCAATTTCCTGGAACGTGGGAAATCGTCTGCATCCCCTTCGGAGTACAGCTGGTATCATAGCATTTTTGGTAACTCTCTCTCTGTCCAGATTTGTATGAAAAAATATACTGACAGAACTAGTTTTAAATTTATCAGTCTTAATTGAATATATGTCTATCCCATCAAATGAAGCAATCTTTGATACCGTTTCTTCCTGTAATAAATTACTCATCATAATCTCCTTTCAAAACATCAGAATGTAGTCCATATATAGTATAATAAAATTTACAATATATATTCAATATCTGGAAATAATAATATCCTTTAAACTTCATAGAATCAGAAATAACGGGAAATAATAACACCGGAGGGATTCAAATGAATAATACCAGAAACAGAAAATATATACCAAATTATAAAAAACAGTATAAGGAAAACATTGATGCTCAAACTGGCAATGATAAAGAATTAATAATTAGCATGCCGTGTGCAATAGGAATAATGGCTTTTGCTTTCTTAAATGGTATGCTTTTGGGCTGTCTTATGAAAAGGCGTTGACTTGAACATGAATATGGTATAGGGGCAGGAACGCTATACAACTTTATAAACGCGACTGTCCCATGTCCATATTACTCCTGAAATAATTTACAGTTTAAAAAACTCATTGGCCTGTTTCAAATCCTTTGAGATTTGTTCCACCAATTCCTCTTTTGACGAAAACCGTTTCTCTCCACGTATTTTCTTAATAAAAAGGACTTCTATATCTCTGTTATATACATTCTGACTGAAATTTATTATATGTGTTTCAAGCTTTACTTGTCTTGAATTTTCAAAAGTAGGATTAACTCCTACATTGGTAATACTGCAATATTCTTCATTGTCAATAATGGTTTTGGTAATGTACACACCACTTTCCGGCAGTACTATGTATGTATGAGGATAAATATTTGCTGTTGGGAAACCTAATTCAGAACCCAATCTTTTTCCTTCCTCTACAATGCCATCTATTGAATAATATCGTCCTAATAGTTTGAACACTTTTTCCATTTGTCCTTTTGAAATATAATTTCTTATCAGTGTACTGCTTACCAGCTCATTGTCAATCATTACAGGCGGTATTACTATAACATCAAAGTTATATTGACTTCCCATCTTTTTAAGTAAATCTACATCGCCCCGCCCTTTATAGCCGAATCTATAGTTAAATCCCACGACAGCCAGCTTCATTCCAAGTTTTTCAACAAGTATTTCTCTTACAAAATCTTCCGGCATAATTTGCGCAAAGCTTTCATCAAACTCCTGTAGAATCATATAGTCCAGATCAGTTTTATTTAATATTTCTATTTTTTTTCTTTCCGTTATTAAAAGTTTGGTAAAAAGTGTCTTTCTTATTATGTTTTCGGGATGATTTTTAAAAGTATATATTACCGAATCAAGTTTATTTAAACGAGAATGCTCAATAAGTTTGTTTACCAATTCCATATGACCTATGTGCAAGCCGTCAAACATCCCTAGTCCAACTGCAGTATGTTTATTACCGTTAAATTTTTCTGTATCTAATAGTACCTTCATAAGTCTCCCCTTAACAAAATACCTTTTTCTGCTTAAGCATCAATTGACCGCCTCGTACCAATACTTCGGCAATAGCAATAAAGCAGCCGTTATTATTATATATCTTTACTGTTTCGCCTTTTAATATATTTGAATCTTCAATGGATACAAAAGCGCCGTTGCGCAATTTCTTTAAATCATTTGAATCAAGCGTAACGGCTCTGCAACTGTCAAATACACTGTCTGTGCTTATAAGTTTTGATTCCAGCAAGTTATTTTGTGCACAATATTCAATTTCCTCAAGTGTCAGAGCCGTTTGAATGTCAAAAATTCCTGCCTTTTTACGTACCAGAAATGACATGTGACCGCCGCAACCCAGCTTTTGCCCAATATCCGCACATAAAGTCCTTATATAAGTCCCTTTGGAACAGGCAACATCAAACAAAACCTTTCCATCTCTAATTCTTGCAATTTCAATGGAATATATTTTTACTTTTCTGGGCTTTCTCTCTACACTAATACCTTTTCTTGCCAGATCATAAAGTTTCTTGCCCCCGACCTTAACAGCTGAATACATTGGAGGTACTTGCTCTGTCTCTCCAATAAAACTGTTAATGCAATCTATTATTTCTTCCTCTGTTACTTTTACAGCTTTCTCACACAGTATATTTCCGCTGGAATCCTGTGTATCGGTTTCTATCCCGAGAGTCAATTCCGCTCTGTACAGCTTGTCCTTATCCATCATATATTCGATAGCCTTTGTTGCACTGCCTATACATACAGGGAGAACCCCTGCCGCACCCGGGTCAAGGGTCCCAGCATGTCCTATTTTTTTTATTCCCGAAACTTTCCTTAAATACGAAACAACGTCAAAAGACGTCATTCCGGGTGGTTTCAATATATTCAATATACCATTCATTACTAAAGCACTTTCCTTATATCACCTAAAAGTTTTGATTTTATTTCTTCAATGTTTCCTTTTACGGTACATCCTGCTGCTCTCTTATGGCCTCCGCCGGAGTAGAGCTTTGCAATCTCAGACACATCAACATAGGAGTTTGATCTTAGATTTACCTTTACTTCTCCATCATTTCTGGTCCTTATCATTACAGCCACTTCCACTCCCTTGACATTCCTGCCGATATTGACTATACCGTCACATTCTTCCTCTTTAGCTCCCGTTGACTTCATAACGTCATCACTTATAGTTATGAATGCAACTTTGCCGTTCTCAAAAAGTTCAAGGGAATTTATTGCAGCCCTCATTAACATAACTTTCTCATATGATACAGTATCAAAAATCTTCTGTGATATTTCCGCTACATTCACACCAGAGTTCAACAGATCTCCTGCGATCTGATGAGTTACAGAAGTTGTATTACTGTACCTGAATCCCCCAGTATCTGTTGATATTGCAACATAAAGGCATGTTGCAATATCCATATCGAATTCAATTCCCATCATTTTAATGAGCTGATACAGAATTTCTCCTACAGATGAAGCATTAGTATTTACAAAATTATACTTGGCAAACTCATCGTTTGTACTATGATGGTCAATATTTATAGTAATTTCAGCATTATTGAATATCTCCACACGTTTACCTAATCTGGGAAGATCACCGGCATCAAGAGCTACAGCCGTACCAATACATTCACAGGATAAGTCACTTTCCCCTTTATACACTTTCACTAAGTAACTGCCAGGTAAAAAGCTGTAAACACTTGGTATGTCTTCTTCAAGCCACACCTTAACACTTGTCCCAATCTTTTCAAGGGCAAGTCCCAGCGCAAGACTTGAACCGAGACCATCCCCGTCAACTGAAACATGCGGCATTATAATAACTTTTTTTGATTCTTTTAAAACATTAATTATATCAATCAGTATCATTTCTTCCGTCCGACTCCATTGTTTCCTTAATTAGTTTGTTTATATAAGCACCATGCTCAATAGAATTATCAAGCTCAAAGTGAATTTCAGGAGTATAGCGCAGCTTCATTCTGTGTCCTATTTCTTTTCTTATAAATCCCGCTGCGCTTTTTAAGCCTTCGATAGCATTCTCCTTCTGTTCATTTCCGCCAAATACACTTATATATACCTTTGCATATCTTAGGTCTTTCGTCACGTTAACCGAAACAACACTTATTAAATCCGGTAATCTAGGATCTTTCAATTCATTCTGTATAATACTGCTTATCTCCTTTTTAATTTCCTCAGATATTCTGCTTATTCTGTCAGCCATTGTCCACACCACCTTTTCAAGGGTATATGACCACACTTTATCTTTCGACTTTTTCCATTATATATGACTCAATTACGTCTCCAACTTTAATATCGTTGAATTTTTCAATAGAAACTCCACACTCAAATCCCTGTAGTACTTCTTTCACATCATCCTTAAATCTCTTAAGGGAAGCAAGTTTTCCTTCATGTACTACAATGCCGTCTCTTATTATTCTCACTGAGGAGTTTCTTGTTATTTTACCGTCTGTTACATAGCATCCACCTATGGTGCCAACGCCTGATGCTTTAAATATCTGTCTTACTTCAGTATGCCCTAGTATTGTTTCCTTAAACTCAGGTTCAAGCATACCCTTCATAGCTGCCTGGACATCTTCTATGGCATCATATATGACTCTATACAATCTTATATCAACACCGACATCGTTGGCAAGGTCAGCAACATTTGGTCCTGGTCTGACATTGAATCCGATAATGATAGCATCTGACACTTGTGCCAGATTTACGTCAGATTCAGTTATTGCGCCAACAGCACCATGTATAGTCTTTACCCTTACTTCATCATTACTTAATTTTTCAAGTGACTGTTTTACAGCCTCAACCGAACCCTGAACATCAGCCTTTACTATTACATTCAGTTCCTTTACCTTGCCTTCCTGTATCTGATTAAACAGGTCATCAAGTGATACCCTGTTCCTTGCCTTGAGCATTTGCTCTCTCTGCTGTGCCTTTCTCTTTTCTGCAAGATGCTTTGCTACTTTCTCATCTTTTATTGCATAGAATATTTCCCCTGCTTCAGGTACTTCCGGCAAACCTATAATTTCAACAGGCGTAGATGGTCCTGCTTTTTTAATGTTTCTGCCTTTATCATCAGTCATTGCCCTGATTCTTCCTACAGTTGTTCCTGTAACTATAGAATCACCGACTTTAAGAGTACCTCTTTGTACCAGAAGTGTTGCAACAGGTCCCCTGTTTTTGTCAAGTTTAGCCTCAATAACTGTTCCTTTAGGCTGCTTGTCAGGATCCGCCTTTAATTCAAGCATATCAGCAGTCAAAAGAATCATTTCCAGAAGCTGGTCAATATTTATCTTGTTTTTTGCTGATACTGGTACGCAGATTATATCTCCGCCCCATTCCTCAGGTATAAGGTTATATTCTATCAGTTCCTGTTTTACTCTGTCAGGGTTTGCACCAGGTTTATCAATTTTATTTATTGCAACAATTATAGCAACATTTGCTGCCTTTGCATGGTTTATAGCTTCCACTGTCTGAGGCATTACGCCATCATCAGCGGCAACAACAAGTACTGCAATATCTGTTACCTGCGCACCTCTTGCTCTCATTGCAGTAAATGCCTCATGGCCAGGGGTATCAAGGAAAGTTACCTTTCTTCCGTCAACATTGACCATATATGCACCTATATGCTGCGTTATTCCACCTGCTTCCTTTTCAGTGACATTAGTCTGCCTGATAGCGTCAAGGAGCGAAGTCTTACCATGGTCAACGTGACCCATAACAACTACTACAGGCGGCCTTGGCTGCATATTTTCGCCTTCATCGGACTCATCGAACAAAATATCCTCTTCACTTACAACTACTTCCTTCTCAGCTTTCACACCAAATTCATCAGCGATTATGGCTGCAGTATCAAAATCTATTTCCTGGTTGAGAGTAGCCATGACGCCCAAACTCATTAATTTCTTTATTACTTCTGTTGCAGTCTTTTTCAAAGCCTCTGCCAGCTCTTTAACAGTAATGCTTTCAGGGATTTTTATAGATGTCAGGACTGCTTTTACAGGCTTATTCTTTTCAACTTTGGCGCTTTTGGCATTTTTACTGTCTTTTTTGCTTTTGGCAACTTTTCTTGCTCTCTTGTTGTCTTCATCATAAATGTCATCAAGTATAAAGTCTTCGGAAAGAATCTCAGATATTCCCTTCTTCTCATGCAAAGCTATGTCATGCGGTCTTAACTTTCTTGCCCTTCCGGCATTTGATGCCTTAAGAACATCCTTTTTCTGTTCTCTCCTGGCTTCTTTATCAAGATCTCTGTCTATAACTTCACGTTTTCCACCTTTTTTCGGCGAATCGTTAATATCAATTTTAGCAACAGGTATCTCCGAAACAGGTATTTCAGGTTTCTTGCGGCCTGTACCGTGTCGTTTTGAGTCACTTGCTATATCCATCTTATCAATTGTTTGTCCGCTGAATCTTTGTTGTTCCTTATGCGGTCTTCCTTTTCCTGCTTGCATATGTTGTTCACTTTTTGCTACATTCTCTTTATTTTGATGTTGTTTTTCGCTTTGAGTTCTATCATGTTTTACAGTATCCGAAATTTCTTTTTTATCTTCAACTTTTTTATCTTCTATTTTTCTATCTTCTGACTTTTTGGTTTCTGATTTTATGTCTACATTATTTATTTCAACTTTCATATCGGCATCCTTGCTAACTGTTTCTTTTGCAACATTTTCCTTAAACGCAGCCTGTTTCTCCTTATCAATAGTCCTTTTATCATCTTTTATTTCACTTGATATTACATTTTTTTCTGCAGCACTCATCTGTGTCTTTACCTCTGATTTAGATTCCGGTTTAACATCTGCTTTATTTTCCGGTTTAGTTTCTGCTTTAGCTGTTGATTTAGCTACTGTTTTAACTTCTTTCGGTTTAATCTCCTCTTTAGCTACTGTTTTAACTTCTTCTTTAGTTATTGGTTTATCCTCTTCTTTTGTTGCTGGTTTAACATCTTCTTTGCTTATTGGTTTAACATCTTCCTTAGCTGATGGCTTAACTTGTTCTTTAACTGTAGATTTAATATCAGGTTTCTCATTTTTATTGGAAGCTTCTTTAGCATTCTCACCTAATGCGTTGCTTTCAGCTGCTGCTTTCAATAATTCTCTTTCCAAATCCGCTTTTGTATGCCTTACAAATCCTGCCCTCAAACCGGAACTGGCTTCTGACGCCCTTATAACTTCCCAGCCGTTTCCGGAAATTTTCCTGTCACTTTTTCCGCTTCTCTTAGGTTTATTCTGTTTTGATGAGCTTTTACTTTCATTTTCCTCAGTTTTTGTGTCTATAATTATCTCAGTCTTTCGTATAATTGTTGGTATATCTCTTTTTTCTTTCTTTTCTTCTTTTTTTCTGTCAGGTTTTGGTGCAACAGCAGATTCTGCGTTTTTATCTCCTTCTGACTTATTTGTATCGTCACGTCTGATAACGCCTATATGATCATACAAGGCATTTAGTTCATCAGTATCCAGCAGGCTCATGTGATTTTTTACCTTGATATTGATCTCTGCAAGCTTTTCCATAAGTCGTTTACTAGTAGTATTCAGTTCTTTTGCAAGCTCGTAAACTCTAACTTTCTCCAATAATTCCACCCCCATTATCTTTACTTCTGCTGTCAATTAATTGTTTCAATCTTTCTGCAAACTCCCTTCCGGTAACTGCTACTACCGAACGCATATCCTTTCCAATGTGCTTTCCGAGCAATTCCTTTTCACCAAAATATCTTACTTCAATTCCTCTATATCTGCAAATATCCATAAATTTCTTCTTGGTGTTTTCAGATGCGTCATCTGCAATAATTACAAGTTTAACCTTTCCAGCTTTTACAGCCCGTTCACAGGTTTCGTCACCTGAAATCAGCTTTCCCGCTTTTTTTGCAAGCCCGATAAAGGAATATATATTATTTATCATTATCCGCCTCCAACTGCTGTTCTAAAGCTGAATAAATTTCTGGACCAATAGGCATTTCAAAGGCTCTCTCCAGCTTTTTGCCTTTTTTGGCTTTTTCAAAGCATGCCAGCGATTTACAGATGTATGCCCCTCTACCCGGCTTTTTTCCTGTAAAGTCAAGACTTATTTCATTTTCTTTGTTTTTTACTACCCTGATTAACTCCTTTTTTGGTTTCATTTCCTGACATCCAAGGCACATGCGCATTGGTACTTTCTTTACCTTCATAAATATCACATCCCGTTATCAATGTCAGTATTAAAATCTAAATAGGAATCCTCATCTTCCATCTGGTAATTCTCATTATAATTAAGAAGCTGCTGCTCAATTTTTGCCCTCAACTGTGATTCGCTCTTTATATCAATTTTCCATCCTGTAAGCTTGGCAGCAAGCCTTGCATTCTGTCCTTCCTTACCAATTGCAAGAGAAAGCTGGTAATCAGGTACTGTCACTTTTGCAGATTTAGTGCTCTCATCTATATCCACTCTTACTACCTTAGCAGGGCTCAAGCTGCTTGAAATAAACTCTTCAGCATTGCTGCTCCACTTGATAATATCAATTTTCTCCCCTCTGAGCTCATCAACTATTGCCTGCACTCTCGTACCCTTCTGCCCTACACAAGCTCCAACCGGGTCAACATCCTGATCCTTTGAAAAAACTGCAATTTTAGTTCTTGAACCAGGTTCCCTGGCTATATTTTTTATCTCAACAGTGCCATCATGTATCTCAGGCACTTCAAGTTCAAATAACCTTTTAACAAGCCCCGGATGTGTCCTTGATACATATATAACAGGTCCCTTTGTTGTCTTTTTTACTTCAACGATATAAGTCTTTATTCTATCATTAAAGTTGTATTCTTCCCCAGGGGTCTGTTCAGAGGGAGAAAGAATCGCTTCTGTTTTTCCAAGGTCTATAATAACATTTTTTCTCTCTGTCCTCTGTATTATTCCGGTGACAATGTCACCCTCTTTATTATAAAATTCTTCAAATATTATACCTCTCTCCGCCTCTCTGATTCTCTGTACAACTACCTGCTTGGCAGTCTGGGCAGCTATTCTTCCAAACTTACGCGGAGTGACTTCAATCTCAACCATATCTTCTAAATCGTATTTACTGTCAATTTTTCTAGCTTCTTCAAGAGATATTTCCAGCAAATCATTTGTTGGTTTTTCAGTTACTTTCTTCATTGCAAAAACTTTTACATCACCTGTTAAACGATCAATATATATCTTAACATTCTGTGTGGATCCAAAATTTCTCTTATATGCTGAAATTAATGCAGCTTCAATAGCTTCTATCAATACCTCCTTATTAATTCCCTTTTCCTTTTCAAGCTGTTCAAGGGCATGAATTAATTCGGCACTCATAATATAAACCTCCCTATTACTCTCTTAAGTATTAAAATTTAAACGTCTTTCTGACCATTGCAACCTTATCCCTGTCAAATTCCATTATATTGTTATCGCTATTTTTATTTCCCGAATCTGTTTTAATAACTATTTTATTATCTATCAATCCCACTAGTTCACCTTCAAAAACCTTTTTTCCGTCAATTGCATTAAAGGTTTTCAGTATTACCGGATGGCCTTTATACCTTTCAAAATCTCTGTCTTTCTTTAACGGCCTTTCAATCCCCGGAGAAGAAACTTCAAGGAAGTACCTCTGTTCTATTGGATCTGTTTTGTCAAGTATAACGCTTAACTCCTCACTCACAATCTGACAATCATCTAAAGTTATTCCGCCCTCTTTATCTATATATACACGCAGATACCAATTGGCTCCTTCTTTTACAAACTCAACGTCAACAAGCTCATATGAATTCTTTTCAACTATTGGTAACACAAGCTCAGTAACTATATCTTCCACTCTTCTTCTTGCCATCCTGTAAAAACCTCCATAATGAAAAACAAAATTTTTTAATATCCTAATTTAGAAGTAAAGAAATATTTAAGCATATATAAAATTAACTTTAAAATACTTAAAGTTAATATTGCAATTCACAATCCACTGCTTTGAAAAATAATAGTAAAGAGTGGGAAAACCCACTCTTCACTGGTAAATAACATATTTGCTTTAGTCCAAGGGTATTATATCACTATTGTTTACAATTATCAAGAACTTATTCAAACTTATTAAAATAATGTCATCTGGCTGCTTTCAGGCAACCCTTCAAGGCATCCGTGATTCTGTAAAATCTCAATTACGGATTTACTTGCTTTTCCTCTGATCCTCAAATCATCTATTGATTTAAATTCACCTTCTTTGCGTGCCTCCGCAATATTTTGAGCAGCAGCTGTTCCAAGTCCCTGAAGAGAATTCAATGGAGGTCTTATCCCCTGTGAAGTAATCTGAAACTTGGTAGCATGAGAATCATACAAATCCACAGGCAGGAATTTTATGCCCCTTGCATACATTTCATTAACTACCTCAAGTATAGTGAGTACGTTTTTTTCTTTCTGCGTCATGTTATTCCCCTGCTGCTCCAGCTCTTTTATTTTGTTTCTTACCTTGTCCTGCCCTTTGGTCATCAGTTCTGCATCAAAATCATCTGCTCTTACCGTAAAATATGTAGCATAAAATGCTTCGGGATAATATACCTTAAACCAGGCTATTCTGAAGGCCATCATGACGTATGCAGCCGCATGGGCTTTAGGGAACATGTATTTAATCTTTTTACACGACTGTATATACCAATCCGGAACGTTATGTTCCCTCATAATTTGCTCGTATTCCTCTTTAAGTCCCTTACCCTTTCTGACATCCTCCATGATTTTAAAAGCTGTCTTGGGAGGCAGTCCCGCATGCATCAGGTAAATCATTATATCATCTCTGCAGCATATAACTTGCAGAAGCGTTGCAGTTCCGTCTCTAACCAGATCCTGAGCATTATTAAGCCACACATCAGTACCATGGGACAGGCCGGAAATTCTTATTAATTCTGAAAACGTAGTAGGCCTTGTGTCTACCAGCATCTGTCTTACAAATTTGGTACCAAATTCAGGTATTGCAAAGGTTCCCACTTCCGAATCAATATCTTCGGGCTTGATCCCCAGCGGTTCAGTGCTGCTGAATATGCCCATTGTTCTTTTCTCACCTATGGGAATCTTCTTTGCATCAACTCCTGTGAGATCCTCAAGCATTTTTATTACCGTCGGGTCATCATGCCCAAGTATGTCAAGTTTAAGTATACTGCCATGGAGGAAATGGTAGTCAAAGTGTGTCGTAATAACATTGGACTCAACATCATCCGCCGGTTTTTGTATGGGTGAAAAATCAAAAATTTCCTTGTTCTGCGGAACAATCATAATACCACCGGGATGCTGTCCGGTTGTCCTTTTTACACCGGTACATCCCTTAACCAGTCTGTTAATTTCTGCATTTGTTACAACACGGCCTCTTTCATCCAAATAATTCTTTACAAAGCCATATGCTGTTTTCTCGGCTATCGTACCAATAGTACCGGCTCTAAATACATGCCCTTCACCGAAGAGTTCCTCAGTATACTTATGTGCCACAGGCTGATACTCTCCGGAGAAGTTCAAATCTATATCAGGTTCCTTATCGCCGTCAAATCCCAGAAACGTTTCAAAAGGTATATCATAGCCGTCCTTTTTAAGAGGCTTTCCACATTTGGGGCAATCTTTATCAGGAAGGTCAAAACCGCATCCTACACTTCCATCCGTTATGAACTCAGAGTATTTGCAACTTTCACATATGTAATGTGGCTGCAATGAATTAACCTCTGTAATTCCTACCATATTGGCGACAAAGGAAGAACCTACCGAACCCCTTGAACCAACCAGATATCCATCGCTGTTTGACTTGTGTACAAGCTTTTGAGCTATAAGATACATAACTGCAAAACCATTTTTAATTATTGAATTAAGCTCCTTTTCCAGCCTTGCCTGAACTATCTCCGGAAGAGGCTCTCCGTAAATCTCCTTTGCTTTGCTTACGGCAAGCTCTTTAATCTCCTCTTCAGCCCCTTCCATATGCGGCGGAAAAGTTCCTTCAGGCACAGGAGCAATATTGTCAATCATATCTGCTATCTTATTTGTATTTGTAACAACAACTTCAAAGGCTTTTTCAGCACCCAGATAACTGAATTCCTCCAGCATTTCATCAGTAGTCCTGAAATACAATGGCGCCTGGTTATCTGCATCGCTAAAGCCCTGGCCCGCCATTAAAATTCTTCTGAAAACTTCATCCTCTGGGTCAATAAAATGTACGTCACAAGTAGCTACCACTGGTTTTCCGAATTTTTCACCCAGTTCCACTATCTTACGGTTAAGGTTTTTCAGGTCCTCAACACTGTCTACCTTCCCACTGTCTACAAGAAACTGGTTGTTGCCCAGGGGCTGTATTTCCAGATAATCGTAGAACCTCACAATTCTTGCGATTTCCTCATCACTTTTTTTGTCCAGAAGTGCGGAAAACAACTCTCCGGCCTCACAGGCACTTCCAAATATAAGTCCTTCTCTGTGAGCCATGAGCAAACTTTTGGGCATTCGTGGCCTTTTGTGAAAATATTTCAAGTGAGACTCTGAAACAAGCTTGTATAAATTTTTAAGCCCCACCTGATTTCTTACAAGTATTACCCCGTGATAAGCATGTGCCTTCATATAGTCAACATTGCTTTCAAAGGCATGCTGTATCTCATTAATTGTGTTTACACCCCTGGATTTAAGTATTTCCAGGCATTTCAAGAATATATTAGCTGTTGCTTCTGCATCATCAACTGCTCTATGGTGATTGTCCAGTTGTACCCCAAGGTGCTTTGCCACAATATCAAGCTTATATTTTTTAAGATTTGGAAACATGTTTCTTGAAAGTTGAAGGGTATCAACTATTGGATTTTTTACTTCAATATTTAACATTCTCGCATTGTACTTTATAAATCCCGTATCAAACATGGCATTGTGCGCCACAACAGGCACATCACCCACAAACTGCAGAAAATCATTTAAAACCTCTTCTATCGGTGGCGCATCTTTTACCATATCATCGTTTATGCCTGTAAGCTTAACTATAAATTCCGGAATAGAAATCCCGGGATTTACAAATGAACTAAATCTGTCCACAATTTCCCCGTTTTTAATCTTAACAGCGCCTATCTCTATAATTCTGTCTGTTACCGCATCAAGACCGGTAGTTTCAATGTCAAACACCACAAAGGCGTCATCAACGGAATGACCGTTGGCATTGTAGACAACAGGTATATCATCATCAACCAGATAGCATTCCACACCATATATTACTTTAATATTATTCTTCTTAGCAGCTCCATACGCGTCAGGATAAGCCTGAACTACACCGTGATCAGTTATAGCTATGGCCTTGTGTCCCCATTTTGCTGCCCTCTGAACCAGCTCTTTGGCAGATGTAATACCATCCATAGCACTCATCTGAGTGTGCAGATGCAGTTCCACCCTTTTTTCCTCTGCCATGTCCATTTTTTCATGCTTTTTCAGTTCCACAATATCATAAGCCATTATTACAGGCTCTCTTGCGAATCTGTCATACTGGGCTTCACCACGCACTTTTACATAGATGCCCTCTTTAAGTTTTTCTTTATAAGTGTCAATGTCATCCTTCTTGGCAAAGAATTTAACTGAAAGAGAATTGGTATAATCTGTCATATCAAACTTGAACAAAAACCTGCCATTGCGCAGTTCTCTGCAATCAACGGCAAAAATATCACCACATACAACAACCTTTCCGGAGTCCTGGTTAACTTCACTCATTTTTATTACTTCACCATCGAAATTCTTTCCCAGAATAACTCCGTCTGGCCCGTCATTCTGTACTTGTTTTTTCTTTTTTTCGCTTCCTGCCTGCTGACTGTTATCGTTTTCAACAGCCTCAATGCTGCTCAAAGCTTTTGCTTCCTCCATCTCTTTAAACTCAAAATACTCATCCTGCATTGCATCATCAACAGGTGCGTTAACAAAAACTACTTTTACTTTTGAACCGAAACATTCCTCAATTACACTTTCGATAAGCAAGTCACATTTCTGAGTCTTCAATATTCTGGAACCTTTAGTTTTCAATCTAATCTCAATTTTGTTGCCTTCCAGCATCCAGCTGCAGCCTGCCATTATGCCTTTACACATTGCTATCCTTGTGCCGGCTATATACATAATGCTGTCCCAATAGCTTTTTAAGCAATCTTCAAGAGAAAGCTCCACATTAAACCGGACTTTTATTTTAATTTGGCTAAGCTGTAGTTTCTTTGCGAGATTTTGTTCTACCTTTTCTATTACTTCTGCAGGAATGAGCTTTTCAGAAACAATAAAAACTTCTATTCTCCTTGACTTACGATACAGGTTAACACTTTTAACTTTAGCATTTTTGAACAGTTCAATAATATCACAGTCATTTGCTCCTTCTGGAAATAACTCCAGAAAGGCTTTATCCAGAAGTGCCGTACCTTGCATAGTATTAAAACCCCTGTCTTCCTAAAGTTTCTCTATTTCTTCTATGAGTTCCTCCACAATTCTGTCCTGTGGAATTTTCCTGATAATTTCACCTTTTTTAAATAATAAAGCTTCGTTTTTCCCACCTGCTATACCTATATCAGCTTCTCTTGCTTCACCCGGCCCGTTAACAGCACACCCCATTATTGCAATTTTTATATCCTTCTTAATATTCTTAACCCGTTCTTCAATCTGTTCTGCAATATCTATCAAATTAATCTGGGTTCTTCCGCATGTTGGGCAGGAAACTATTTCAATTCCCTTTTTTCCTATTCCAAGAGCTTTTAAAATTGCGTTGCCTACACGAACTTCCTCTACAGGGTCCCCTGTCAGCGAAACTCTGAGAGTATCTCCAATGCCTTCTGCAAGAAGACATCCCAGGCCTGCCGCCGACTTTACTGTTCCATGGAAAACTGTTCCCGCTTCTGTAACCCCTATATGCAAGGGGTAATGGGTCTTTTGTGACATTAATCTGTATGCTGCTATTGTCATTGGGACACTGGAAGCTTTAAGTGAAAGAACTATCTGATCAAAGCCGCATTCTTCAAGAATTTTGGCATGGTTTAAAGCACTCTCCACCATTGCTTCAGGTGTAACTCCGTTATATTTTTTAAGAAGGTTTTTTTCAACAGAGCCTGAATTGATCCCGATGCGAATAGGTACGCTGTGCTCCTCGGCAGCTTTGACAACCTGCAATACTCTATCCCTTCCTCCAATGTTTCCGGGATTTATTCTTATTTTATCTGCACCATTCCTGACGCTCTCTATAGCAAGCCGGTAATCAAAATGAATATCAGCTACCAGAGGTATTTTTATTTCCTTCTTTATCGGTTTTATTGCCCGGGCTGCCTCTTCATCGGGCACAGCTACCCTGACTATGTCACAGCCCGCTTCCTCCAACTCCTTTATCTGTTCAACAGTTGCCTTTACATCTCTGGTATCTGTATTGGTCATTGACTGGACCAAAACAGGTGCATCGCCACCTATAAATACATTACCTACTCTTACTTTCTTTGTCTTTTTACGTTCAATATTACTTTTTATATTAACTTCTTCCATACAAAACCGCTCCT
>ENA-OWPA01001255-OWPA01001255.1-bioreactor-metagenome-genome-assembly--contig:-NODE-1255-length-18066-cov-3.345155_pt1 | contig 18066 bp, 7 predicted proteins | sample MGYA00238139_ERZ651803 | MGnify/ENA primary metagenome ERZ651803 (study PRJEB26909, sample SAMN07631231) | bioreactor metagenome | isolation source: Switchgrass digestor | place: USA: Dartmouth... | reverse complement strand
ATGACTTATGTTTAATTACAGGGTTATTAGCTTTTTTTATTATGTAATAGAAAGAAGTGATAAAGTGCTAACTACTAAAAAAACATTAAACAACTATAAGGATATATTTTTATTGGGATTTATTTCCATCGTTATAGGAATTATAATTGGTACAATTGATACTCTCTTTGGTAAGGTACTATTGGAAATAACTAATATAAGAAATAATCATGCTTTTCAATTAATTCCGTTCCTTCCTTTGGCTGGTATACTCATAATATTTGCTTATTCCAAAATAGGTAAGAATAGCATAAAAGGAATGTCACTTATTTTTTCAGCAAGATTTGAAGGAGATACTATACCAAAGCGTTTAATTCCGCTGGCTATGGTCAGCACATGGTTAACACATCTATTTGGAGGCAGTGCCGGACGTGAAGGTGTAGCTGTTCAAATAGGTGGAACTGTTGGTCATTCTATAGGAAGGCGACTTAGCATTAAAAATAGTTCTAAAATTTTACTTATAACCGGTATGTCTGCAGGATTCGCAGGACTGTTTCAAACACCTATAGCTGCTACTTTCTTCGCCATGGAAGTTTTTATTGCAGGTTCAGTGGAATATTGTGCTTTGTTCCCCTGTATAATAGCGTCTTTTGTAGCAAGTTATACATCACACGCTTTAGGTCTTGAAGAAGCTGGTGTGAAATTAAATTGCTCATTTGAACTCAATGTATATTTAATTCTAAAACTTGCCTTGTTAGGTAGTCTTTTTGGTATTATTGGAGGTCTATTCGCTTATCTTTTGAATTCATCTAAAAATTTCTTTAGTAAACGTATTAGTAATCCCATTTTAAGAATTTTTATTATTGGCTGTATATTAAGTGTTCTAATTCTGCTTTTACATAAAGGTAGATATGCTGGCTCAGGAACAAATTTGATAGGAGCAGTCTTTTCCAATGAGAAAATATACTCATACGACTGGTTACTTAAATCCATACTTACAATTCTGACTCTGAGTGCTGGTTTTCAGGGGGGTGAAGTCACACCGCTTTTTTCTATAGGTGCAAGTCTTGGAGCTATGATTGCACCAATTCTTGGATTGCCAAACGAATTTGTATCAGCCCTTGGTTATATTGCTGTATTTGGCAGTGCCACCAATACAATTCTTGCTCCTATTTTTATTGGTGGAGAAGTGTTTGGATATAATTATTTACCGTATTTCTTTATGGTTTCAGCAATCGCTTATGTTTTCAATGGAAATAAGTCAATTTATTCCGCGCAAAAAGTTTTAGGTGTTTGAATTAGAAATTTTAGCTGTTTGAGTTAGTCGATTTAAAAAATAAATTTCTCTGGGGGCAAAGTTTCCGCCCCCAGAGTTACTTTTATTTTATCTTCAACAATGCTGACCTCTTTAACTGCCATACTAGCCTTTACCTGTCAAACTTTCTTTAATTGTCTTGCTCTCTTAATCTGTCTTACTTGCTTGGTATTATATATTACTGTACTTTAATATACTGGCAGTACGTATCAATGGTAGCATTATTGGAGTTCTTTGTAGCAAACAGACCTATTTGTGTATTGGCCAGTTCCAGCTGAATTGTTCCTAATTTTGTGAACTCTACGCCATCAAATGAGTAATATCCCTCATAGGTGTTTCCTGTCTTCTTAATCCTGTAATAGATTGTAAAGTCAGGACTACCCGGTGAAATATTCGATAATGAGGCAGAACTAGCACCAGTAAATGAGCCGCCGGATTCATAGCCAAATTGAGCCATTATGCCTCCCATCCAGCTATACTCAGTGTCTAACTTGATGTAGTTGTCTGCATCCTGCCATACCAATAATGCCATTTGCTGATAAGTCGCAGACGGTGCCGTCGGATAATATATCTTGGCTACTATATCCCAGTCTCCAGCTGCTTGCTGTACAAATACATTCTTCCATGACGTTCCGTTGCCATATATGTCTCCGGACAGTGTTGGAAGTCTCAGGCCCTTACCCTCTTCCAAGGAATAATTTTCAGGATCAGGATTGAGAATCGTCCATACACTTTCATCCATTTCTCCGTCAGTAAAGTCTTCACTTACCGGACCATAACCAAAGCTAATTTTGTATGTGGTGCTGCGAACACCGTCAGTTACTTTAACTGTTGCAACTCCTGGTATAGATTCAGCCTGGGTAATTTCAACTTCCATGAAGTCATAAGCTGATACAGCTTCAACCTTTGGTGCATCCTTCACACTTCTTGGCAGTGCTACTGAATAACTTGTTACATTAGAAGAGAAATTAGCCAGAGGTTTACCATCAAGGGTTATTGATGAAACGGATGGTATTTCACTGCTTTGTCTGTACAGTCTTACTGATACTTCAGTATCTTTGTCCGTTACTTCAAAGTTACCTGCAGCGATATAATATCCGTCTTTCATTATGCTGTATCTGTATTCTCCTGGTTCAAGATTAAGTACTGTCTCTCCGTCGGAATCCGTCGGATATACGTTTCCTTCTACATGTACCGATGCTTTCTCAATTGCGTTCTTACCGTCTGTCACATTGAAGGTTACTTCATAAGTCTGAACAGGATGTTCTTTATTTACTATTTCATTGACCGCATTGCCTACTATAATCCAGCTGGCAGCAGTGTCAATTACATATTCGTGCTCGAACCACAGGAATCCAAAGTCGTCAATGCACTCTGGGAAGTCAGGCTGGATTATAACATAACCTGGTATTATACCACCGCGGATGAAGGAATTATCTGCACGGTTATTGCCATAAGCTATTAACTTCGACTTCGTTCCTATACCAGATACCCAGGAAGTGCTTGAGCATGGATGTGTGCCTAAGATATAGTTTGCAACACGAAGAGTGTACTCACTGCTCACTATATCCGGGAATTCCCTGTGGAGGAAGTACGTCCGCACTCCCATATCACATACGCCGGTTGTTCCGCCCCACATGCCGTATGTTTGCGGTACTCCAAAAGGTGTACTGGACAATTGACTGTCTAACTGACTTGCATAGGACCTTACAGCACTTTCAACCTGCTGTCTGAAATCCTCATCCATATATGGGAGTACTCTTACTGCCTTCCAGCCATTGCTGCCCATTTGCTGCCTTGACAGCTGTTGCCTTACAATATTCTTGTACTCTTCTACTTCTCCATTAGTTGCAATAACCAGCTCTATAGCGGCATTCCAATCGGTTGATTTTTCTTTATTCCAAAGCTCGATTGCAGTATCCAAGCACTTATCCGCAAGGTCGTCATACCAGCCTCTCAGAGCATAGGATGCTGCTGCCAAAGCTGCGATTGCTGCATTCTGCTCACTTGCAGACTTGGTTGTTACAGCTAGTCTGTCATCCCTTACATTGGATTCAATGCCATAAATCTTACCATCTGTAATGCTTGCGGCATCTCCCAGATGAGTATATTGTCTCAACGTGGAAGGTGACAAAGATTTAATCATGTGGCCGAAAACCTCAATCTGGGCAAGAATCTGCAGAATTCCATGCTTTGTCTGCTGTACAATATCCGGTACTCCGTCCGGCCTGTGCATTTCTACAAAATTGTTATCCCAGTCAACTGTGAGCTGGTCCCAGTTCAAATCAAACTCCTTAGCGGCCATGGCCAAAGTCTGAGTAACATTTGCTATTCTTAGCATCTGCTGGTCGAAGTCTCCGGCGTCAAACCATCCGCCAACAGCCAATCCGGGTATGTGCTCATAAGGTTCATATGGTGAATCAAGATTTGATCCTACATTTCCGGCATAATCGAAATATGATGTGTTGGGAGGAACCTGTATAGCATCGTCCATGTGAGCGGCACCATGCCATATACGGTAACCTTCACGAACTTTCATATGGTCCATTTCCACTGCCAAAAAGCTGTCGAGACTTGATTGCCAAATATCACTGTAGGCATCCCTGGAAATCGGGAACAGGTCTGATCTGTATCCGGCATATTCTATTGCGTACATGCCTGGCTCTTTGACAGACGAGAAGTCAAATTTAGCATAGTTGTATCTGTACCATGATACAGGTTCACTAATTTCGCCCTCATATACTGTAGTATAGGTACCATCGTCCTCCAGGCGTACCACTTTTGCCTCTTTAGGTGCATTGAATTTCGGGTCAAGCTCAATTATGGCAACTTTTGAGAAGTTAGGAGCATATCCAACCTGGCTGTGAGCAATCACAGGCTCACGTGTCCATCCCTCAATCACATTGGGGCGAATGTGCCATACTACTGCTTCCTCTGTTTTGCCTGAAGGAATCAGAGTACGTAATACAAACCAGCCGTTCTGTGCCCTGTTGCGTCCGTCGTACAACATCAGATCTCCATTATCTGAGGTTATGCTAATGCTGCTCAACGGATCTTCCGGAGCCATAGTAATGCTGTTTCCAACAGCCAAAGGAAGCGCTTGCCATGGACCTCTTGCCTCGTTCCATTCCTGTACATATGACGGCTGCTTAGCCGGGTCATCGTACGGTCTTATTAATGCCCACATTGGACCCTTAGGGCTGGCAGGAAATACACCATAGGATGTACCGTCTTTTCCTTCCATCTGATAGCTCTTGCCAATGTATATGGATGGCAGAAACTCAAGGCTGAAACCTGCGCGACCCTCAAGAATCTCAGGCAGTGGATTTTCAAGATTCAGGCTAACCTTGACTCCGCCCGGCTCAGGTTCAACTTTAATAGTATAGTTAAAATTGTAGTCAGGCATAGACAGGCTAGCAGTGAGGATGTTGTTTTCTCTGTCCTGATTACGGCTAATAATTCTGGGAGTCGGGAGAACGTCCCACTGTTCCGGTGTAGGCAACAGGGTAACGTTGCCGTTTGTGGCAATGCGCCTTTCATGGAGAATCAGCTCCATTGCGGCACATTTCTGGTCACCAAAACCGCGGTCGTAATCGGTGTTATACAGGAAAACATTAAATCCCTGTGTTTCAAGGTAGCCCTTACTATTTACCACCATCATGAACCCCTGATTGTCCTGGGCAAAGACATTTGCGGGCAAAAGAGTTAGTAACATGAATAGGGCCAAAATAACAGAAAGTAACTTTCTCTTTTTTAACATAAACATATCCCATTCCTTTCGCTTTGCTCAAGGCACAAAATATATGAAAACTGTGCTTCTGAGCGTTTTTATTAGTCTATATATAGATTTTTGCAAGCCACAAAACATGGTAATGTGAATATGCTTTTCACTTTTGAAGCGATTGCAAATTTTTATGCGTGGTATGTCTTTTTGTCATTAATAACTCTAAAACGCCAGGTATGATTAATTGCCAGGTATATTCTAAGATGTTAGATATGTTTTAAAGTGCCAGGTATACTCTAAGATGTTAGGTACGTTTTAATGTGGTCAGGTATACTCTAAGATGTTAGGTACGTTTTAATGTGTCAGGTATACTCTAAGATGTCAGGTATGTTTCAATGTGTCAGGTATACTCTAAGATGTAAGTACGTTTTAATGTGTCAGGTATGCTTTGTCGCGCTAAGTATGCTTCAGATATGATTGTCAAGTAATGCCACTTATTTAAGAAAGAAGTCTAGTTTCGCAAGCTAATACATTTTGATCCCCCCTTAATTCCTATATTGCTTTTTCGTGAGTCATTTGGCCCCAGAAGTTGAACAGTTGAGTTTTACCAGGAGCAGAATATCTGCCCCCAGTTTTTCTGCATTATATTTATTATATTTATTAAAAACTATTTATTAAAAATCTTAGCAGCAATGAATGCTAATTCATAAAGTCCTATTTCTCCATCTCCGTTTATGTCAGCCTTCTTTATTGCATCCCAGCTAGGATCACCTTCTTTTGTTCCATAGTAATATGCAATAATTGCTATGTCTCCAATGCTATGTCCGGGTATATCGTTTATATCACCGGTCTTTTCAGTAATTACAAGGCTCAGGAACTTTTCTACTGCATTTTCCAGGTCTTTTATTGCCTGCTCTATTTGTTCTGTTGTAGCATTTGACTCTAAAACGGTTTGGGCTTTGCTAATAGCATCTTTTAATATCCTATCCTTCGTTTCTGCAGGATATTGACCAACTGCAAATCCTTCTTCTGCCTGGGAATAAATATTTTGCGCGTTGTTGATTGCTGCTTCCAGACTTGACTTGTCTGCATCCACTAATACGGTGATGCTGTAGCTATCCACATTGATTTCTTTACCATCCACATTCTCCAGTACCGAACTTGCTTGTATGGTGCCAACTCCGGATGCTTTTGCTTTAAACTGAATGTTCATAACATCAGCATTACCACTAATTGCATTTTCAGCTCCATGCTGTATGATAAACGTTACAGTTCCTTCTTTATCGTCTACTGTCTGTATTACTGATTTTTCATCCAGAGCTTCAACGCCAATGTAATCAAACAAGTCTTTGTCATAATTTATTGTTACTTTCTGAGCAGATATATTATCTACCTGCTTTACTCCATAAGTGAGTTTGAAGGTTTCTTCGTTGTTTACAGAACGTGGTCCTTTCAGCTCAATGGCAGGTTCAGAAGACAGTACCTCTATATACTGACAGTAAGTATCAATGGTAGCATTATTTGAATTCTTTGTCGCAAACAAACCAATCTGTGGATTGAGCAGTTCTAAATCGATTTTTCCTAATCTTGTGTACTCTTTACCATCAAGTGAGTAGTAACCTTCATATGAGTTACCAGTCTTCTTAATCCTGTAGTAAATTGTAAAGTCAGGAGTACCTGGCGAAACATTGGTTAACCTAACCTGAGAAGTACCGCTGAATGTACCGTTCACTTCAGAACCGAATTGTACCATTAGGCTATCTGCCCAGCTACCGTACTCCACATCTAACTTAATATAATTATTTTCGTCCTGCCATACCAACAATGCCTGCTGCTGATAGTCCGCGGATGGTGCTGCCGGATAATAGACCTTAGATACTATATCCCAATCACCAAATGCTGATTGCAAAAAGACGTTCTTCCATGAAGCTCCATCCTGGTATATATCTCCGGACAGGGTAGGCAGACGCAATCCCTTACCCACATCCACAGAGTAATTGCTTGGATCAGGGTTGAGAATCGTCCATATGCTTTCATCCAAATGACCTGTAGTGAAGTCTACACTTACCGGACCATAGCCAAATACTATTTCATATCTTCTCGAAGCTCCTTCGGATGATACAGTTATTCTGGTAGTTCCAGGAACTGACTGCGCATTTTCAATATTTACAGTCATTTTATCAGTGAGCGGTGTAGCTTCCACTTGTGGCACTTCAGTTATGTTCCTTGTCAGAACATAAGTGTAGTTCAGCTCATCGGGAGTGAATCCGCTCAACGGTTTTCCATTTACTTTGATTTCCGATAACGTACCGAAAGCATTTCTCACATCATCAATTATTTTGATGTGTGGGAACGTTGCCTTTATTGAAGGTGCAGACGATCCTATTCCGTTGCAGGCGTATGGTCCAATCTTTGGATTAGTCATATCGACTTCCACAGAACCCAACATATTATAGAATTTTCCGTCTGTTGAATAATAGCCCGTAACCTTATTTCCTGACTTTACAAACATGAAATAAGGATTTTTTACACCACTTACAGCAGTCCGTGCAACTACACGTCTTGTTCCGTTTTCTATATTATATAAGCTAAAGTAGTTGGTTGACGAAGCTCTCTCATAAGTCAGCTTTATATGATTGTTGTTATCTTCATACAAGATAAGTCCGGCCTGTTGATTGTTCTGACTTGGGACTTCAGACAGTATCACCTCAGCTGTTGCAGCCCAGTCACCGCCTGCAGGTTGCAGGAACATGTTTTTAATTGACCCATCTGTTACATCACCGGCCTCGGTGGTAATTGTCAGACCACTTGTATCAAAAGCATAGGTTTCAGGATTTTCATTTATATGCTCATAATACATTAAGATCTCTGGAATATCATACATTCCACCTACCATGAAGTCGATATCATATGGTTTATATGATAAGTATAATGTATATGTTGATTTTGCTCCTCCAGCTGTAACCTCAACAACAGCTTTACCCGGTACTGATGTCGCATCAGTTATTTTAACCTTAACACCAGGGTCATTAGGTTCCGCTGCTACATTAAATCCTGCTCCACGTTCTACCACTACTTTGTAGGTATATACGTCAGGACTAAAGTCGCTAACTGATACTCCGTCAACTTTCAAGCTTTTTAGACTGGTGTCATAATTAAAGTTTATTTTGTATTCATTCGACATAGCTCCATCGCTTGAAGAAACAGTTATGATAGCAGTACCAGGCACCTCTTGAACCTGCTGTATAGAAATCTGTGAATTTCCGTCCATAGGTGTTGCATCAACTTTTGGAATCACCGTGGCGGGAATTACCAGGTCATATTCGTATACTCCAGGTGTAAAGCCTTCCAGTGATTTTCCGTTTATCTGGATATCCTTCAGTGCTATCGAAACATTGGTCAGATTTTTTAAAGCATTTGTCAATTGATCAGCAGCAGCGTAAACTTTGTTCACTCCATCCATATCATAAATTCTTTGGTTGAGTACTTCCTGAGCATTTTGTATAGCTTCATGATACCTTTTTACGCTGTCTTCCGTGTATTTTTTCTCGTCTATATCCTGTGGCAAATTATTAATAGTTTTCTTTAATTCGAAACGAGCTTTACTACCTATGGCTGCATAATATGACATCTTAGCTGTGTAGTTGGTATTTCCTTCACCGTCAGCGGCCATGAACATCGTGCATCCTGTATCTCGGTTGAATGTGGAACGATCATGCAGCCCATCAACGGCATACAGTACTATTTTGCCTCCATTGCCCACACTATTCTCAAGAACGTAATCAAAGAAATCTGCCAGCCAATCAGCCTGAGCTTTCTGGTATTTCGGCAAGTTTGCCCATGATGCCTGCCAGCCGGGTTCCTGTATCAAAACTTTCGAGGTTATATGATTGCGGTCCCATTTAGGATTTGGTGTGACACCATCATCTAAATAGTATTTTGCATATTCGCTATTGGGGTCATAATCAGGGTTCGGAACAAGGTCACATCTCGTATCCGCTTCAGTAAACTGAATTTCATCACAAACCTGACTGTACATTTCATATGTTTCTTTAAAAAGCTCTAGGTCAAGAGCCGTTGCATGCCTTCCCTGCATGCCTATGGCATCAAGGTTGCCTGCCTCGTAAATAGGCTTGAGCATTTTAACAGTCGCAGTACGCTTTGGTTCATAGGATTTATCACTGTCAAAGAAATCATTGTAGACAAGCTTCCAATCCAGACCTAACTCGTTTGCATATTTACGCGCTGATTCAAAAGCCTTTCTGACGTACACACTTTCTGCATATAGCCTTTCATCGCCTGTTAGATCAGGTCTTTTGAAGATACGGCCCCAGTTGCTGGTCTGGTAGTCTTTTTCATTGCGGATATGTCCTGTAAAGTCATCAATAGCTTCATTTACCACATCCCACGAATAGATTACATCTTTATAAGGAGCAAAACGTTCAAACACTGCTTTAATATAAGAATCTATTCTGTCCAGCATTACGTCCGGACTTGCATATTCTCCACTGGATGAAAATCCATTGCGGAAAAAAGTATCAGGTGTCATATTATGCCAAAGCAGTGTATGCAATTTGACTTTTACTTTGTGTTTTTCATCCCTTGTTGCGTTTAGATTCCTGACATTTTGTAAAAATGTCTCCTGAGAAGTGGTTGATGCAAGTTTAACTGTTCTATTTGCTTTATCAATAGCAGCTTGACGTTCCTCTTCACTGCCATATTGAGCGTTTACTGCTGCGTTATATGCAGCTGCTGATTCGCTGGCACTGAATAGATAGTCAGGCTTGAATTCATTTTGGGGGCTCCAGCTAATATAATGGTGCTGCAGCATATTTCCGATTTCTCCACTTCTGAAATAATCAGCCATTGCCTGAAATCCGCCAAACATAAAGTAGTCACTGAAGGTTTCATATAATGACGGCAATTCAGGCTGGAAATCAGCTGAAGCAGTCTGGATAAACAAGGCCGACAACATCGTAATTACCAGGAGCATAGCCAAAACTTTCTTTTTCATCACTACTTCATTCCTTCCTTTCTCTCGCTATTAAAATGTTCATTATCAGGTTATTTAGAACTTGATAGATATACCTTATTTTTTAAGCATATATAACCTGTAAATCATTACAGTGGCTTCTGCCCTTGTCGCCAGTTTCTTAGGTGCAAAGCTGCCGTCACCAACACCTTTGATAATACCAGCCTTCTGCATTGCTGCTACAGCTTCTTTAGCATAGTCTGATATATCTGATTCATCAGTAAATGTTATATCATTCACGTCACCGTCAAGGTCGATGCCCAGGTACTGTGCTGTTCTGTAAAGCATTACAGCAATATCTTGTCTTAATATCTCATCGTTTACGCCAAATGTACCGTCGCCCTTGCCTTTTACTATTCCAAGTTTTTCTGCAGAAGCTATTGCTTTATAATACCATGCTCCTTCTTTCACATCGCTGAATGAGCTAACAGCATTTTCGTCAATGAGTTCAAATGCCATCATCAGTATCTTGGTGAATTCAGCCCTGGTTATATTATTGTTAGGCCTGAAGGTTCCATCACCCATTCCGTTTACAACTCCCATGGATGCGAAAGTTTCAATAGCTTCCTTAGCCCATGGCACACTGTCAAGGTCACTGAATGTTACAGTTTTATCAGGTTCAGTATAAATAACTGTATACTTGCCTAACTTTCCAACTTCAAACTCAAACTTGCCTGTTTTCTCGTTGTATCTACCGTTTTCAACAATATGAAGCTTACCGTTTTCATCAATGAAGTATGCTGCCAGGTTTTCAGGCTTTTGACCCTGCTTTAGCTCATAGCTGATTGATATAACCATATCACCTTTGCCAATGCTTACATCTTTACCATCTGTCTTCAAACTGAATTCATATACAGTGCTGTCTCCTATAATACTCTTTACATCATCATTTAAATTGGATATATCAGCCTTTTTCACAGTCAACTCAATATTTGACGGGTTAGTTCCGTCACTGTTTTTAAGTGCTTCAGGATTAATGGAGACTACAGCAACACCTGTATCTATCTCTATCTTCTTGATTCCTTTTTCTATGGCCAGTCCTAAATCGGCGGCAGGGATCTCTATCCTGATTTCATCGGCATCTTCGCATCCTGTCACTTTCAATACTGCTATTCCGTCTTCAGCATTCTCAATTGCTTTCTTTAGAGAGCTTTTACCAAACTGAGCATGTGAGACTCCATTTTCATCTGGTTTTGCTTCAATTTCTACCAACTCATCTTCTGGCTGTGCAGGAGGTGTATAGCTGTCAGAAGCTCCACCTGGTCTTTGTCCGGATATTGTAATTTCACAGGTACCGTATACTCCCGAACCATCTGCTGCAGTTGCCTTAACAATTACTTTTCCGTTAGATACCGCTCTCAGCAAGCCGGTTTCACTTATAGTCGCCTTTCCGGTGACATTTTCAACCGACCAGATTACATTTTTGTTTGTTGCATTTTCAGGGGTTACAATTGCAATCATTTGCAGCTGTCCGCCTTTAGTTGTAATTCTGGTAGCGCCGCTTTCACTTTTTACCTCTATGCCAGTTACAGGAATAATTTTTCCATCTTCAGTTATGACGTTGTAATAGGTCTTATTTACGGCATATTCTTTTTCTGCAAGTATATTATCCAGGAGTTTTACAGAATTAAATTTTATATACATTGTTCCTGCTTTCTTTGCTTTAAACGTAATATTACAAATCTTAAGATCACCATTCTCGGCAGGGTCATTACCCATCTTTGCATTAGCAATTATCAGATGATTACCGTTGTTTTTAACTACTGTATAACCTTCTACTATAGATTCTGCGCCTACAAATTCCAGTTTCTCATTATCAAATGTAAGATTTAATTCATAGGCATTCAGATCTTTAATATTTCTCCCCTCAACAGTATAAACTATCTTATCTCCTACTTTTATAACAGAGTCATCTGTCACTAGTTCGAAGATCGTAGAAGCATCTGCAAAAACCACACAGGTAAAAGCCATAAATATAAGAATTGTAGTTAACAGCAAAATATATTTTGTTTTTTTATTTTTCATAATGGCCACCCCTAAAATTGTTTTTTTCTGGGAGCAGAAATTCTGCTCCCAGATTTTATTACATTTTTTTCTTCTGTCTATATCTTAGTTTCTTACTAACCTGCCAGCGATAAATCCTAATTCATAAAGTCCTATTTCTCCGTCGCCGTTTATGTCAGCCTTCTTTATTACATCCCAGTCAGCGTCTCCTACTTTTGTTCCATAGTAATATGCAACAAGTCCTATGTCTCCTATATCGTGTCCGGGTTTATCGTTTATATCACCGGTCTTTTCAGTAATTACAAGAGACTTGAATTTTTCAATTGCAGCATTAAGATCTGCTATGGCCTGTGCAATATCATCAGGTGTGGCTGCTGGATTTCCTAAAACAGCTTGTGCTGCGGTAATTGCCTGTTTCAGTATCCTATCCTTTGTACCTGCAGGATACTGTCCAACTTCAATTCCTTCTACTGCCTGGTCATAGAGAGCTTGTGCCTCATTAATTGCTTTTTCCAGATCTGATGTCTTTGCCTCTACAGAAACTGTGATACTATTGCCTTTAACATTGATTTCATTTCCAAACTTATTTCCGAGTACTGCACTTGCTTCTATGGAACCACTTCCAGATCCTTTAGCCTTAAACTTAACTTTCAGCACCTCTTTGGAACCTGTGACTACGTTGTTAGCTCCCTTATGTGCTACAATAAGCCTTACTACTCCAGTATCAGCATCATTTGCATCATATATTATTTCTGATGCTTCTTTACCATCTGCCGTTTCTGCGCTGATATATTCAAATATGTCTTTGTCATACTTAATTGTTATATCCTGTGCAGATATATCTTCAACATTTGCTAATCCGTAGGTTACTTCAAAGGTGTCTCCCATGTTTGCCGAAACTGGTCCATCCAGTGTGATAAGAGCTTCGTCAGGTGCTTCAGATGAAAGTACCTTAATGTACTGGCAGTACGTGTCAATCGCAGCATTGTTAGTGTTCTTTGTAGCGTATACACCAATCTGTGGATTGAACAGATTAACTTCAACTTTTCCTACGCTTGTGAAATTCACACCGTCTAATGAGTAGAAACCTTCATAGACATTACCTGTCTTCTTAATCCTGTAGTAGATTGTGAAGTCAGGTTGTCTCGGTGAAACATTTAATCTCTGAGAACTTTCACCGTTGAATGATCCGTTTATTTCATATCCAAATTGACACTTTATAGCTTCCCAAGGCCAATTACTATACTCAGTGCCTAACTTGATATAGTTATCTTCATCCTGCCATACCAATAATGACATCTGCTGATAGTTTGCTGACGGAGCTTCAGGGAAATATGACTTACATTCTACTTCCCAATCTCCCAAAGCAGACTGTACAAATACGTTCTTCCATCCTTTTCCTGCCTCATGGAAGTCATTATCCTGAGTTGGCAGTCTCAAACCAAGTCCCTGTACTATGGAGTAACCTTCTGGATCTTCGTTCAGAACCGTCCATACGCTTCTATCCAAGGGAGCACCTTTCGTAAAGTCGTAACTTACTGGTTCGCTACCAAATGCTATACTGTATATTGTGCTGCCCAATTCATTAGATACCAATACTTTGGCTACACCAGGAATACTTTCAGGTGGAATTACTTTTACCGTCATGGTTTGACTAGCAGGTACTGCACTTATTTCTGGAACGGCACTTCCTCTTGGCATCTTAATTAAGTAGCTTGTTACTTCAGGTGAAAATCCTTCAAGGGGCTTACCGTTAACAGTTATCGAGGCAGCAGTCGGGAATCCTGCATCCGGCTCGGATACACTCAGATATGTGAAGGTTGCATTGATAGAACCTGCCTCGGATGGAGCTCCATTAGAAGCCAACAATCCTATTCTCGGGTTCATATAGGCTGCAGTTGTTGAACCAATTTCTGTAAAGGCTACACCATCAGTAGAATAATATGCTGTATATCTCGAGCCTTCCTTAATCAGTCGCAGATAAAAGTCAGTCAGTCCACTTATATTCACAGAGCCTACCGTTGTCATTTCGCCATCGGCTGTGTTGAAGAATCTGAAGCCAGTATTGCCGCCTGTATACTCGTAGTCAAACTTGATATAGTTATCAATGTCCTCAAATACTACCAGACCTGCCTGCTGATAGTTGGCACTTGGAGCAGCTGATAATTTGATATTAGTCTGCACCAGCCAGTCTCCGGCTGCCTGCTGGAGGAATAAATTATTTATTGAATCGTCTGAGAAATCCCCTACCTGAGTAGCAATTTGCAATCCATCTTCTGTGAATGTGTAGTTATCACTGTCTTCATTGTAGATCGTCCATTCATCTCCAAGTTCGCCTGTCTTGAAATCAGCAGATAGTGGTGGACGACCTATACCAACATAATATGTTTGCTGGAAGCTTCCTTCCTTAGTCACAATAGTAGCTATTCCAGGAATTGATGTTGCCTGAGTAACAGTTACTTCAACTTCAGAGTCAGAAATTACAGGTTCAATCACAGGAATTTCATCTACACCATAAGGTACGCAAACTGAGTATTTAAAACGATCTTCTTTAAAGTCTTCTATTGGTTTGCCATTTACCTTGATACCTTCCAGATAACCTTTGGAATCTACATATACGACGAATTCTGCAGATTCACTGACTCCCTCATATTTTACAGTTGCAGTGATGGTAGCAACACCACCTGACTTAGTGAGGATAGTTCCATCGTTTTCTACTGATACAACATTAGGACGATTGCTTGTGTATGTGACTTCCATACCTTCTGGCAATGGTTTGCTTTCGCCTTTATTAATGTAGCCATACAAGCTTTCATCACTCATGGCGACTGTAATCTTCGGAATAACTTTCTTATTCTTGCCATAGATTACACGGTTTGGTACATCAACGTCGCCTTCCTGGTGAGCCTTAACAGTGACTACACTGAGCACAGGTTTCAGTTCACCGGTAACCTGGAAAGTATCTCTCAGCATGATGTCGCTATCGTCACTGGATTGGCCAATCTGAACTTCATATGTGCCGTTGTAAACTTCATACCTATCATCTTCAGTATCAAAGAATGCCATATCTTTTACGTCTACTGTCATATTTACAGTCTTGGTTTCACCAGGTGCAAGGTTAATTTTTTCAAATCCGAGCAGTCTCTTTATAGGAAGCTGGAGTGCTTCAGGTGCTCCAGGAGTAGCAATATATAACTGTACAACATCTTCACCTGCAACAGAACCTATGTTTTTAACATCAACACTTACTTCTAAGGTACCATTTGCATCAAGGTTTTTGTTCGCTATCTTGAGATTAGTATACTCAAATGTAGTGTAGCTCAGACCATGTCCGAAAGCATAGTCATAGTCTCCGGTGTAGTACATATAAGTACGTCCTGGAGTATCAGCTTCAGGTCTGATCCTATAATCCTCAATATCCGGAATATCATTATCAGTTGGATACCATGTAAATGGTAAATGACCGCTTGGATTATAATTACCTAACAATACGTTAGCAATAGCCTCTCCTTTGCGGAGACCAAGGAAACTGCTCCACAGTATTGCAGGAACGTCATCCTTAAATTCGGTTAAGTTAACCTGACCTACTGTTTCAATAAATGCTATGGTGTTAGGATTTTCAATTGCAACTTCTTTAATCAACTGTGCCTGATTGCCAGGTAAATTAATTGTCGAACGGTCATGGTCTTCACGTGAAGTACCGTTATCGGTGCTGACATATACAATAGCCAAATCAGCTTCAGCTGCAGCATTTACAGCATTCATATCAATATTAATAAGGTTTGCAGCACTTGTACCACTATCAGTAAATCCTTTATAATATGTTACTTCAGCATCAGGGTTGATTGCCTTTATAGCATTTCTAATTCCAGGATACGGGTTAACAATATTATTGGTGGCAGCGCCTCCCTGCATTGAAGAATAACCGCCGAGATTTACACTGTTAGGATTAGCAAAGTATCCTATTACAGCTACCTTAAATGGTCCTGATTCTGGTACCTCAATAGGTAAGAGTTTGCCAACCGAACCGTCTTTCTTTACAGTTTCATCATTTTTCAGAAGTACTATTGATTTTTCAGCAACTTCACGAGCAAGTGCTAATCTTTCTGGTGTTTGAGTGATGGCACCATTGTTTTGGCTGCTGGTCCATGTTCCCCTTGGAACTCTCTGACGAGCCTCTCTAATCCATGATACACTTTCAGGATCATCAAATTCGCCCAGCATCATACGAGTTTTAAATAGACGAAGCAAAGCTGTATCAACGTCATTTTCGGAGAATATACCTGTTTCAGTTTCAATTCCTCTTTCTATTGCTTGAGGTACAGTATTAGCAAAGCTATAATTGTCATGATAACCCCAATTACATTCAAGGTCAGTTCCTGCCATCATTGCAAAAGCTGATCTCTCATAATAGTCTACAGGACGAGTCCAGCCTTTGGGAATCCAATTATGCCCGACTGTAATTCGGCTGATAGAGTCACAGTCAGTGGTGATATATCCTGAAAATCCAAAGGTTTGACGCAGCAATCTATCCAGCAGGTAAACACTTGCTGTAGCAGGCACACCATTGACAGTATTGTAGGCGGTCATTATTGACTGAACATCAGCTTCTCTAATAATATTTCTATAAGGCGCAGTGTAGTATTCTCTCAGAGAACGTATATCCACTGCTGAGTTCCCGCTGAGTCGACTAGCTTCACTGTTGTTTGCAGTATAGTGCTTTAAAGTGGCAATGGCCTTGTAATATCCATTTTCATCAAGTAAATTACCGTTCATATCCTTGCCTTCCAAGCCATTGACAAACTGAGAAGCAATTTTTCCAGTCAAGAAAGGATCTTCACTGAAAGCCTCATCATTACGTCCCCAGCGCGGATCACGTGCAAGGTTTACTGTCGGTGAATAGAAAGTGAGGTTTCTGCGGTTGTCTGGTACAACTTCACGTGCTTCATTAGATATCTCAACTGCTTCCCTGTACATCAATTCTGGATCCCAGCTGGCACCCAGTGAAAGGGAAATAGGATAAGATGTAGTATTCCATACCGGCATACTGTTACTATTGTTGCTCTGCTGTAGTGATGAAACACCGTGTAAGCACTCATTCCACCAACCATAAGTCTCTATGCCCAGACGTGGAATTGCTGGAGCCATGCTACTGATCATTTGAGATGCTTTTTCTTCCAATGTCATACGTGAAATCAAATCAGCAGCTCTCTCCTCAAAAGAATACGAAGTGTCCAAATAAATTGGAGTACCCGGGTCAGGTTCTCCTCCTGGCTGTGCAGCAACCTGTAAAGGCATTACACTAAACACACTTAGACAGATGCTGATTACCAGGACAAGAGATAAGACTTTTTTGTGTTTTGACATCTTACCATCCTCCTACTTAATATATTTTTTATATATAACCACCAGACCATCGAATCTTATATCCAACAGTCTGGATTGCTTTACTGACGCTTCTTCGATATTTCATTGATGTTTCATTTAGATTTCTCAATTTTTAGGAAATGAAAAGCTGCCTTCACTGCCAGATACTTTCTCATAAGGCCAGTCGTCTATGCTGCCTAGGTTGTAGACTTTCTCATAACCTAGCTGCAAAGCCTTTTCTAGAGATTGTTGTGCACGAACACCTTTTGCGCAATAGAAGATTATTTTTTTGGATTTATCAGGAATTATTTTTTCGAGAGCATTATCTATCTGATCTACCGGAATGTGAATGCACCCTTTTATGTGAGATGCCTCATATTCCTCAACTGTTCGAACGTCAACAATATAGGCTCCGTTAAGGAAATCTGCCAAAGCCTGTTCCGGGCTTATATTGTATTGGTATAATTCATCATCATTCAATATATCAAACCAGAAATCATCACCTACCACAACAATTTTCCCGTCGCCTAATGCCATTTCTTTGATGTTGTGGTCAGATAATTTGGTAAGTTTATGGCATACTATACACTCTGACAGTGTAATTATTTTGCCACAACATCAAAGAAATGGCATTAGGCGACGGGA
>ENA-OWPA01001254-OWPA01001254.1-bioreactor-metagenome-genome-assembly--contig:-NODE-1254-length-18082-cov-11.802777_pt1 | contig 18082 bp, 12 predicted proteins | sample MGYA00238139_ERZ651803 | MGnify/ENA primary metagenome ERZ651803 (study PRJEB26909, sample SAMN07631231) | bioreactor metagenome | isolation source: Switchgrass digestor | place: USA: Dartmouth... | reverse complement strand
GATGGAAATCGCCACAAGAAGTCTTAAATGATTTTATTAAGTATGGTGTAACATATGTTTGACAAACCTACATTTGCCCGAACATATGATTGTTAAATAGCTGGAAATCTTAAAAATTATATGTTATAATACATTTTAAATTCTAGCCTTTACATATAATTTGCCGGCACCTGTTTGTTTTTGTGTTTACATATACACCTCAGGCAGCCGGCGAAATGCTGATAAGTAATTTTGTTTATCATATTAATTTCGGAAATTTGACGAAAGGAAACTGGAGTAGTATGGAGCAATATAATGGAAGTCATATAGTCGTGTTGGAGGGACTGGAGGCAGTCAGAAAGCGTCCCGGAATGTATATAGGCAGTACCGGCCCCAGAGGCCTGCATCATTTAATCTGGGAAATCATCGACAACGGTATAGATGAGCATCTGGCCGGCTTCTGCAGCAGAATTGATGTTACCCTGCTTAAGGACGGCGGAATTGAAATAGCCGACAACGGGCGTGGTGTACCGGTAGACATCCACCCCACAAAGCATATCCCTACAGCTCGTGTTGTTTATACCATCCTGCACGCCGGCGGCAAATTCGGCAATTCTGTATACAAGGTATCCGGCGGTCTTCACGGTGTCGGCGCTTCTGTGGTAAACGCCCTGTCCAAGAGAATGATTGTGGAAATCAAAAAGGATGGCAAGATCTACCGGGATGAATACATAAACGGTGGTCATCCGGTTACCGAGCTTGTAGACGGATATTTGCCTGTTGTAGGCAAATGCAGCAAATCCGATACAGGCACCAAGGTTACATTTTACCCTGACGACACCATCTTTGAAACGGTAGAGTTCAAAGCTGACATTATAATGAAAAAGCTTAAGGAAATTGCATTTCTGAATAAAAATCTTTTGATCACCTTCACCGATCAGATAACAGGTATAACAAAAAGCTATCAGGAGGAGCATGGCATCAAAAGCTTTGTTTCCTATATTACCCGCGATATGAATGTACTTCATGAGGAGCCTGTTTATCTTGAAGGCAAAAGCGGTGAAATCGAGGTAGAAATTGCATTTCAGTACACCGACAGTTTCTCCGAACAGATAAATGCCTACTGCAACTGCATAAATGTAGTGGATGGAGGTACCCTGGTGACAGGCTTTAAGACCGCCCTTACCCGTGTTCTTAACCAGTATGCCAGAGAACTGGGATACCTTAAGGAAAAGGACGATAATCTGGACGGCAGGGATATCCGTAACGGTATAGTGGCCGTAATTTCAATAAAGCATCCCGATCCCCAGTTTGAAGGCCAGACCAAGACCAAGCTGGGCAATACCGATGCCAAGAGTGCCGTTGATGAGGTGTTTTCCTCAGAGGCCCAGCGCTGGTTTGACAAGAATGTGGAGGTACTAAAGGCCATTCTTGAAAATTCCATCAAATCCTATAACGCAAGAAAAGCAAGTGATAAAGCCAGAACAGCGGTACTCAAGCAGCTGAATGAGGTGGATACCAGAAGCAAGCTGGCATCCTGCTCATCCAAAAAGCCTGAGGAATGTGAAATCTATATCGTTGAGGGAGACAGCGCCGGCGGTACCGTAAAAACCGCAAGAAACCGTAAGACCCAGGCCGTGCTTCCATTAAGGGGAAAAATCCTTAATGTTGAAAAGGCCACCCTTGAAAAAATTCTGGTCAATAATGAGATCAAGACCATGATAGCCGCCTTTGGCTGCGGTATAGGCGAGGATTTTGATATAAGCAAGCTCCGCTATGACAAAATAATAATCCTTACAGATGCCGATGTTGACGGAGCCCATATCAGCACCCTGCTGCTTACCTTCTTCTACCGTTTCATGCCGGAGCTAATCCTGGAGGGCAAGGTCTACAAGGGCATGCCTCCCCTTTACCGGGTTGAATATGAGGCGGCAGGGAAAGGCAAAAAGGGCAAGCAGTCCAAATATCTCTACAATGATTTTGAGCTGGAGAAATTCAGAAAGGAAGGACATAAGATACTAAATCTGCAGCGATACAAGGGTCTTGGTGAAATGGATGCCCAGCAGCTGTGGGAAACTACGCTGAACCCTGAAACCAGAGTTCTTGCCCAGATAACCATCAGTGATACCCTTGAGGCTGATGAAATCACAACCATGCTTATGAGCAGCAATGTGCCTCCCAGAAGGAACTTTATAATGCAGGAGGCCAAATACGCTAAGCTTGATATATAAATCGTTTTGCTTTTTTGCAATAATACAGCTGCCGCCTGATGCGGCTAATGGAGGTTAAGGTTAATGAAAAAGCTTGAAGAACAGATTATACAGATGGATTATTCCGAAGAGATGAAAAGCAGCTTTCGGGACTATGCGATAAGTGTCATAATCTCAAGAGCTTTACCTGATGTGCGGGATGGCTTAAAGCCTGTTCAAAGAAGAATACTCTATGCCATGTCGGAGCTGGGTCTGGACCCTGACAAGCCCCACAGAAAAAGTGCCCGTATCGTCGGCGATACAATGGGTAAATATCATCCCCACGGAGACAGTTCAATATATGACGCCCTGGTTAACATGACCAAGGAATATTCACTGATGATACCCCTGGTCGACGGTCACGGCAACTTCGGTTCTATAGATGGTGACCCGGCGGCAGCGATGCGTTATACGGAGGCCAGATTATCCCCGGGAGCAAAAACCCTGCTTGACCATCTTGATAAGGGCCTGGTGGAGTTTGTTCCCAACTTTGATGACAGTGAAAAGGAACCGGCTGTATTGCCTGCCATGATACCCAATCTCTTAATAAACGGTTCCACAGGTATAGCCGTAGGTATGGCTACAAACATACCTCCCCACAATCCGGGTGAAGTAATTGACGGTGTAATTGCATATATGGACAACCCGGATATCAGCATAAAGAAGCTTATGAAATATATCCCCGCCCCGGACTTTCCTACAGGCGGAATTATAATAAATAAGGATGACCTTGAAAGCCTTTATGAAACAGGCGAGGGTAAGATCCGCATCCGTTCAAAAGTTGAAATAGAAAATGGTGAAAACGGCCGCAAGAATATAGTTATAACTGAAATACCCTACACCATAGCCGGTAATAAAACAAAGCTGGTGGAAAGCCTGGCTTCGCTGGTTAAGGACAAGGTATTTGATGAAATCTATGATATCCGGGATGAATCCTCCAAAGAGGGAATCCGTATTGTTATTGAGGTAAAGAAGGACCGGGACATAGAAAACCTTTTGAACGGCCTTTACAAAAAAACTCCAATGGAGGATACATATACAGCGAATCTTCTTGCTGTCAAGGAAAAACAGCCAATCGTATTCAACCTAAAGAGCCTGATTAGCGAGTTTGTGGATTTCCAGGTGGATCTGTATACCAAGGAATATGAATACCTCCTGGATAAAGCCATAAAACGTCAGGAAATTGTGGAGGGCCTGATTAAGGCTACCGATATAATAGATTTAATTATTGAAATTTTGCGTGGCAGCAGCTCCGTCAAGCAGGCAAAGGCCTGCCTTATGGAGGGCAATATCGAAGGAATCAAATTCAAAAGCGCCAAATCCGAAAAGGAGGCTAAAAAGCTCAGCTTTACCGAGCGTCAGGCGGATGCCATCCTGTCTATGCAGCTTAGCAAATTAATCGGCCTGGAAATTTTAAAGCTTCATGAGGAGGGCGCATCCCTGGCAGAATCCATTAATGAGTACAAAAAAATTCTCGGGGACAGCAAGGAGCTCTATAGGGTAATTAAGGCCCGGCTGAGGGAATACAAGAAAACCTTCAACCGACCCAGAAAAACCATGCTGGAGAATACAACTGCTTCTGATTATGTTGAGGAGGTTAAGATTGAAGATATATTCGTACTGATCGACCGCTTCGGCTATACCAAATCCATCGACATGACAAGCTACACCAGGGCTTCGGAGGAGAATCTGAAGGAATTTACGACTATCCTGCAGATGAAGAGTAATGACCGGCTGTGTGTATTTACGGCCGAGGGCAACATGTATCAGGTGAAGGCAGAAAATATCCCGAGATGCAAGATGAAGGAAAAGGGAGTTCTCATCCACAATCTCTGCAAGCTTGACAAGGAGAATGTCATCTTATATACCTCCTTTGAACAGCTGTTCGAAGCCCAGCTTTTGTTTGCCACCAGGGCAGGTTATGTGAAGCTGGTTTCCGGAGCCGAGTTTGAGACCAACCGAAGCCAGATTCAATCTACAAAGCTGGAGGAAAATGATGAAATTGTCAGCATAAATCTGATTAGTGCAGCCCAGAAGCTTTCCGGCAATCAAAGGGTTATTATGATTACAGAAAAGGGCCTGGCTCTCAGCTATCCGCTGGATGAGGTCAGTGAGCTGAAGAAATCCAGTCGTGGTGTAAAGGGAATTACTCTCGATAAAAATGATCATGTATGCTTTACTACAGTTATAGAACAGGATGATGAAAGCTTTACATATAACGATAAAATCATTAACAGCAAAAAGATTAAGCTTAAAAAGCGGGCAGACAAGGGTCAGAAGCTGTCGCTATAGCTTCCGGAAATATACCATTTTTAGAGCTTTTGCCGGATAACTAAATTAACTTCCCGGCAAAGGCTCTTATCCCTCTGCTATCTGATAAAATAATAAATGGGCTGCTTCCAGGCAAGATTGCGATAATTTAAGAAGCAGCCCATAAGATCTTACAGCACATTCTTTTGCAATAGCTGTGTGTTAAGCAGCTCATTTGAATTTATTTGAGCATTGATTTATGCCCCTTATTAATGGTCCTCAGAACCCTGTCCATAGTAAGCGTTGGCACCATGCTTTCTGAAATAGTGCTTGTCCAGCAGATACTGAGATACACGTGGAGTGTCAGGATTTAAGGTCAGTGTCTTATACGCCATCTCTGCAACCTTGTCCATTACCACCATGTTATATACACTGCCTGCGGCGCTTCTGCCCCATGCAAAGGGTCCATGGTTTTTCACCAAAATTCCTGGGCAGGCTAAAACGTCCCTTTCTCCGATCGTTTCAACTATTACCTTGCCTGTATTAAGCTCGTAGGCTTCCTCTATCTCCTGAGCTGTCAGTTCCCTGGTGCAGGGAATATCACCGTAGAAATAATCAGCATGAGTTGTACCGAATGCGGTTATAGGCATACCCGCCTGGGCAAAGGCGACTGTCCATACTGAGTGGGTATGTACCACACCACCGATTTCAGGATAAGTCCTGTACAACACAAGATGAGTAGGAGTATCACTTGATGGCTTATAATGGCCTTCTACAACATTTCCCTCCAGATCCAGCACAACCATATCCTCAGGCTTCATAGTTTCATAATCTACCCCGCTGGGCTTTATTACTACCAGCTGCTTTTCCCTGTCAATACCGCTTACATTACCCCAGGTATAAATAACAAGCCCCCTTCTGGTAAGCTCCATATTGGCTTCATATACTTCCTGCTTTAATTTCTCCAGCAAGTTAAGCACCTCCGTATTCATATTGGTAATCCGATACCTTTTTCAATAATAATAGATATCCTGCCATTTTTCAATAGCGGATCTTATATCAAATCCAGCTCCTTCAGCTTCTTAATGCATTCTATTGCTGAGATGTTTTTATCCTTTACCTCAAGCATTATATCAATATCCTTTCTTCCAAGCCTTTGTACAAATTCAATGAATTCGACCGGATCAATGCTTTGTGAATGTGAACCTGCCTTTTTGCCCGTATCCTGCTGGGAGTAATGGATTTTTTGCCTGCCATCCTCTTTTTTCCATGTACCTTTGCATTCATTAATCCAATCAATCTCATCCATTTTTATATCGGGCGGGTTAACCTTGTGATGCAAATTGTCAAAAACAACCGGTATACCGCTCCTTTTGCTTATGACAAGCACATCCATGATATTATAGGATTTGTCGTCATTTTCAATAACCAGCCTTTGCTTTATCCTGTTATCAAGCCTGTCATAATTAATCATGAAACGCTCTGCTGCCTCTTTTTTATCCTTATAAATACCTCCGATATGAAGAATGATTTTATGCCGGGAATCCGTTCCGAGAGCATCCAGTGCCCGTGCATGATATTCAAGATCAGCTATTGCCCTTTTAACCACCTCTTCATTAGGTGAATTCAGTACCGTATATTGCCCGGGATGCATAGACACTCTGATACGGTTTTCTTTTATAATCTCTGCCAACCTTTCAAAGCGTGCCCTGAACAAATCCCACCATCTGATTGAATTAACCGGACTCGAACCAAATGGTATAAGCTCCGAGCTTATACGAAAAAGTTTGATATCATTTGCTATATTGTAATAAAGCATATGCTCCAGTGACAGCAGATTATATTCAGTTATTTCGTATAATCGCTTAACGTCCGCATTTCTGGCCCTGCAGCCCTTTATGGCTGTATCGGCCACTCCCACCGTAAGGCATGCATATCCAATCCTCATGACATCTCCCTAAGTTTTTTTGTCCGACTTTGTAATTCAGCTGAAAATTTTATTATCTTTATACTGAGTTTATCCGATAGTGCAGTTTTTATGTGTTTTCCCGATTTTAACAGTTGTATCCGGTAGCAGATGAATACAGGCTGTATAAAAAATCTTAATTGTGAAAATGTATATGATAAATGAGCTCCGAATTAAATACAATTTTTTTGCATTTTTCGTAAAAAAATTGATAATAACCACTAGCAAGCAAAAAAAAAATATTGTATTATTATTCTTGCATTTCAAAAATATCCATTTTCTTATCCAATATACCGGAGGTTTTAGTGTGAAAAAAGAAATTGTTATCGTACTTGACTTCGGTGGTCAGTACAATCAGCTTATTGCAAGAAGAGTAAGGGAATGTAATGTATACTGTGAAGTTCTTCCTTACAATACAAGTATTGATAGGATTAAGGAGCTGGCTCCGAAGGGAATCATTTTCACCGGTGGTCCTGCCAGTGTCTATGAACCGGATGCCCCTTCATGTGATCCGGCGATTTTTTCTTTAGGCATACCTATTCTGGGAATTTGTTACGGCTGCCAGCTTATGACCCATCTTTTGGCAGGCAAAGTATCCAAGGCACCTGTTAGGGAATACGGACATACCCAAATCAGTATCAATACCGAATCTAAATTATTTGCCGACATCTCAGCTGATACATCCTGCTGGATGAGCCATACCGATTATATTGAGCAGCCTGCCGCAGGCTTTAGGATTATAGCAAAAAGTGCCTCCTGCCCTGTTGCTGCTATAGAAGATCCTGAAAGAAAGCTTTATGGTGTCCAGTTCCATCCCGAGGTAGCTCATACACCGGAAGGAACAAAGATGCTCTACAATTTCCTTTATAAAGTCTGCAACTGCTCCGGCGACTGGGTTATGTCCTCCTTTACCGAGGAAACGATAATATCCCTCAGAGAAAAGATCGGTAACAAAAAGGTATTGTGCGCCCTTTCCGGAGGTGTGGATTCATCCGTTGCCGCAGTATTAATTAGCAAGGCTGTTGGAAGGCAGCTGACCTGCATTTTTGTAGATCATGGCCTGCTTCGTAAAAATGAAGGAGATGAAGTGGAAGATATCTTCACCAGGCAATTTGACGTAAACTTCATTCGAGTCAATGCCCAGCAGCGCTTCTATGAAAAGCTGGCCGGAGTAACTGAGCCAGAAGCAAAAAGGAAGATTATCGGCGAAGAATTTATCCGTGTGTTTGAGGAAGAAGCCAAAAAAATAGGCAAGGTTGATTTTCTTGTTCAGGGAACCATCTACCCTGATGTAATAGAAAGCGGTTTAGGCAAATCAGCAGTTATTAAAAGCCATCACAATGTAGGTGGGCTTCCCGAGCATGTGGATTTTTCGGAGATAATAGAGCCTCTTCGCAGCCTGTTCAAGGATGAGGTAAGAAAGGTTGGTCTGGAGCTGGGAATTCCGGAAAAGCTGGTATTTAGGCAGCCATTTCCTGGTCCAGGTCTTGCAGTTCGTATTATTGGTGATATAACCCCCCAAAAGGTTGCCATACTTCAGGAGGCCGATTTCATTTTCCGTGAGGAGATAGCCAAGGCCGGGCTTGATAAAGGCATATCACAGTATTTTGCCGTTTTGACCAACCTGCGTAGTGTAGGTGTTATGGGGGATGAAAGAACTTACGATTACACAATAGCCTTAAGAGCGGTAACCACATCGGACTTCATGACCGCAGAATTTGCAAAAATTCCCTGGGAGGTCCTTGCCACGGTATCCAACAGAATTGTTAACGAGGTAAAGCATGTAAACAGAATCTGCTACGACATAACTACCAAGCCGCCGGCAACTATAGAGTGGGAATAATCAGTATGACTAAATTGCCGGTGACTTTAGTCGCGAATGTTGGAATATATTAAACCGCCCCCAAAGAAAGATTTTAATGTCTAACTTTAGGGGCGGTTCAAAGAGATATATGATATATTACTCAATGTTCTTATATTCCTTAACTATCCTGTCCCAATCCTCATTGCTGATTTCAGACTTGCCCGGTTCGCTGTTTTTAATCAGCTCCAGCATGACGGGAACTGTTGCAATCAGGCAGTTATTCCATTCGGCACCAAAACCAACAGCTTCATTGTTGCCTTGATGCTTACTATAAAAGCCTGCCGGCTTTGGTGCAAACAGGATAACATTTCTTATATTAATACCTTTGTTTCCAATAGCTTCTTTAATTATTTGACTTTCCCTGTTTAAATTGAATTTAAGGTCGAGATCAGTGGCTTTCACCTGTGGCTCCTTTTCCTGAGACAGGTTAAAGGAATTTACGGTAAAAATCTGCCAGCGGCCGGGATCAAGGGCAACTATATCTGTCTTTTTCTTGTAGCAGCCGCAAAGCTTGACTATGTACAAAGTACCCTTACTGTAAAAGAGAAATTGTGATGTTTTTGAGTTAATATTGGCAAGCAATGAGAAAATGCTTTTATATTTGAGCTTTGAATCCTTGGAAAAGCCCTTCATTCTCTGAAGCTGAAGCCACAAATTCAATCTGCTCAATAGATATCTGAGACTGATTGACAAGGTCCATATCAGAAAGATTGCAGCAAGTGTTCCAATCAAAACCCACTTAAACATAGCAACATCTCCACTCGTATATATTTATATAATAACCCACATTTAATTCTATAATCTGTTTTGATTTTTTACAATAGCCGAATTAACTAATAATGAGCCATTATTTATATCATTCTTGCCATAAGCTTAAGCTGTTTTATGCTCTGTCAGATCAATTTAAAAATCCCTTCATCCCTGATAAAATGCACCGGAATGTCCGGATATATCTGCTGCAGCTTTTTTGCCATCTGCTCCATTCCCGGTATTTCACTTTCTGCATGTCCCAGAACAATCAGAGCCTTGCCCATTCCCAGAAAAATTGCATCCTTTATATACTCCGGGCTTTCCCATTCAGGCCCTTCCCCGTAAATAACCAAATCCAGCTCCTGGCCGGCCACCAGCGGAATAACATTTTCTCCACCCCCTCTGTAACCAACCAAAACACCTATTCTACGGCAGCTGGTCTCAGGATTCCCTATATAACGGACATAAGTCAGTCCCAGGCTCTTTTTTATGTGGGAAATTACCTCCCTCAAAGACATGGCTTTATCAAGAGCCAGGACAGAGGAGACAAAGCTGCTCTCAAGCTCATAGTCCACCCAGCCTAAAGAAGCAACAAGGGCCCTTGTAATGCCATCATAGCCCTGTAGATGTACATGGTCATGATTTCTGAAAATGGCTATTTTGCTATCTTCGATTAATTTATGCTTGGAAAGATATACCGGATCTGACTTAAGCATTTCACTTCTGTCAAAATGACTGTAGTAAATTCCTTCATGGGTAATTATCAGATTAACACCCAGTTTTCTTGCTTCCTCAATTACCCTGGCGGATGCAAGAAATGTGACCGCTATTTGTTTTACCTCGGCATCCGGATCTCCGTACAGGAGCTGATCTACTGTTTTCTCTCTGTCAATAGCCGGAGTTTTTAATGCATCAATGACATCACGTATCCGCACTCTCATAAACACTTTCTCCCAAATATATTAAAATCTTTAATCGATATCTGAATATTTTACTATTGCGCAGGAGTTATCGCTGTTACCGTCAGCTCAGTATAGGCTGAAGGTAAAATTACCTGCTTTGTAGCCTTATCTGTCGTACTCTTGATACGAACCAGTACCTTGTCGCCTATATTGACATTTTTTAATGTAACCGGTTTTTTGGATGTGGCTACCGTCCACTTTAATTTTTTCATATCTATAGAAGTGCCCAAAGGAACAATTGCGTATTCATAATTTCTATTTGTATCTGAATCGGATATGGTCAGGATTCTTCCCACCAGGCTTACATTGCTGGGGGCAGCAGCCTGCGGCAGTATTTCGATTGCCTTGACTGCTGAATGTACCTTCTTATTTGAACCCAATGTCCTGAATTCAATTGTCCCGGCTCCTATCAGATTGTTAGAGGTAGGCAGCAGGGCGGCCAAATCAATACTGGTGGATTTGCCGTCCGATGGATTAAAGGTTGTCCAGTTTGTCGCATCCCCTACCCTGTACTGGGTCTGGCCTGCCTTAAGCCCTTTTATTTGCAGCTTTGATGCATCCAGACTGACCGACGGAGCTGCAGGTCTCTTTGGAATCTTTACAGTTACTATCTTGCCGGCCCTTCTGTTTACAGTTGCCACAGTTCTGAACTGCAGGCTGGCTCCCTTTAATTCATACTGTATTGTAGGCATATTGTTGCCAGCACTCTTCCAGACACCGTTGTTTCCCTTGCGGTATTCAACCGGAAGGGCTGTATTACTGTACACTATCTTTCCTACTCCGTCGACAACCTCATATTTGACCTTAAGACTGTTATCCTCGCCCGGAAGCTCAACCTTAAGAGGATTTGAGTCCTTATTGCCCTTAAAATAGACTGTTACAGGCTTTGAGGATAAAATGCCCGACAAATCAAGGGCTGATGTATTATCTATGTATTCCCATGTTTTCATATTATCTGTACTGATATAGAACTTGGTACTTCCACCCGGTCCGGCACTTATGGTCGCTATTTCCTCCAGCAAATCGATTTGTACCTTAACCTGACTGCCGGAAGTTACAGTGTTGGCACTTGCATTAAAAGAACGGTTCATTACCAGCGGTATTAAAATTAAAGTCAGCAAAGACACTATTAGCCTTTTCATTCCAACACTTAAGGCAGCCTTAGTCCTGGGTGCTTTGGTATTCTTCATTAGAAACACTCCTTTGTCGTACTTAAAAGCAAAAAGTTAATCAACAGTTCCAATTATAATCTTAGCATAGCCTATCATGATATACAAGATTAGGAAAAGTCATCTTACTAGGAAAATGGAAGCATTCCGTATTAAACAAGGTGCAGCCTAGCCCGCCGCACCTATTATCAATTATAAATTCATGAATTTTATATTATTCAATATTATCAGTATATCAGTGACCTGCAGCTGCTCTGCCGCTATGATTGAGCTCCTTTCAGCTAAGCTCATCCAGGCTTTTTTCGTATGCGGGAAGAAATTCATCCATAAATATCTCCACCTCAGGCAGGTTCAGTTGCCTTAATATAGCCGTGATTGAAGCCTCTGCATTTATGAACTCGCTGTTGCCAGCCTTTCTTTCCTCAATGCACTTTATCAGCGCCGACAGCTTGTCGGCGGCCTTAACAAGCCTCCAAAGGTAAGCATCCTCATCCTTTGGGGTAAACATTGGCTCATAGCAGCCTCTTATGTCCTCCGGCAGCATGGACAAAAGCTTTTTTGTAGCCGCCTGCTCCACCTTTTTATAGGCATCCTGTATATCCTCATTAAAATATTTCACAGGGGTTGGCATATCACCTGTTATAATCTCTGTGGCATCATGGTATATGGCGATTGCTGCCGCCCTTTCCGCATTCAGATGGTTGCCCAGCCGGCAGTTGCTTATTATAGCCAGGGCATGAGTTATAATACTAACCTCCAGGGAATGCTCGCTAATATTCTCTGAAAGTGAGTTGCGCATCAGGGCCCATCTTTTAATCAACTTCATCCTTGACAGCATCGCATAAAAACCGTTATCCATTTATTTACCAACCTTTCTTTGCAGTTTTGCAATTATAGCCTTGCTAATTAAATAAGCTTAGCCATGCCTGATTAGCTTACTCCTTAATCGGAGGGCATATTAAGATATTTCTTTAAAAATTGGCCGGTATATGACCTTTCGTTGGCAGCCACCTCTTCAGGCGTTCCGCAGGCTACTATGGTACCTCCTTTGTCGCCGCCCTCCGGGCCGATATCTATAATATAATCCGCCGTCTTTATAACATCCAGATTATGCTCAATTACAACCACAGTATTACCGTTGTCACAAAAGCGCTGGAGAATATTAATCAGTCTGTGGACATCGGCAAAATGAAGTCCCGTCGTAGGTTCATCGAGAATATAGATAGTCCTTCCTGTGCTGTGCTTGCTCAACTCGGTGGCCAGCTTAATTCTCTGAGCCTCTCCTCCTGACAGGGAGGTTGAGGGATGTCCAAGCTTAAGATAGCCAAGCCCCACATCATTCAGGGTTTCAATCTTTCTTCTGATGGAAGGGATATTCTCAAAAAACTTCAGGGCTTCTTCTATTGTCATATTCAAAACATCATATATGCTCTTGCCCTTATACTTTACCTCAAGGGTCTCGCGATTATATCTCTTACCTCCGCAAACCTCACAGGGTACATATATATCCGGCAGGAAATTCATCTCTATCTTGATTATACCGTCACCACTGCAGGCCTCACAGCGTCCGCCCTTTACATTAAAGCTGAAACGGCCCTTGGAGTAGCCTCTCATCTTGGCGTCCTGTGTGGAAGCGAACAAATCCCTTATCATGTCAAATACGCCTGTATAGGTTGCAGGATTGGATCTGGGGGTTCTCCCGATAGGGGACTGATCTATATTAATTACCTTATCCAGCTTCTCCATACCCAGTATCTGCTCATGCTTACCCGGAATTTCAAAGGCTCGGTTTAAATCCCTGGCCAGCCTTTTATATAGAATCTCTGTAATCAGTGAGCTTTTTCCCGAGCCTGACACTCCTGTTACACAGGTGAATACACCCAGGGGAATGTCTACATTTATGTTCTTCAGATTGTTTTCAGCAGCACCCACAATGGTAAGGTATCCTGTAGGCTTCCGTCTTGTGGACGGTACAGGTATGCTTAAGCGACCGCTCAAATATGCTCCTGTCACAGATTCCTTGACCTTCATGATCTGCTTGGCTGTTCCCATGGCTACTACCTTGCCCCCGTGCTCTCCGGCTCCGGGGCCTATATCGATAATGCAGTCTGCCGCATACATTGTATCCTCATCATGCTCTACAACTATCAGGGTGTTACCCAGATTCTTAAGATTAATCAGAGCCTGCAAAAGCTTGTTGTTATCTCTCTGGTGCAGGCCGATGCTGGGCTCGTCCAGGATGTATGCCACTCCTACAAGACCTGAGCCAATCTGGGTTGCCAAGCGAATACGCTGGGCCTCCCCACCCGAGAGGCTACCGGTTGACCTGGACAGGGTAAGATAGTCCAGCCCAACATCCATTAAAAACTTAAGCCTTGCCCGAATCTCCTTTAGCACCAGCTCTCCAATCTTTTGCTGCATGGGAGTCAGCTGAAGGTTATTCATAAATTCGGCAAGCTCCCTTATTGAATAGTCCGTTACCTCAGCTATATTTTTGCCTCCAACTGTGACCGCCAGAGCTTCCTTCTTCAACCTCTTGCCCTTACAGCTGCTGCAGGGTGTTGTCCTCATAAAGGTCTCATACTCCTGCTTGATCCCTTCTGAGCCAGTCTCACGATAACGTCTTTCCACATTACGCAATAAGCCCTCAAAGGCTACATCATATATACCGACGCCTCTTTGGCCACGGTAATGCACCTTAACGGTTTTGCCGCCGGTACCGTACATAAAGATCCGGCGTGCCTGCTCCGGCAGCTCATTGTAGGGTGTATTCAAATCAAAATCATACTCCTTTGCCAGAGCCTCGAGAATGCATCTTGTATAGCTTCCCTGCTCCACAACAGACTGCCAGCCGGGCGCCGCTATAGCTCCGTTAATCAGGCTCTTATCCTTAAAGGGCACAAGCAGCTCTTCGTCAAATTCCATCTTATAGCCAAGTCCGTGACAATCAGGGCAGGCTCCGAAGGGATTGTTGAAGGAAAATATTCTGGGTTCTATCTCATCAATACTGATCCCACAATCAGGGCAGGCAAAATTCTGGCTGAAGGTGAGCTGCTGCCCGCCAACAACATCCACATACATCAGACCGTCTGCCAGCTTCAGTACACTCTCTATGGAATCTGCCAGTCTCTTTTCAATTCCTTCCTTTACTACCAGACGATCGACTACTATCTCAATATTGTGCTTGTTATTCTTCTCCAGCCTGATTTCCTCAGTAAGGTCGTATAAATTTCCATCCACCCTTACCCGTACATAACCGCTTCTTTTTGCCTGTTCAAAAACCTTGGCATGCTCGCCCTTGCGCCCCCGAACTACCGGAGCAAGAAGCTGGATTCTGCTACCTTCCGGCAGACTCATTATTTCATCCACCATCTGGTCAACAGTCTGCTTCTTTATCTCCTTGCCGCATTCGGGACAATGGGGTATACCTATTCTTGCATATAAAAGACGGAAATAGTCATATATTTCCGTAACTGTTCCTACTGTTGAACGCGGATTGCGGTTAGTCGACTTCTGATCAATGCTTATTGCCGGGGGCAGGCCCTCTATGCTCTCCACATTGGGCTTCTCCATCTGACCCAAAAACTGCCTGGCATATGAGGACAAGGACTCCATATACCTTCTTTGTCCCTCGGCATATATGGTGTCAAACGCCAGCGAGGATTTACCGGAACCGCTAAGTCCGGTAAGAACCACAAAGCTGTCTCTTGGTATATCGACGCTAAGGTTTTTCAGGTTATTCTCGTTGGCACCTCTGATTTTTATATACTTTTTATTATTTGCCATAATTCCACCTGTTCTGTAATATATTTATATCTTGATGTAACTAAAGTCTGTTGCCATATAGGCAATATATAAGCTTTCCACCAGCTTGTTCACAAATCAGTACTATGACTTGCCCAGCTCGCTAAGATGCTTCTTTATCTCAAGCATCTTGTCACGCAGGATGGCGGCCTGTTCGAAATTAAGCTCAGCAGCCGCGGCATGCATCTGCTTAGTAACAGTCTTGAGGAGCGCCTCCAGCTCCTGTCTGCTCATAGACTCCAAATCCTTTTCAATATCCTTTATATTGGACTCTGCCTTTTTCGTGATAGCTATCTGATCATGTACCTTTTTCTTGATGGTGGTCGGAGTAATACCATGAAGCCTGTTATATTCCTTCTGTATCTCTCTCCTTCGGTTTGTCTCGGATATGGCCCTGTGCATGGACTCTGTAATATGGTCGGCATACATTATAACGCGTCCCTCTGCATTACGGGCTGCCCTGCCTATTGTCTGAATCAGGGAGGTTTCAGATCTGAGGAAGCCCTCCTTATCGGCATCCAATATAGCCACAAGCCCCACCTCAGGTATGTCAAGGCCCTCACGCAAAAGGTTAATACCCACAAGGACATCAAAAACATCCATACGCATATCTCTTATTATATCTGTACGCTCCAGGGTATGGACATCCGAATGCAGATATCTTACCCTGATACCGACCTCCTTGAGATAATCCGTCAAGTCCTCCGCCATCCTCTTGGTAAGCGTTGTTACCAATACCTTGTTCTTCTTATCAATTTCCTTTTTGATTTCAGCAAGCAGGTCATCTATCTGACCGGCCACCGGCCTTACTATAACCTCCGGATCCAGAAGTCCTGTAGGTCTGATTATCTGCTCCACCCTCAGCTGTTCATGCTCAGCCTCATAAACGGAAGGAGTAGCCGACACAAATAATATCTGATTAATCTTGCTTTCAAATTCCTCAAAGCTTAACGGCCTGTTGTCCAAGGCAGACGGAAGGCGAAAGCCGTATTCAACCAGAGTCATCTTGCGGGATCTGTCACCGGCATACATTCCCCTGATTTGGGGCAATGTGATATGTGACTCGTCTATAATAATAAGAAAATCATCAGGGAAATAGTCAATCAGGGTGTGAGGCGGCGCTCCTGCAGGCAGACCTGCAAGGTGTCTGGAATAATTCTCTATTCCTGAACAGAAGCCGGTCTCCCTCATCATCTCTATGTCAAAATTGGTTCTTTCAGCAATTCTCTGGGCTTCCAGCAGCTTGTCCTCACTCTTGAAATAGCGTATCCGTTCCTCAAGCTCTGCTTCTATATTGCGGATTGCTTCTTCCATTCTGTCAGGAGCCACTACATAATGTGATGCTGGAAAGATAACTATATGGGCCAGGCTGCTTTTAATCTCGCCGGTCAGGGTGTCAATCTCCAGAATCCTGTCCACCTCGTCGCCAAAAAACTCCACCCTGATGGCCAGCTCACCCGATGATACGGGAAAGATCTCTACAACATCACCTCTTACACGGAAGGTACCACGTTTGAAATCAATATCATTGCGGTTATACTGAATGTCTATCAGTCTCCTGATAACCTCATCCCTGTCCTTGATCATACCCGGTCTTAAGGAAAGGGTCATATTCTGATAGTCGATAGGGCTTCCAAGGCCGTAGATACAGGAAACACTTGCAACAATAATAACGTCCCTCCGCTCCGACAGAGCAGCAGTTGCTGAATGCCTGAGTTTATCAATCTCATCATTAATTGAGGAATCCTTCTCGATGTAGGTATCTGTAGCCGGCACGTATGCTTCAGGTTGATAGTAATCATAATAGCTGACAAAATATTCAACGGCATTCTCAGGAAAAAACTCCTTGAACTCTCCGTAGAGCTGGGCTGCAAGGGTTTTGTTATGGGCAATAACCAGGGTAGGCTTCTGAAGCTGCGCTATGACATTAGCCATCGTAAATGTCTTGCCTGAGCCTGTAACACCCAGCAGAGTCTGACACTGGTTGCCGTTGCGAAATCCCTCCACCAGCTTCCTTATAGCCTCCGGCTGATCTCCGGTAGGCTTGAAGTCCGAATGCAATTTAAATTCCATCAGGCATACCTCCCGACTAATAATAGTCTGTCCTTTTATGGTATAGTAAAGGCAGAGCCCTCTTTTCACCAAAAAAATGAGCTCTGTATCTAAACTTCTGTTATTATAGCATATATAAAAATGTATATCAACAGTTTTTCGAATGTTTGTTCTCCTGCGTTAAATTATACATAATATTTATAGAATTATTATGGTCAGATATCGATCCCGAATTTCAAAGGAATACTATAAATTTCAGTATATGTCAGCTTCCCGTCAGGCCTTTCAGACTTCATAAGGGAAATTTTCTCTACCCTCATGCTTATAGGCTCTATCCCCGCCTCAAATTCCCGGGCATTAAAGCCGGTGTCCGGCAGCACTCTTCTGCCCAGCGTCAGATGTGGAGTATAATCGGTATCATCAATATCATAAAATCCGGCTTCCCTAAGCTCAGTGGCCAGCCTTCTCTGGAGGCTGCAAAGTATTGGCTCCTTTTCCACACCAAGCCAGTAAATATCCCCTTCCCTGCGCTTAAATTTGCCAAAGCCTCTGATATTAAGGATGAAGCCCCTTTTGCCTATGCCCTCTGTCGCCCTAACCATCGCCTGCTTAACACGCTCCAGCCTTTCGGTCTCACCTATAAAATTCAATGTAAGATGCAGATTATCCCTGGCTGTAAAGCTTCCTTTCTTCGATTGCTGACGAAGCCTTTCCTCTACCTTGTATATTTTATCCTTAGTTTCTTCATCAAATATAATAGCTGTAAATAATCTCATTATAGGCTCCCTCCTGTTAACCGGCTGTATTAGTTGCTATCAAAGAATAATCCTGTTAGTTATGCTGTTTAGATTCCAGATACAATATAAGCCCTCAAACTTTCGTTTGAAGGGCCTAATTTACAGTAACTATTATAGAGCATTTGAGAAATATTTCAAGGCGGCTCCATTCAAAAAACCGAAATGTTAAATGAAAATCTAAATTCTACTTTTAATAAATTAATGTAGAATTTACTCTTTCTTAAATTCTAGTACTCCTTT
>ENA-OWPA01001250-OWPA01001250.1-bioreactor-metagenome-genome-assembly--contig:-NODE-1250-length-18173-cov-5.989721_pt1 | contig 18173 bp, 15 predicted proteins | sample MGYA00238139_ERZ651803 | MGnify/ENA primary metagenome ERZ651803 (study PRJEB26909, sample SAMN07631231) | bioreactor metagenome | isolation source: Switchgrass digestor | place: USA: Dartmouth... | reverse complement strand
CCCGGCTCTCTGCCAAGTCTGATACACAACTACTCTTCTGGTCATCGCGTTGGCTATAATAATTTGAATATATCCTAGCACTGCTGGAATCAACCGTCAAGTTATAAACCGCGTCTTTTCTTTACCGGCAATATCCGGAACCCCAGGTAAACTTTTTCTGAACTATTCTCCGGGTGCACGCATATTATTACTCTAGACTTCATCCGGAGGTGTTCAAAATGGATACAACATTCTGGTTATCTAACGAAGAGAAGAAAGTAGCCGAACAAGTTGACCGGTATTTTATATCCAGCCGGATGACCCTTGCCGACAAGGTGTTTCACGCCTTATTGATTGCCCAGCATGACCTGGAAGCTCACCATTATTGTTCCGAAGATGAGCACCAGCGTCTCCTGCAATATATCAGTATCCTGCAGGGAATTCTTTACAAGCTTCACCAGATGGAAAAACAAGCTTAATGAAATAGCAGGAATTTTCTCCTCAGCCATCTGTATTCCACCAGGTAGCCCGCGGCCATAAGCAAAATAATGACTCCCCCTATGATGCGCTGCAGGCGAATCTTGTTCTGCAGACTTAGGATTGTGTCTTCCCTTTGCCCGGCATACTGGAATATATTCTGCCTTTCTTCCTGTACGGCTATTAATTGTTTAATAGTGCGGTAGAGTTCTTCTTGGGAATCAAAATACCGCTTCCAGGTAGCTATACGCTCTTTTTTCAGGGATTTTATCCAGGTGTTCAGAATTGGCAGCTGCTGGCGCGGTTCAATGCTCATAGCTTCGTAAAGAGGAATGCCCCTGACATTAAAAGGGACTTTGAGCCCCAGCATATATGACAAGGTAGGAGCAACATCAATCAGCATGGTATCAGTCATAACGGTTCCTGGTTTACACCCCGGGCCATGCATTATAAGGGGGCACAAGTTACTGGTGGATGAACTGCGCGGGGAGGTAATAACTATCAGGGTGTTGTTCATTTCACCCTGTTCACGTAAATAATCCAGCAGTTCTCCCAGGTATTGATCAACTTTGGTAATAGTCTGGGAATAAGTCTTCTGGTTCAGTGACAGCAAAGCATCCAGGCAATCATTAACGTAGATATAGTTAAAAAAGGGGTGCTCCTTACCATGCTGCTTAATTGCTGCCTGAAATGCTTCCCGGTCGTTTTTCTGAGCATCAATTTTAATGTAATTGTCAGCCCCCAGTCTTTCCAGCTTTCCTCCGGAAGCATCGACTAACAATACCTGCCGCTTGGTCTTGCGAATTTGATCCAGCAGGGATTCCACTTCCAGACTGTCACTGGCATTTATAAACTTGTGCTCTTCGGGAAAGGTTCCGGTAATAAGGCAGGCCTCAGAAGCTTCAATGGTATTCACTATAAAGGACATGCTTTTCCTGTCAACAACGCCCTCACTGGCCAGAAAGTTCATATTGGGAGCATAGGAACTTATAAATCCTTCGTAATTCAAGCCGTCAATGCTTATTAGAAACACCTGCTTAATGGAGTCTGGCGATATGGCCGAATTTTGTCCTGGGGATTCATTTTCAGCCGCTGCCTGGTTAACAATTAAGCAACCTAGTATTATAAAAACCAGCAAGGGTATATGGATGGGTTTAAGAGGCATAGATTATCCCCCTTTTTTGTTTCCTGTCACATATATATTGGGGGATAATGTCAGTTATACCTATGCTCAATAGCGTCCGCTGCGAATAATGGTATAAACCAGAAAAAGACCCAGAATCACTGCAGTAATAAATCCGACTTCTGCCAGGGGAATCCGGCTTAAAATGTTGCTGGAACTTTGTTTTACCACCAACGAAGAACCAATAATAATGCTGGCTAAAATAATGGCCAGGGAAAGACGGTTGGACAGAATATCAATTCGGGAGGCCAGTCGCTTTACATTGACATGTTCCATTTTCATTTTCAGCTCACCGCTGGCCAGCAGCTTCAGAATGGCATCAAACTCTTTGGGAAAGGACCGAGCCAATTCGGCATAGTCCCACAAAACAGCTGGAATTACCTGCATAGCTTGCCTGGGAGACATTCGCTGGGCCAGTACTCGGCGGCCATAGGGTTCTGCCAAGTCCACCAAGCTAATCTCCGGATCCAGCTTGGTAACAATTGATTCTACGGTCATCAGCATTTTACTCAGCAGTGACAGCTCGGCAGGCAAGCGCATTTGATATTTGTAAGATATTTCGATTAACTCAGCCAAAGCTTCCGCCACATCTATTTTGGACAAGGGCATACCATAATACTTCTGCTGCAGTTTGCTCACATCTCTGCGCAGTTCATCACGGTTGACCGGCTTATTGGTTATACCAATCTCCAGTATGGACCGGGTAACTGCTTCGGTATCGTAACGCATCATACCGATTAACAGACTCACATATTTCTCTCGTGCCTGGGGGTCTACCCTGCCTACCTGACCGAAATCATAAAACACAATTACTTCTTTATCATCAACCGCGATGTTGCCGGGATGGGGGTCAGCATGAAAAACTCCATTGTCATAAATCTGCTTAAATAAAGCCTCAATAAGGTGAGAGGCTATGCGCCGCATGTCGTAATGGGCCTCTTTTAAGCGGTCCATATCTGATATTTTTATGCCGCCCACATATTCCATTACTAATACCCGGCGAGTTGAGTATTCCCAGTAAATCCTGGGAATGCGAACGGTGGGATCTTTGCGGTACAGCTTATAAAAATTAGCTGCATTTTGGGCTTCTTTATGAAAATCCAACTCATTAAGAATGGCTTCACTTAATTCATTCACTATTTCACTCACTTTATAAAGCTTGCCCCATTTGGTGCGTTTCTCCAATAGTTTAGCCAAATCCATCATTATTGCCAGGTCCGTTTCTACCTGAGACTCAATGCCCGGCCGCTGTACTTTGATGACCACATGTTCTCCGGATTTTAAGTAGGCTTCATGAACCTGTCCCATGGAGGCAGCGGCTATAGGCTCCTGGTTAACGCTGGCAAAGATACTCTCAAAATCCAGGCCTTCATCCTGGCAGAGCTGTACAACCTCATGAAAAGGGAACGGCGGCACTGCATCCTGCAGCTTTTCGAACTCTTCAATAAAGGATGGTGATAACAAATCCGGCCTAACGCTGAGCAGCTGCCCCAGTTTGACAAAAGCCGGACCTAGTTCTTCAAAAGCTTGTCGTAAATGACGGGCCAAATAAGGCGAGCGCAAATCGGCCTGGGTATCCGATGCGGGCCGGCCAATGTTCATTCTCAGTAAAGTAAACCTGTCAAATATGAAGCCAAAGCCATGCTTTATCAGGACATTAGCGACCTCACGAAAACGGGACAGATGATGGGCTCGGTTCCTATTATTACCGAACATGAGGTTTTCCTCCGTGGACAATTCTAAATCTGTAAAAATGGCCTTTGCGATATTCACAAGACGAGTATATAGTCAATATGGCACCCTATGGGTACTCCGGTGTTTGTCAATCCTCGCAATCAACATTTCTGGCGGGTGATCAAGCATTAAAGCTCATTGCACAGCAATTTTAGGCTTGTCTACCCTTTTTAGCTAATAGAATATATCCTTAATCAAAGCCTTTGGTACCCGCGAGGAGACATGCAAGGGAGCAACCCTTAACGCACCCTGATGGGAGCCGGTCAGGGCGACCGTTATACCTTTTCATTAGTTGCGATCAGGATTGCTCCAGCCGTTTTTCCAATTCCTCGATCCGCGCTTTGAGTTCATCTAATTCTGCCCGGGAAGCCATGGACAAGTCTTTTTTAATTCCGCCTAATTCTTCCTGAATAAGACTGCGTATAGCTTTTTTCTCCTCTTCTCCTTTTTTGACCAGTTCTTCGATAACCTGTCCAGCTTCATCCCGGCTGATTTCACCTTTTTCCATCAGTTCATTGACCAGTTTCTCAACTCGTTCCCTGGTTACGCTGAATACTCCCAGTCCCAGGTAAAAAGCTTTTTCCAGCATATTCATTATATTGAACCTCCTTTTGGATAATGGTTACAAATTTCTCTTGTTTCCATAGTATCATATGTGGGTTATAACGTTATCATACAAGTATATTCTAATGCCAAGTATATTCATCAATTTAAGCCTTGATTTTGAGTGTTACAGTGGCTATAATAACAATTGCGGCAATCACATGGGCCATTAGCTCAACTAGGCAGAGCAGCTGACTCTTAATCAGAAGGTTGAAGGTTCGATTCCTTCATGGCCCACCATCTAAAAGCAAGCAACCACGCACGTTAGCGTGGTTTTCGTTTTTTCTGATATTTTATTTCTTTCCAACCTAATTTATATGGCTCATTGTCAAGGAATTAGTTATATCTCCGGAGAAACAATGTAAACAAACAAAACAGGGAGGATAAAAGAATGTACACCCAAAGAAAAATCATTACTGCAGTAATGACCCTGTTAGTTGCCGGCTTAGCTCTCTATTCCGCACTAAAAGGACTCTTGGACAGCCGGGTGTATGTAGAAGTTCTCCAAACAGGTGCCATCAGTCAATTTTCGTTACGGGCTCACTTGCCCAAGATATCGTTTCCGTGCCTTTAGGCCTGATTTTGGCAGCCTTGTCTTTAGCCTATCTCAGATTTCGAAGAGATAAGATTTTTATTGTCATGCTAGGTTTAACAGCTTACTTCTTTTATGGATATGCATTATATACAATCCAAGGTCAATACACCTCGATCTATCCTGTCTATCTCGCAATCTTCGGTCTATCAATCTACGGTCTAATCTTGGGTCTGCTCAGCTTCAATTATAACGGGCAAAATGATTACCAGTTGCCGAAGACTGTACGCATAGGAATCAGTGGCTTCCTTTTAATGATTCTTCTTGTTTTAGTCCCTGTTTGGTGGATGCAGATGTCTGCGGATATTGCCAACCATTTTCCAGGAGAGAATTATGCAGTATTTATACTTGACTTTGGGATCGTCTTTCCCGCCTTAGCCATCACTGCGGTAAAACTCTTACAGAACAGGTCCGTTGGGTATGTCCTCGGTGGGGTGATGCTTTTAAAGACGTTAACCATTTGTTTATCAGTCGGTTTCGGTGAACTGTTTCAGGCTTATTACGGCAGCAACCCTCTTGATTTTGGAATGCTAGGCATATTCGGCATCTTAACCTTGATCAGTTTAGGATTCTTCTTTTCTTACATTATGAAACTACGCATCAACCCTTCTGTATAATCTCGCTCTAAACACTTTGTATAGAGGAGAACTTACCATCAGTTTGGTATGAGCGATACGTTGGGGACGTAGAGGCTTCTGGTTCAAATTCAGTCACTCGACCATTTTTATTGACTATTAAGACGGGATTTTAAAGTTCCCGTCTTTTTTGATATTCGGTTCAATTTTTGGCATACTTCAGAAGTTTACAAAGCGTTTTCAATTTATGGAGGGATTGTCCTTTATCCATTCTGTTTAAGGTCAATCAGCGCTAAGAAAAGCAACCCAGTGCAATATGCATCGACATAAGCTCTGTGGTGTTCAGGAATACAAATGTTAAAGTAATCACATAATGTGCCTAATTTATGATCTTCCACATCATAATCGGAGTCGTAATCAATCTCATACATTTCATATTCTGGGTCCCATTTTCGTTTTGGTTTCTTCAAGAGTTTTTGAGCCTGTTTCATTGTGCAGAAATACTTGCGTTTTGTATCTATAATCGAACTTCCATTTTTATGGATGAACTTAAGATCAAATTCTAGGTTGTGACCCACGATATTACTTTTGCCAATGAATTCATCGAATGCAGGCATAACTTGATGGATTGTTGGAGCTTTGGCGACCATTTCGTCTGAAATATGATTCATAATAGTAGCCCCTTTGGGAATAGGACACTGAGGATTTACTAGAGTAGTAAACATGCTTACTGGTTTTTCATCAACAAACCTTACCGCACTCAACTCGATTATTTTATCTTTGCTGGGAGCTATTCCTGTAGTTTCTGTATCAATTACAACGAATTCTTCATATGTTCCTTTTGGCGTAATGTTTGAGTACTTTATATTTGCTAATTCTGATAAAGCTCTATTCTTTATTTTTATATCGCTTATTTTAATTTCTACTCTTGGTATAGCAGCAATAGCAGCCAGAGCTTTTTCTTCCTGTTGTTTCAAAAATGCTAATCTAGCTACTAACCGTGCTTCGGCTTCTTTATTCTTTATCTGACAATTTGAACAGATACCTGAAGCATCTAACTTTATAAACAAACCCCATTTCCCGCATTGCTTGCATTTGGCCACGATATATTACCTCCCCCATTGCTAAACTATCAATAGCGTTATTATCTGTCAATAAAAGCGCAGCATTTGCGGGTGTGGGATGGTTCATACGTAAAAGCACTTGACACATTGTACTGGAAAAATCTACCCTAACGCTATTCGGTGTATGATACAATTATGGTATGTGGTCCGACCGCATACCATAATTGTCTAAAGGAGCGTGATAATGGATTTTTGGTGTGCAGTTTAATGGCCATACAAAGCGATGTGACCAGCGTTTAGCAAGGGTATAGGCAAATGTGTAAAAAGAGGGATTTTTTTGGAGGGATGCCTATGCAGATCACCAGTATTGAGCTGTATCATGTTTCCATACCGCTGAAAACGACTTTCTGGCCCACCTGGATCCCCGGTTATCCGCAGACCCATAATCGATTTACCCTAATTCGGCTTGGAACCGACGAAGGAATCGAGGGATATTCGGCCGGATCGGCTATGGGAATAGAACGTCAGGGGCTTGGCGATCTAATTGCGGGATATTTGCTCGGGACTGACCCGACCGATATTGACATGGTTCAGGCGCTGCTGAAACAAGCCGGATTCCTGGGCTGGCGCAATTTCTGGGTCGAGGCAGCCTGCTGGGACATCAAGGGGAAGAAAGAAAATAAACCGGTCTATGAGCTGCTTGGCGGCAAAGCCCGCCCGATCGAGGTATACTGCTCGACCGGGGAAATGCACCCACCTGAACAGCGGGTCGAGGAACTGCTGGCTATTGCCGAGCGGGGTTTTAAAACCGCTAAGTTGCGTGTAAAGAATAAGGAATTGAAGGACGACATCCGTCATATTGAAGTGATTGCCAAGGGCGTCGGAAACCGGCTGAAGTTAGCTGTCGATGCCAATCAGGGCTGGCTGGTGACCATCATGGAAAAGATACCCGCCTGGGATTTGAAACGGGCCAGCGAATTTGCCAAAGCCTGTGGCGACAACGGTATTATCTGGCTGGAGGAACCGCTGGACAGCCGGGATTATGACGGGAATGCGGCCCTGAAAAAGATTTCCCCGGTCAAAATAGCAGGAGCTGAGTTGAATTACGGCTGGGACGAAATCAAAATTATGATGGAAAAAGACTGTTTCCATATTTATCAGCCGGACGCCACTTTTGCCGGTGGAATTGCTCAGGTTATGCAGGTAATCGAAGCCTGCCAGGACAACGGATGGGAGTATTCGCCTCATACCTGGACTAACGGCATTGGTCTTTATATTAACTGGAACCTGGCGTTGGCCAATCCTAACCCAACCCTGCCACTGGAATATCCCCTTGAGGAGCCGTCCTGGATTCCGGAATTCCGGGAAGGGATCATCGATCCGGTCATTCCGGACAAAAACGCCATGCTACAGCCATTCACACGACCCGGTCTTGGCTTTGAGATTAACCAGAAACTGCTGAAAAAGTACGGCAAACGGTATTTCCATCTCACCGAGACCGGTCTGAAGCTCAAGGTTATCCGGGAAAAAGGGATCAAGACAGCCTTGAGCATGAAAAACAAGAAAGACAACCAGTAGGCTTGCCGCCAGATGATTTCAGTTCTAAATCCATACCGGTTCATGTGGGCCAGTTTTTCTTTTAAGTTTTATCTGCTATACTGGACAACGTAAGTAAACTAATCGAAACGCTGAGCAATGGCAGGTGTGCTTCAAGATGGGGGAAGTCATCGAGCAGGATGAACTGTTCCAATCTCTGCGACGACCCAAACTGGTTGACGAAGTTGTTTTGCAGACTTTTAATTTGATAGAGAGTAAACGCTTGAAGCCAGGGCAAAAGATCCCAAGTGAGAGAGCCCTGTGTCAAACCCTTGGGGTGAACCGCTCCACCTTGCGCCAAGCCATTAGGACTCTGGCTATGATGCGGGTATTGGAGGTTCGACCCGGACAGGGAACGTTTGTGGTTTCGGACCTGAAAACTGCCAGTATTGAGACCCTGGTGCTGAAGATGCATTCCGACTCCGGTTTGGCAATAGCCGATTTGGAGAATCTTTTCGACCTTCGCACGATGGTCGAAGTGCCCTCCGCCAGCAAAGCAGCATCTCTTATCACCGAGAAACAGGTGCAGGAGTTGGAGGAAATCCTCGAAAACCACAAGCGACAGATCGAGTGCGAGCTGCCATTTGCTGATCTTGACTGGCGATTTCACAAAGAAATACTGGAGATAGCAGGGAACCCGCTGGTTTTACAGCTGGCCCAGACCTACTACTTACTGCTTTCGGGCCTTTATGCTGGCTCGGAGAAAAATGTGGTGTGGAGAACAAGCAGCCTGGTGAATCACCAAAGTATTCTAGATGCGCTGCGGGCCAGGGATCCGGAGGCAGCCGGAACGGCAATGCGGACCCATCTGAACCAGACTCTCGAGATTTTGAAAGACCACAAGCAATCGGAATAGATAAATAGAACTTACATAACCAGCAAGAAACCAGAAAGCCCAGCAATGCTGGGCTTTCTATTTGTATTAAAATTGAGTTCTTTCATGGTCTCAGAGACCTGACATTACTTCAGACATCCAGTATGTTTATCTTGTATTCTTCCCGGGTAAAAGCTGTGTGTTTTTATTCCAGCTGTCAGGTAAGAAAGAATCAATTACTTCTGCTAATATTATCGATGATCTCACGGTAGCACTTGGTGGCCAGCTCACTTGGTTGTCCCTTTTTGCAAAAGGATAGCTTGGCCAGTTTTGGGACAACGCGCTCTACCACAATATGCCCATCGACCATTTTGGATTCCAATGCCGTTAAAGCTTCTAAAAACCGTTTATCTTGCTTGGCTCGGTTATAAAAGGACAAAACGTAGACGTAATAAAAAAGGTTGTAATTGCGGAATGGATATTCGACCTGCATGAATAAAGTGCCGATTCCATAGTGGCAGGGGCCGATGGGTTTTTTGATGGTCCAATGCTCCAGCAAAAAATCAACCGCGTTGTCGAGGGCTGGCTCGCGGTTAAGATAATCGGTAAAGCGAAAGGCATTTAGAGCCTTAAGGGTAGGTAGGGGATTTGAAAACTCTGTTTCCGGGCCTCGTCCAAAGCTGAACTTCTTGCAGCGCCAACCTCCGTCAGAGTGCTGGATATCCAAAAGATGTTCGAAGGTTTTCTGCAATCGGGCATCATTAGCATAGCCCATGCGGCAAAGTAACTCGGCTGCGTTCACAGTATGGCATGGATAAATAGCTCCTTGGGGCGACAGCTTGAAATGCCCATCTTCTCTCCAGGTGCTGAAAATCAATTGGGCAGACTCCTTAAGTATCGGGTCTGTGGGTTCCATTCCCAATTCCAATAGCATCCCAACGCTCTCCAAAGTAGAAAAAGGGGCACCCTTTTGCAGACGCTTGTCGGGAGTAGTCCACAGGTCAGGCCCATTATCGTATCTATGAGACAATATGGCTTCAATATCAGATAAATACTGCTTATCTACCAATTAATGCATTACCTACCTATTCCTATTAGTTTGATATGATTGTAAGTAAAAGAATTAAGCAATACAATACCTGCATGAAATTCAGGAAGAGTTAAGTCCATATAATTGTGTAAAATGAAGAGCCAAGACAAGGCCCCTGGTTTAGAATGGTAAGTGACCAAAACAAACCACAACCGGAGGTGACCTTGCAATGGCTCAATACCATGTTACCATCGACTCAGAATTACTTCAGCATCTATTTTTGTCGGATGCCAAGGATTCCAGCGTATCAAAACTGCTGGAATCAATCCTGAATCAGATTTTGGAGGCACAAGCCACGGAACAACTGCGAGCTGCACCATATGAAAGAACTCAAGAACGCCAAGGCTACCGGAACGGGACTTATCCGCATACTTTGACTACCCGGGTTGGAAGCATTACTTTAAGAGTTCCGCGTCTGCGTAACGGCAAGTTTTCAACCGAGCTTTTTAGCCGCTACCAGAGAAGCGAACAGGCTTTCATCCTGGCCCTGATGGAAATGGTCGTAAACGGTGTATCAACTCGGAAAGTTGCGGAGATAACCGAAGAGCTGTGCGGTACAAGGATATCAAAGTCCCTGGTCTCTGACCTTTGCAGACGACTCGACCCGTTGATAAATGCTTGGAAGAATCGTTCCTTAAAAGATAACCAGTATCCCTTTTTAATCGTCGATGCCCTGATTATCAGGATAAGGGAAGACCATCGTGTAGTACATAGAAGTATGCTGATAGCTATCGGCGTAAACCAGGATGGTATCCGAGAAGTTTTGGGCTTCATGATCGGTGACAGCGAATCCGAAGAAAGCTGGAATGAATTCTTCTGCTGGTTAAAGGACCGGGGATTAAACGGCGTTGATTTAGTAGTTTCCGACGACCACCGGGGATTAGTAAAAGCCGTGCGCAGAAACTTTCAGGGAGCGAGCTGGCAGCGGTGCCAGACCCATTTTATGCGCAATGTTCTGGATGCAACGCCCAGGGCTGTTCACAGTGAAGTTAAGGTACATGTTCAAGCAATTTTAAGGGCTCCGGATATGGATACAGCCCGTATGTTATTGACAAAGACCCTTGAGGCATTTGCTAAGAAAGCGCCTCGAGCTATGGAGATCCTTGAAAAAGGATTTGATGATGCCACAGCGATACTTGAGTTACCAGAGAAATACCGTAAACGTCTGCGTACGACCAACAGCCTTGAACGATTAAACGAAGAAATCCGCCGTCGAGAAAGAGTTATACGTATATTCCCCAATCGGGATTCAGCGAACAGGTTAATTGGAGCCTTGCTCCTTGAGATAGATAACAAGTGGGCTGGCGGCGGAAGGTATTTAGATATGGCTGAATACCATGAACACCGTTCATGCCAGCCAAAACCAAGTTCTAATATCTTTTATCTCTAGCTCAAAGAGTCGCTGCCATTACCAGAGGAATTTTACACACAATATTGGACTTGATCGATATTTATAGATACACATCTTGGTTATGTGTAATATTTTCAGTTAAAAGACTAGATAATTTAACAGGTAGATAATTTAACAGGTCTATCGTTTCTCTAGTAGAACAAAAAGTAAGCATAACCTTATTTTCGGAAGCAAATGACCAATATCAGATTATGTAATCTTATGAAATATAGATCTTTTTCATTACCTTTTTCAAGAATGATGAAAGAATGAAAAAATTAATGAAACATATCTCTCACCAATCCAATAACAGCAACATACAGAACAGAGAATGCGATAAAAACGAACGCACCTTTTATCATCGCGGCTACCGTAATGGCTATAAAATACGTAAATTAGCCGCCAGAGTATATATTAAAGAGTCTTCAGTATAGAGGTTTGCACCACAGACGTTTTCAAGCACAACTAGCGTTGCGAACTGGCTCTAGTATTAGCCTTTAATGAGAACATTGTGGCACTTTATTATATACGTTGGATGTTTCTGCCTTCTGCTAGAGGCTGATTCTCCTTGACCAGGGCTGCAACAGACAGCCTTTTTCTAGCACAGTAGTCCCTTTTTAATAGTTTGCGATAGTCGTCAAGGTTTGTAATAAAATGTACCCTCACAATACTCCTTATTGCCGTTGTCATTTGTTGTCTATTTTTGAAGCTTCCAATGTAGAAAGTACAGATCATTGCTACACAAAATAATAGAAAAATTTACAGCGCAGGTCCCTAAAGCATTTGATCTTATGGAGCAGGGCTTTGATGATGCTACAGCAGTGCTCAAACTGTTCAAATGCTACTGCTAGCGTCAGCTTAACACTGTTAGATAACTAATATACGTTACTAGAGAACATTATTGCATAATCTATGTACCTGATCTTTCAAGCATTTGCAAACAATTTAGGTAATTTGTTACTTCAACTTAAACAGGGGGAAAAGTGGGATGGACCAGGAAGAATTACTTTTTTTGATTCTAGATGCGCTTCCTCTATTTGCTAGAGTGACTGGAGGTTTTGCTACAGTGACCGATAATTATGGACGTAGAATCAAAACCGTCAATTCCCGTGGTGAAGAAATACAAAGCCTTAGAGGTGTTATATATGAAGTGGCAAAGATATGTGCTAAGGAGCAAAAACCTTTGGTGGGGCCCTCTCAACTTGTTGAAGGGGCGGATGCCTGGGCAATTCCGTTAAACCCCTATGTTATTAGTTGTAGTAACGTTGAACGGGTTAACCGCGAAAAAAAATTGCTGAAGGGACTGGAAAAAGCATTACCTCTTATTGCTAGGGTTGCGGGTGGAGAAGCGGTTATTTTTGACAGTGAAGGAAAAAGAATCTGTAGTTATAACCCTGATGGAACTGTTAATTCTGAGTATATTAATAAAGTTAGTTTAGCCGCCCAGCGTGCTATGCAATCCAATGAACCTGTAATAGGAGATTCCTTTTCCTATAATGGGGCAATGGCTGTCCGCATACCGATTACTGAAAACTTTGGATTTGGGTTTAATAATGAACTGTTTGCAAAAAAACAGAACAAGCTTTATGAAGAGGTTAAAAAGTATCAATATGCCCGTTATAATTTCAGCGACATTGTAGGAAAGAGCGAAGCTATACGTAAAACAATATCCCTAGCGAAACAAATTGCCAAGAGCAATTCGACAGTTCTTATTTACGGCGAAACAGGTACTGGTAAAGAATTATTTGCTCAATCCATCCATAATTACAGTGATAGGAGAGATAAACCGTTTATAGCTATCAATAGCGGGGCTCTGCCATCAACCTTGGTGGAAAGCTCATTATTCGGTTATGTTGATGGGGCGTTTACTGGTGCAAAAAAGGGTGGCGCTCCAGGGGTATTTGAGCAAGCTGATGGCGGTACTATTTTTTTGGATGAAATAAGTGAAATGGAATTAGATACACAGGCAAAAATTTTAAGAGTCTTACAAGAACGAGAGGTTACTAGGATTGGCGGTAAAAGACCTATACGGGTAGACGTAAGGGTAATAGCATCGACAAATGAGGATCTTGCTGAAATGGTTGCCAAAAAGACCTTTAGAAAAGATCTTTATTTTAGGTTAAACGTTGTCCAAATTAATGTCCCCCCACTCCGGGAGCGCATGTCAGATATTGAATTATTGGTCAACCATTTTATTCATAAGTATAATATGCTGCTAGGGAAATATGTTGGAGAGATTAGTCAAGATGCTTTAAAAATACTTTATAATTACAACTGGCCAGGAAATGTGCGTGAATTGCAGAATTGTATAGAATATGCAATTAATATGGTGAAAAAGGATGAAAGAATTATTATGCCTTACCACTTGTCAGCGCAGATTGTGCAAAAGGCAGATTCATCATGTCAAAAGCCGGATTCTATAATGAATCCTATATTGGACGAAGTTTCTAATTATAATGGGAGCGTTGGCAAGAACAACTTAACAAACGGTTTAACATTAGAACAGATTTTGAATGAAACTGAACGAAGAGTGATTAAACAGGCGTTAAATCGTGTTAACAACAAGAAAAAAGATGCGGCTAAGATGTTAGGGATCAGCACAACAACTTTATGGCGAAAAATGCAGGAGCATAAATTGCAAATTTGAAAAATGTTTTCATAGCTGAAATGTTTGTTATGTTGCAAAGATGAAATACAGAACTATTGGTATTATAGAATATGGTTGTAACCAAAATAAAAATTAAAAAACCCATCTAAAATAGACGGGTTTTTTGCTTTCAAAAGCGCATAACTTAAGGTGTACCGTTATTTTGATAGATAGGTTTTGTAAAGATAATTAGTTTGAGAAGTTAATTATTTTGCTGGCATGAGTATTGCTAAATAGAATATATTGTGACCAATAAGATGGTGGTTAAAAAGGAGGAGGATTAGGAAGTAACTACTTTGTTGATCAGACAATTTTGCAAAACAATCTAGTACACCAAGATGAAGGAGGTCTTTTTGATGGCAAGTCTAGAAAGTTTAGCAGAGTGTGTGATTAACGGTGAACGTGAGAAGGTGCAAGCAATTACAAAAAGTTTAGTTGATGAAGGTAAAGATCCTTTAGAGATCATCAATCAAGGTTTAATAGCTGGAATGTCAGTTGTCGGTGCTCGCTTCAAAAACGAAGAAATCTTTGTTCCGGAAGTATTAATGTCTGCGGAAACTATGCAATTAGGTATGGAAGTGGTCAAACCTCTGATTGCTGATGAAAGTATACCTACTGTAGGGAAGGTTTTGTTGGGTACCGTGGAGGGAGACCTGCATGATATCGGCAAAAACCTAGTAGGGATGATGCTGGAGAGTGTTGGTTTTAGGGTTATCGACATTGGTGTCGATGTTAGTCCAGATAAATTCGCAAATGCTATCAAGGAAGAGAACCCAGATATTTTAGCTATGTCAGCTCTATTGACAACCACTATGTTGCATATGAAAGATACCATAGATTTCTTAAAGGAGCAGGGTCTAAGAGATAAAGTTAAAGTGATCATCGGTGGAGCTCCTATCTCTCAGGAATTTGCTGATGAAATAGGTGCTGATGGTTTTGCTCCAGATGCGGCATCTGCTGCTGATCTCTGTAAAGAGTTGATCGCATAGAAAGTTTGACTGTTTTATTAATTGGTTTAGAGCCAGAAACCCTAAAGGAGGTTAATGATATATGGCTAAGAACCTGACTGCAAAAATTCTCTCTTCTAAAGAAATTGAGTTTCTCAAGGAAAAAATTGAAACGATTTTATCGGAAAAAGGGATTATTATTGAAAACCACCCTAAAGGACTGGAACTCCTTAAAAAGGGAGGAGCGGAGATATCTGGTCAAAGGGTTAAGTTTCCGAAACCATTGATTGAGGAAAGCTTAAAACAGGTACCCAAACAGTTCACGCTGGCAGCAATAGATCCCAAATGGGATATGGTTTATCCCCATCCGGAAGGCTTGTTCTATACTAGAACAAATACTGGTGGTATGTATTACTTATCAGAAACTTTTGAATACCACCATATCACTATGGATGAGGTCGCGGAATGGACAAGGCTTACGGAAGCACTGGAAAACATTAACTTTTGGTCACTTCCCTCAACAAAGCCAGTAGGTTTTCCGGCAGAAACAATTGATATTCATACTTTAGACACAGTACTGCGAAATACGACCAAACATGGTTGGGTGCAGCCATACGAATTAAAAAACATCAAATATTTGATTGAGCTTGCGGCTGTTGTCGCAGGAGGGAAAGAACAGCTTCGTAAGAGGCCAATTATTAGTCTTATTTCTTGTACTGCGCCACCGCTGACAATCAAACCAATGGATGTTGAAGTTATTTTACAAGGTGCGTTAAATGGTGTTCCTCTACAACCATGTTCACTTCCTACAGCTGGAGCAAATGCACCAATAACCCCTCAAGGTATTGTCTTAATGGCATGCGCGGAAGTTTTAGCACAAGTGATTATAGCTCAAATATTTGCTCCCGGTACACCTTGTATTGCCACTCCTCTGCTTTTTGAAATGGATATGAAAACAACTAATGCAGCTCAGTCCAAGATGTCAACGACAATGGGCAGAATGGCAGCTATCCAATTATTTGAAGAAGGTTATGGTATCCCCGCTCATACTTACGCTACAGGTACAGATAGCATGGTTTTAGATGCCCAAGCAGGAATAGAAGCATCTTCCCTTGCTCATATGGTTGCTTTGTCCGGAGCGTCTGTTCTCGGTGGAGCAGGCCAAATTGAGACTGCAAAAACTATTAACCCACAGCAACTAATTATTGATAATGATCTTTTCGGCATGGTTAAACAATTAAAAGCCGGCTTTGAAGTTAATGAGGAAACAACAGCCTTTAATGAGATTATGGGATTGACCGGTAGAGAAAGTTTCATTGATATGGAACACACATTCAGGCATTTCCGGGATGGTTATAAAACACGGGTATTTAATTACGATTCCAGAACCAAATGGATAACAAAAGGAAGCAAAGATATTATCGCTAGAACCACCGAAATATACTACAAAATCAAAGAAACTTACAAACCGATTACTCTTCCCGAAGATGTATCGAAAGAAATGGATTCTATCGTCAAACATGCTGATAAAGAACTTGGAAAGTAACATACTCATAAACAGTTTAATTATGTTTATAAATGGCTGCTACCCTCAGTTTTTTCACTTCTGAGGGTAGCAGGCCAAACTGGATCTAAGCAACGAAATTTTACTTTTTTGGTGTTTTTTTTAAGCGATTTGATTTTTAGCTATTACGGAAAAGGAGGCGAAACATATGCCTGAAAAAATTAAGGATTACAAGAAAACAGAAAAATGGTGGTTAGCCCTTGTTATTCTATTCTATGTTTTATACAACTTACCAGGAGTTCCCCCATATGGTAATGCACATGCAGCTATTATTCACGGTGCTCTCACTATTATACCACTATGGATCATAATTTATGGGGGCATGTTTATTCTACACAAGCAACGGAGACTTAAAGAGTTGCCCAACAATAACATCCAGCAAGGTGAACCCAAAAGCGAAGGGGAGGGGAACTAAATGTTATCAGGTAGTACTGTCTGGAGTATTATCATTGTTTATATGGCATTTCTTTTGCTGTTAGGAATCTATACTTGGTGGAGGGAAAAGAGCAGGAGTACCCAGGAGTACTACACAGGTGGAGGCTCGATCAAATGGTTCATCCTGGTTATGACCTATATTGCTTCCCTCATGAGCACATGGGTATTTTTTGCAGGTCCCGGTGGATATTATCGGGGGGGTCTGACCTTCTGGTTGTCGGAATTGAGCTATATACCTTTGTTTCCAGTTGTTGTTTATTTTGTTATGAACAAGGTATGGTTATTAAACACTCAGCGTAAATATTCAACACCTGCAGATATTTATGATGACAGATTTAGAAGTCCTCTGCTGAGAGCAATATTGGCAGTACTCTTTTTCGCTGTGTCACTGCCTTATGTTGCCTCTGTTTTTGTTGCGTGTGCTCGGGGAGCAGAAATTGCCAGCGGAGGTACTGTATCGTATACGGCTGTAATAGTTGTTATCGGCCTCGTAACATTGCTATTCGTATCGTTGGGAGGAATGAAATCTATTGCTTTAGCTGATACAGTTCAGGGATGGTTATTCATCACAGGCTTGTGGTGCATCGCGATGTTTGCGCTTTTTGCAGGTTTTGGTGGATCTGTGACGACTTTGGTTGAAAGCGTTTGGACAAATACAAATGCTTGGTTTTCCTATCCTGGTCCTGCTAATTGGGTACCATATGCGGCAAGATTGGGTTATCCTCTATCCTGTGCTATCGGCTGGACTGTAATGTTACCACACGTATTTGTCAGATCCGGTTATTCTGGTGACAGTTTAAAATCACAGCGGAGATTAATGGCGATGGCTCCGGTTTTACAAGTCATCGTTTGGACAGGTACTATGTTTATCGGTTTGCTTGCTATTGGTTTAGTTCCCGGGTTGTCCGGAACTGATACGGAATTGATTATTCCCTATCTGATTAATAATATAATCCTTCCCAATAGTGCTGGAATTGCTGCTGTTTTAATGGCAGTGTTTATTACCGGAGCCTTGGCTGTAGGTTTGTCTACAGCAAACGGTTTCCTGTTAGTTTCTGGTTCCATAATATCTGAAGACATTTTACAGAAACTACTTAAGGTTAAAGTATCACAAACACAGCAAATAATTATCGCACGGGTTGTTGTTATCCTTCTAGGGTTGGCGTCAATGTGGTTAGCTCTGAATCCACCTGAGTTGATCTGGACATTAATTATGTTTGCCATTGCAATGGTGATGCCGATCTTTCCGATCTTGGTTTGTACACTTTACTGGAGAAGGGCTACTGCTCCGGCAGCGATCATTGCATCACTCGCTGGTATAATCACTGTTTTGCTCACCTATAAATTTGGTTTAGGTGACACCTGGTATGGCGCATTTGGTATGTTGGTGTCTACTGTTCTCATGATTGTCGTTAGTTTGCTGACGAAAGAAACTGACAAAGAAGTGCTTGATGAATTTTACGGTGCGTTAGAGTTAGCAGAG
>ENA-OWPA01001248-OWPA01001248.1-bioreactor-metagenome-genome-assembly--contig:-NODE-1248-length-18192-cov-3.023848_pt1 | contig 18192 bp, 15 predicted proteins | sample MGYA00238139_ERZ651803 | MGnify/ENA primary metagenome ERZ651803 (study PRJEB26909, sample SAMN07631231) | bioreactor metagenome | isolation source: Switchgrass digestor | place: USA: Dartmouth... | reverse complement strand
AGAACGGTAAACCCTGCCAGGGCGTATTACTTTTATCGGGGGCTTTTTGTTTTCCATTACCCTTATCTGAACAGGTGACGTCTGCGTCCTGAGAAGAATGTTCTCGTTAATGTAGAAAGTGTCCTGGGTATCTCTGGCAGGATGCCCTTTAGGTATATTAAGTGCCTCAAAATTGTAATAATCCAATTCAATCTCAGGGCCCTCTGCAATCTCATAGCCCATTCCTATAAACACTTCCTTGATTTGATCAATTGCAATTGTTAAAGGATGCCTGCTTCCAAGAAACTTTCTCTTACCGGGAATAGTTACATCTATAACCTCCCGTGCCAGTTTTCTGGACTGTTCCATTTTGGCAAGTTTATTTCCTGTCTCTTCAATCTTATTCTCCAATATTTTCCTTACTTCATTTGCAAGCTGCCCGATGACCGGTCTCTCTTCAGGTGAAAGTGACCCCATGCCTCTTAGCACCTGTGTGAGTTCTCCCTTTTTTCCAAGGTATTTCACCCTTATGTTTTCTAAATCCTGAATTTGCTCTACTGAACTGAGCTCTTTTTCTGCCCGGTCCTTGATGCTGTTCAGCTGTTCTCTCATATTTTCTTCTCCTTTCATACATTATCATCTGGGACATTTCTTATCACAAAAGGAATACTTCTTGTTCAGAAATAAGTGTCCCCCTTACCCTATAATTAACAAAACCTCCATCCCTTACAGGGACGAAGGTCTAAACTTCGCGGTACCACCCAGTTTCCCGCATCATACTGCGGGCTCTCATACAGCAACTTGCCTGTACAGCTCATTGCCTCTTACTATAACGGGTTTGCTCCGGCATCGCCTACTACGCAAAAATATGTATTATTTCGCGATTCAGGATGCAGCTCCGGAGTGAACTTCAACGGTCGGTTCCATAAAAACGCTTTCAGCCATCGGCGTCTTCTCTCTGTGACGGACCGGCTCCGCCTACTTTACTCCTTCACAGCTTTTAGCTTTAACTTTTGCGGCTATTATAACACAATTATACAATAAAAACAATAAAAGTCTCATATGTATATAGATTTTCCATTTATCATCCATTCTAAAATTCTTTTTTATTTATTGGGCAAATATTTCTGTACCATACATATACTGATTCTGAGAATTGATTTACGTAATGCCTGTTTGGGGGTTTTTCTATGTTTAATTCAGAATTAAGCAAAAGTCTGCAGGAAGCCAGAAGAATTGTATGGGATACTGCATATGGAAGCGATATAATGGTAGGCGGCGGAATAATGCTCCACAGCATAACCCAGTATAAAGACAGTAATGTTAAGCCACCTCGATGGAAAGGAAGCGGAATTGACCACACTCATCAATTTCTGGTGGCAAGAGGTATTTTAATATTAGAAAACGATAAAACATGGAATGTAGCAAAACATTTATATGAAAACAACGGGACAAATATATTAATGGAGTATGCCGACAAACCGGATGAAGATGAAAAAGGAGTACTTTTCGCCGGACATTTTTACAATCCATATACAGGTATGAATTTTTTGGGTCAGACAAGTCCTACCGCCAAAACGAATTTTCTGCAGCATACGGAAAATGCAGCAAACAATTTTTACACTGATAAAACATATGCGTGGCAGGAGCTGGGAAGAGCACTTCACTATCTGTCAGATATGAATCAGCCTCACCACGCCTCAAATAAGGTAGCAATACTTACTAACCATATGGAGTTTGAATCCTGGGTAGATGAACGCAGAATCAAATATGGAGTTACAAGCAGTCCTAAATATAACGACTACCTTGAAGACTCCTTCGAAACTTATTGCAGCAAAATTGCAGATGACTCTGCCAAAAATGCCTACGCTTATAAAGATCCGGCTTCAGCTTCTTTTTCTTTATTTAAATACTATAATTATGATTTTGCAGCGAGAAATACACTGCCTTATACTCAATGGGTAATTGCTGCATTTCTGTATAGATTCCTAAAATCAGTTTAATGCTTTGGAAAATATTGTAATATTTCGCTATAAACAGTTCAGTAATTTGTCTTATAAGGATGTTAATGTTTTAGGGATGTTTTGTGGGGACAGTTCTGCGGCAGGGATCACCCCCTTTTCATTCCCTCGATTTACTTGTACTTAATGCTTTTCAGTAATATAATATTAAGCAAATATTTAGCAAGCGCATTTATAGCAATAAGCTGATAAAAACATAGTTTTAATGATTTTTTAGACTCTGTTAGCTAAGCATGAAGAAAGTGGCATCTGAGAGAACTTTTTTACGGAGGTCAGCTATGAATAGAATGAGCATAAAGTACATAATGAAAGTCATTGTCCCTATTATATTAATAATAGCCGCTTCCATCTTCAATAAATACTTGGGGTTAGTGTGTCTGATAGCATATATACTATTAATTTGTTACACCTCCCGAAGCGGTATCTACAAATTAATTGCTAACATAAACTACGGAAAAGGAGACATGCATAAAGCGCTGCACTGGTACAGAAAAGCTTATGAGACAGACAACACAAAAGTCAAAACAGCCATTACATATGCATACCTGCTGCTTAAAGAAGGCAATTTTGATGAATCGGAAAAAGTATTCAATCAAATTTTTGAATTAAAACCTGGACAAGATGATAAAATGCTGGCACAATCCGATTATGCCCTTCTTATATGGAAAAAAGGGGATCTGGACAGAGCTGTCAGTATGCTTGAAGAAGTTATTGAAAGTTATAAAACCACATCCATTTATGGAAGTCTTGGTTACCTACTAATTCTAAAAGGTGATTTGGACAGGGCTCTTGAATTTAACCTGGAGGCATATGATTACAATAGTAAAAACCCAATCATTCTTGACAATCTCGGCCAGACATATTATTTAAGAGGCGAGCAGGACAAGGCTATAGAAATATATGAAAAACTCATGTCCTCCAATCCATCATTTCCTTCAGCGTACTATAATTACGGGCTGGTACTGCTTAAAAACGGTGAATGCAATAAAGCCCTTGAAAATATGAAAAAAGCACTTAACTTCAAGTTTTCACCGCTAAGTGCAATTAATAAAGGCGAGATAGAAGCGAAAATAGAGGAAATAAAATACGAAATGGAAAAAAGCAATAATTAATAGCAGCTCATTTGCATAAGCTGCTATTCTATTTCTCACACTTATCCAATGCATAAACTGCTTAATCTGTTTGTCGCAGCTCATCCAGAATCTTTGCGGCATGCTTGTTATCAGGGTCCAGTTGCAGCGTTGCTTCCAGCTCCTGTTTTGCCCGATCTACATCATTTGTATTTAAGTAGCTCAGCCCAAGGAGGTAGTGTCCCCTGGCAGCATCAAATTCAACAAGTTTCTGCGCATATTTAATTGCTTCGTCAGATTTACCCTGGTTTATAAGAGATGAGGCAAGAATATCAAGCGCTGCCATCTCAATGTTCTGGCTTACCTTTTCCATATCAAGGACCTCTTTTGAAATTTGCTCTGCTTTTGAATAATCCTTGTTATTAAAACTGTCTAACGCATCATGGATTATTTTTGAGGGAAGTACCTCCTCTTCATAATATTTTTTTAACTCTATATTCTCCTCACTGTTAAAACCTATATACATACCTGTAAAGGCCATGGCAGCTACAAGGGTGCCGGCTATCAGCCTTGAGTAAACTGTTTTTCTTTCACCTGCAAGGCCTACCACCATCGCTGCAGCAAACCCTCCAATAAGTCCGCCAATATGTGCAAAATTATCTATTCCTTCATTCATAAATCCGTAGATCAAATTGTATAAAATAGTAATTACTATACCTGTGCCAAAGGAAGTTTTAAAAATCCTTCTGTCTTTTCTTAAAAGGTAAACAAGTGCTCCAAGAAGCCCAAATATAGCTCCCGAAGCTCCGACAGAAACGTGGGTAGAAAAAGCAAAGCTCGCTATATTACCCATTATGCCTGCAATAAAATATATTACAGCAAATTTTGCTTTCCCAAATAAATCCTCTACCGCAGGCCCTATTGCATACAAAGAATATGAATTGAAAAATATGTGAACAATTCCACCGTGAAGAAACATGGGTGTTATAAGTCTCCAGTACTCACCGCTCATTATAAGCGGATTGAACTTCGCACCAAAAATCAGATTACCATCTGCACCAGATAGCTTGCTGTATAATTCTGTGAAAAGCCACATAAGAATGTTAACAGCAATAATTATATAAGAAAGGCGAATTCTGCGCCTTGGTCCCGAAGGTCTTATCTGGCTGTCATAACCCTCATTAAAACTATTGCCATTATTATAGTGATTATAGTTTCCATTAGAATTGTTATCACCATAATAATTATCATTATTAAAGTTGCTGTCGCCATAATAATTGTTATTATTAAAGTTGTTACCGTCATAGTAATTGCCATTATTAAAGTTATTGCCACCATAATAATTGTCATTATGGAAGTTGTTGTCGCTGTCAAAATTGTCTTCACGATAAAAATTGTTTGTATACATACATTGCTCCTAACATTATAAATAATAAATATATATATAATCTTAATATTATATATATTTATATAATGCGAATATTAAATAAATATAAATAAAATATAAAAATATAAAAATTATTATAAGAAATATTAAACTTATGCAAATATTCTTCAATGAGCTTACTAATTTAACCTGTTGTGCCAGGTAATGGGATAGCATTGCAGAGAGCTTTAGAGCTGGTTAAAATATCTTTGGCACAAGCCAATTGATTTGCCCGTAATAAGCTTATTAGCTCTTGAGCTCAGAATTTATGCCATCAAAATGCCGGCACAACAAGCTATTTTGGAATAAAAATGTTCCACGGGTATATATTGGGGGGATTTGATGTAAAAGTCATCTCTTTTTGCAGAGTTGGATGTTTACACGTTATCTCTACAGCCCACAAAGCAATTTGGTCAACATCTTTATTATGTTCCTTACCATATTTCCTGTCTCCATAAAGCGGATGTCCGCTATGTGAAAACTGGACCCTGATCTGATGTGGTCTGCCGGTAATAAGATTTATTTTTACAAGACTCAAGGAAGAACTTTCTCCTATAACTTCATATTCTAAAACAGCTTTCAGGCTCTTATCATTGCTGCTGTCCACAACCTTAACGGTATTGGTGGAACTGTCCTTCAAAAGATAGTCTTCAAGACGTCCATAGGACTTTTTAAAAGTTCCGTGCACAACAGCCAGATATTTTTTTTTGAACTCATGCTGTCTTATCTGCTCTGATAACCTTGATGCACACTTTGAAGTCTTTGCAAAGACCATTACACCCCCCACAGGCCTGTCAAGCCTGTGAACCAGTCCAAGGTAAACATTTCCCGGCTTATTATACCGCTTTTTTATATCTGCTTTCAGCAAGTTCAGCATGTCCGCGTCTCCGGTGTCATCTGACTGGGACAGCACATTTGGAGGCTTTTCTACTACCAACAGGTGATTATCCTCATATAGAATTTTTATTTCGTCATTTACTTCCTTTGCTCTGCTATTCATTGAACCTTGTCCTCCAAAATTTACCCTTTCAGTAAATATCATTGTTCCTCCCGACCTGTAGTCATTATGCCTCCCAACGTCCAACGGAGCCACACGGTAAAACTATACCTGTCGAAGTAGCCGGTAGCCCTATTTCATCAGCATAAACCCGCCCGCCAAATTTTTTTCTCAATGTGAGCATCAGTATATTTTTTATCACTATAGGCGAAAGGCCTGTTGTGTATGAATTTATGATGAAAAACAGAGGCTCATCTACAAGTATGTCCATGCACAATTCAACCAGCCCAAACAACTCATCTTCCAGTTTCCACATTTCTCCCCGTGGCCCTCTCCCATATGAGGGAGGATCCATTATAATAGCGTTGTAGTGCCTATTTCGCCTTTTTTCACGTTGTACAAACTTAATAACATCGTCAGTAATAAATCTTACGTATCTGTCCTGCAGACCCGAAAGAGCAATGTTTTCTTTTGCACGCATCACCATGCCTTTTGCCGCGTCAACATGGCATACTTCAGCACCCGCATATGCTGCCGCAACAGTTGCACCACCTGTATAGGCAAACAGATTCAGCACACTTACTTTATCACCATATGCCTTTATCTTATCTATGATCCAATTCCAGTTGACCGCCTGTTCCGGAAACAATCCCGTATGCTTAAACCCGGTAGGCTCAATGTAAAAAGATAAATCTTTATAGCTTATAGTCCATCTTTCAGGCAAATTATGTACATACTCCCATTTGCCCCCGCCGCTTTTGCTCCTGTGATAGTGGGCATCTATATTGCGCCAGCGCTTGTCATCGCCGCTAATCGGCCATATGGCCTGAGGGTCCGGACGTCTCAATATATACTTTCCCCACCGTTCAAGCTTTTCTCCGCCACCTGCGTCTATCAGTTCATAATCCTTCCAGTCATCAGCAATCAGCATTTACTCATGTACCTCCAAAAATAAAGAATTGCAGTATATATATTATTAACATATAAGGTCCTTCTTATTTTTCCCTTTATAAATAAAAAAAGCTGTATCCATACTATTGGTATGATACAGCAGCTTTTTTCAAAATTCAATCCCCAAACCCGTCAGGATTGTTTTTATGCCAGTTCCAGGCAGTTTCTATTATTTTGTGCAAATCTCCGTATTTAGGCTGCCAATTCAGTTCCTTACGAATTTTCTCAGACGAAGCAACAAGTACGGCAGGGTCTCCGGGCCTTCTTTCGGAAGTAACAGCCTTTATATCAACTCCCGTAACTTCACGTGCTATTGAGATTACCTCTTTTACTGAAAAACCATGTCCGTTTCCAAGGTTGTAAATGCAGCTTTCAGCAGAGTTTCTCAGTTTGCCAAGAGCCAGAATATGCGCCTGTGCAAGGTCAGTAACATGTATATAGTCTCTTATGCAGCTTCCGTCAGGTGTATCATAATCTTCACCAAATATGCTTACTTCACTTCTTTTGCCAAGAGCTGCCTGCAATACAATAGGAATAAGATGACTCTCGGGATTATGATCCTCACCTATTTTGCCGCTTATGTGGGCACCTGCCGCGTTAAAATATCTTAATGATACATATTTTATACCATAAGCTTTGTCGGCCCACTTCAGAGCCTTTTCCACCGAAAGTTTAGTTTCTCCGTAAGGGTTTGTGGGAAACGTACTGTCAGTCTCAAGAATGGGTATATTCTCAGGCTCACCATAAGTTGCAGCTGTTGAAGAAAATACCAGTTTTTTTACTCCGTAGTCTTTCATCTTAGTAAGAAGTTTCAGTGTAGAAACTACATTGTTATTGTAATATTTTAATGGGTCCTGTACACTTTCTCCTACCAGTGAATAGGCTGCAAAATGTATAACCGCTTCTATATCGTTTTCCTTAAATACTTTATCTAAAAAATCGTCGTCTCTTATATCCCCTTCGTAGAATTTGCCTCCCAATACCGCTTTCTTGTGTCCTTTTGACAGATTGTCAACAATTACAACTTCCTCTGATACATCAAGCAGCTCAGCAACAGTATGACTGCCTATATAGCCGGCTCCTCCTGTAACAAGAATAGCCATGTATAATCCCCCTATACAATTTATTATCACTGTTACGCAGTTATTTTGTTTTAAGTCATTATAAATTTTTGCTTTCTTAATCTTTTATAGCAGGTTGTTTAGCTTGTTGTGACAGCTAATGAGATAGCATTGTGTGGAGCTTCAAAGCCAGCTAAAGTATCTTTAACATAAGCCAATTGATTTGCCCCGTAATGAGCTTATTGACTCTTAAGCTCGTAACTTATGCTATAGAAATGCTGGCACAACAAGTTAATTCAGTTAGAGATTAAATATCCTCTATATCTTTATTTCCCTACCTCCATCACCAATTTCCGATATGTAGAATTCTGCTTTAATGCCTGTTTTATCCTGATATGCTTTTCCTACCTTTTCAATAAAACTGTCAACAGCATCTTCTCTCACAATACTAACAGTGCAACCACCAAAACCTGCGCCTGTCATACGGGAGCCTATCACACCGTCAATTTTCAGAGCCTCTTCTACCAGAGTGTCAAGTTCCACACCTGTTACCTCATACAAATCTCTGAGGGAATTGTGAGATTCGATCATGTATTTTCCGAATTTCTCGAATTCATTATTCTTAAGTGCCTCAGCCGACTTCAGAACCCTGTCATCTTCGTATATAACATGTTCCACTCTTTTTCTGATAACTTCGTCTTCTATGGTATGTTTGTACTGTTCAAACTGTTCTGCCGAAACATCACCCAGGCAGGTTATGTCAGGTAAAACTTTCTTTAATATTTCCAAACCTTTTTCACATTCGGATCTTCTTTCATTATACTTTACTGCTGCAAGACTTCTCTTCTTTTTGGTATTGGAAATTACAATCTTGTACCCTTTTAATTCAAGAGGAATATACTTATAGCTTAAGTCTCTGCAATCAAGCAGTATGGCATGATCTTTCTTTCCCATAGCAGAGGCAAACTGATCCATTATTCCACAGTTTACACCGATAAAGTTATGCTCGGCAATTTGCGATATTTTAGCCACTTCCACCATATCTATTTCCCTGGATATTCCAAATGCTTCATTCCCAAGGGTTATTAAAGCTATTGCAGTGACTACTTCAATTGCCGCAGAAGATGAAAGTCCGCTTCCAATGGGCACAGTGTCGTGGAACAGCATGTCACATCCCGTCAGCTTATAGCCTGCCTTTTGCAGTTCATCTGCAACACCAAGCTGATAATTACCCCATCTTATATTTTTGTAGTCAGACAGCCTGTCAAGGGGTGCGCTGACTCTGTCATCCAGATCAGTAACAGCCAGGTTAATCAGGCTATCCTTTCTGGGTCTTGCAATTACAGTTGAAGAAAGTGTCAGTGCTGCCGGAAATACGTATCCCCCATTGTAATCAGTATGTTCCCCTATAAGATTTACGCGTCCTGGTGAAGAAAAAACTCTTATCCCTTCTTCGCTGCCTCCATAAATGTCAAGAAATAATTTTTTCAGTTCCATTATATCCAAACCTGTTCCCTCCCGTCTTCTTACCGTTTTTTGTAGCTATTGGCAAGGCTCTTTAGCAAAGAATATACTTTATAAATATTTATGTTTGTCCCTTACATATACTTATCGGCATGTAACTTAAAGTGTATCTAACTTGTCAAATAAGTTATCTCTTAGTTATTTGATTCTAATTTGTCTTAATTTTATTTGAGTGTTTTTTTCTGCTTTTTATTTATTTTCTTTTTTATTTGGCTGTTTTTATTTATCTGATTTCTCAGTATATATTCAGTATCTATATTCTTAAACTCATAATATCTCTTTCATGAACTATTTACACAGATCTTTAAATTTCTGATATGCAATCCTCAGCTCTTCCGCCTTTTCCTCCGGCTTGGTGGGATTGGCATGTGCCCATGCTCCGGTTTCACTTGATGCGTTAAATTTTTGCTTGTCCCTGGCGCGCATTGGCGGGAAAAATTCTATGTGAAAATGATAAAAACTGCTGAAATCCCCGCTGTTAACAGGATCCTGATGCATACACATCATATACGGAAATTGGAATCCAAAAAGCGAATCAAGGGTTCCCGCTGCATCCCTTATAGTTGCTGCCAGGTTGAATTTTTCCGACTCACTAAATTGTGTAAGATTCTGCTTATGTTTCTTGCTGGCAATGTATATACCATAGGGATATTCGCTAAAAAATGGAAGAAATACGATAAAATCTTCATTTTCAAATATGATTCGTTCTCCAAAGCTAATTTCATCCTTTAACATATCACATATGAGACATGACCCTTTTTTATCATAATGTTCCTTACATGCGTCAAGCTCAAGCTCAAGTTTTTTCGGAATGTATGAGTATCCGTATATCTGCCCGTGTGGATGAGGCATTGTAACGCCTACCATTTCGCCACGATTTTCAAAAATGAAAATATACTTTATTTTTTCATCCTTGCTGAGCTCTATAAACCTTTCTGTCCACAGATCCACAAGCTTCTTTACATGCTCTACCGAAAGCTGTGGCAGTGTAGTTGTATGTTCAGGTGAATACAGTATTACTTCACATTTTCCATATGCTTCTCTTGTTTTGTATATTTCTGTCGCGACATCATCTGGTACGGGAGGGTTTTGCGATAATGCGGGAAAATCGTTGTCATATTTATAAACATCATAATTGTCAGGAACTCTTCCTGAACCTGGACAAAAAGGGCACCAGTCCTTTGGCATCTGTGGCCTGTTCTGCCGATGAGAAGCAATCATAACCCAATCTTTTATTAAAGGGTGCCATCGTAATTCAGCCATAACTCACAACCTCCAATCTTAATAATAAATATTATACATTCTGACTATTTAAAGTAAATGGTGGTATGTTATAAGAATATGGTATAATGTTGCATATTGAAAAATACAAAAATATTGAGAGTGGTAAATATGCTTGAAAAAATATATATAAATAACCCAAGTCATACTGACTTAAATATGTACAGATGTGGTATGGAAGACTGCTTGCCCGGGCACTCCTGGGGACCTGCGGTAAGGGATCATTTTATAATTCACTACATCTTCAAGGGCAAGGGAATATACAGAGTAAACGACAAACTGTACAATCTGAAAAAAGGTGATGGTTTTCTTATCTGTCCGAATACGGTAATATATTACGAAGCTGATAAGACCGATCCCTGGAGCTATGCATGGGCCGGATTTCATGGCCTTAAATCCGAAATGTACCTTAAACGTGCAGGTCTTACACTTGAGAACCCAATATTCAGATATGACAGGGATGATTTTCTTAAGGAATGCTTTATGAAGATGATAGATGCCAGACACATGTCCAATGCTTCTGAGATAAGGCTGCTGGGTTATCTTTATATCTTTCTGTCACAGCTTATTGAAGTTTTTGAGTCTAAAAAGGTTTCCAACAGTAACAGCTTAAAGGAAGAGTATGTCAAAAAGGCGATAGAATTTATTGCCATGAACTATTACCGTAAAATAACGGTGACTGAAATTTCCAACCATGTAGGCCTGGACAGAAGCTATCTTTATTCACTGTTTATAGAGTTTCTGAATACTTCACCGCAAAAATTCCTGACAGACTACAGAATTGAAAAAGCCTGTGAACTGATGAAAAATAACAATCTCTCCATTGGAGCGGTAGCACGTTCAGTCGGCTATAACGATCCCCTGCTTTTTTCAAAAGTTTTTAAGAAAAACAAATCAGTATCCCCCAGGGAATACAAAAAAAGTCTTGTAAATAAATCTTCGTGAACCAGAATATATAATCATGGACCGGAATAAAGAAGAATATATATAAGAAGAATATGTAATAAAAAACACATAATTATAATAATGTATAAGAATATATTTTAAAAATATATAGGAATGTTTAATTATAGGTTCTGAATCAAAAGCCTCAACACAACAAAAAGCAGACAAATTAACTGTCTGCTTTTATTTATTAATATTGGTGGTCGCTACTGGGGTCGAACCAGTGACCTCCACGATGTCAACGTGGCACTCTAACCAAGCTGAGCTAAGCGACCGTAAACTTATTGTTTTGTGTGCAAATCATATTATATAGGTATATTCTAAATATGTCAATAATCCGTTGAAATTTAATGAAAATTATACTGATTAAATTATATTTTATCATTTCCTTAAGATAATAACATTTTTATAGATAAAAGTTCCTATAGGGAATTTATCTCCTATAAAAAATTCATCCCCTATAAGGAACTTATAAGTTTTATATCTTTATGCTGTCTATACCTAATTCTTACATTTTAAACTTTAAATATTTGACTTGTGAAAAGCTTCATCCTATCCACTTTTGCTGTTTCTTCGGCAAAACCCATCTCATGGGCTGCTGCAACAATAGTTATCTGTTCTTTTGCCAGATAAATTAACTATTTATCAAAATTATGTAAGCAAACTTTTAATCCTCTTAGGAATTAATCTTGTAAGCTTTCTGGGCAGAATATCCAGATCCTTGGCCGTAATTCCCCCTATAATAATCATGTAAACTACGTATACTGTCATACCTGCAAATACAGAAATAATTACTGAAAGGGCAGTTACAACATATTCAGCGTGTATGAAGCCCAGCACACCATTTAGCAAATAATTTAACACATATACAAACATTCCCATAATAGCGGCTGAAATAAAAGGCTTGAATGCCAGTTTTGGAATATTAGTTTTAATTTTAACTCTCCTTCTGATGGCAAAACTGTTCAATACCAGTGGTACACTATAACCAACAATGCTTCCAATAATAGTACCTAGAATATTAATAGACGGTATTGCAATAAAGAAATAGTTAACCAATATTTTCACTATAATACCAAGAACCTGATTTACCGTAACTGTATAAAGAAGCCCTGCTCCCTGCATGGTTATAGACTGTATCTGGACAATAGACATTAATACCAGCACAAAGGAACCATAAAGCATTATATACCATCCCTCTCCGAACTTCAGGAATCGATATATAGGATTGCTTAGTACTGATAGCCCTACGGCAGCAGGCAGTGAGATCATAAGGCACATTCTAAACGCATAATTCACTTTACTGCTAACAGATTCCCTGTCATTAGAGGCCACTGCGCCTGAAATTGCAGGCAGTACAGCTGCAGAAAGAGCAGATATTATCGAAAGAGGGGCATTTATAAGCTGCTGATACTTATGAAGGTAGCTGTACAGTTTTGTCGCAGCTGAATCACTGAAGCCGGCAGCCAGAAGCCTTGATTTAGTATTCCACAAATCTACAAGGTTTCCTGCGTACTGCAATCCTACACACAGAGTTATAGGAACACTGTAGTGGAGGATTTTTCTAAGCAATTCCTTGTAAGAATACCTCTTGACCTCTATATCGCGGTAATTTTTTGGCACTTTGATTTTCTTGTTTCTGGAATAAAACAGCAAAAGTACAACAGATGCGGCAAGTGCTCCAAGTGACGTTCCTACTGTTCCTCCGGCACAGGCAGCCTCCAGGCTGTGTTTTATGAAAATTGCAGCAAAAACAAGAGTAAATATTGTATTAATAATCTGCTCAACTACCTGGGAGACAGCGGTAGGCACCATGTTCCCACGGCCCTGAAAATATCCCCTGTAGGCAGATGCAGTAGAAGTAAAAAGCAGTGTCGGAGACAGCGCAAGTATAGCAAGGTACGACCTTTCAAAATGAAGCGCACGAGAAAGAGGTCCTGCCAGAACAGCCATTAACAGAGACATACATATACCCAGTACTAAAAGCAAAGCTCTTGCTATTTTAAAACTTCTCACAGCATCCTTATAATTTTTTACTGCAATAAGTTCCGCCACAAGTTTTGATATGGCAACAGGCAAACCGGAATTTGTTAGTACATAAATGAAAACATATACCTGATACGCTGCGGCATATATTCCATTTCCCTCTTCGCCTATGATTGCCAGCAATATAGGTACATAAAGTATCGATAACACCTTTACCAGGATAGTTGCAAGAGATAAGACTGCAAATCCTTTTGACGTTGACTGCTCACCCATAATTGCACCTCAAAATCTGCATAATGTAGTATTATACCATACCAGATGTTATGAAAACAGTACAGAGCTATTTTTTATTGCAAATTTTATGAATTTATTTGATCAATACCTTGTTTTCACTTAATTATAAACATTTACTTGATATAAAAAACATCCTACACTCAAAAACTATCATGCGAGGTGAATAAAACAATGAAACTTTCAATAAAAAGAATATGTTTTTCAACAGCACTTGTAATAATATTGTTTACTTCAAGTGTTTTTGCACAGTCAACTGTATATACTGTAAAATCTGGTGACAGTCTTTGGAAGATTGCAGTAAAATACGAAATAGGCCTTAGTGAGATAATCTCAGCTAATCCACAGATTAAAAACCCCTCGCTAATCTATCCTGGTCAAAAAATAACAATTCCGCAGATTAATGATGTAAAGGCACTGGAAGCTGAGGTTATCAGGCTTGTCAATATTGAAAGAGCAAATAGGGGACTGCAGACACTTAAGACAAACTGGGAACTCTCAAGAGTCGCCAGATATAAATCACAGGATATGGCTAATAAAGGCTATTTTTCCCATACTTCTCCAACATACGGCTCCCCTTTCAGGATGATGGAGGATTTTGGAATAAAGTTTTCTGCCGCCGGAGAAAACATTGCATATGGCCAGACAACTCCAAAGGAAGTAGTAAACGGTTGGATGAATTCACCCGGACACAGGGCAAACATTCTTAGTGCTACTTATAACGAAATAGGAGTGGGCCTTGCAACTGATAAAAACGGAAGGAAATACTGGACACAAATGTTTATAAAATCACTTAAATAAAACTTTTTTAAGATGTTCATCTATAATTAAAAAACTCATAAGGGACATTCCTCTACAATCACTAAATTTAACACTGCATGAAGAATGTCCCCAAATATTAATACACAAACAATGTCCTCTAATATTTGCTAAAATACACTTATTAGTAAGCTATTAATAAACTATTAGTAAACGTATACCATGTTTCCTATCCTTGCTTTGATAGGTTTTGACCAGAGCCATTTATTTGTGGCACTGTCATCGAAATAAAACAATGCACCGTTTGATGGGTCTGCACCATGGAGAGCTTCCTTTGCCGCCTTTATACATTCCTCGGTTGCAGGCCTGTTTATCCATCCGTTTTCAACAGGTGTAAATTGATAGTAGCCACCTAATTTCTCATAAATTACTCCACTTATTGTGTTGGCAAACTCTGAGCTCTTAACCCTGTTTACAACAACTGCTGCCACCGCTACCTTAGCTTTGTAAGGCTGGTTTTCCGCTTCTGCCCTGACAAGTCTTGCTAATAGATCAAGTTCACTTGCAGTATAAGATATAACAGCTTTGGAATCTCCTCCGCTTGTCGTTCCTGACTGCTGGGTTGTATTGGTCCCTGCCACAGGAATGACAATTTTCTGACCGGGATAAATCATACTGCTCAAACCATTATTTGCCTTTATCAGGGAATCCAGCGATATACCATATCTTTTGGCTATAAGATACATTGTATCACCACTTTTTACCGTATAGGTCTGGGATGATACATTTAATTTTTGTCCGGGATAAATCATATCACCGGAAAGTCCATTACTTTTCTTTATTGCATCAACTGTCGTCCCAAATAACTTGCTTATTTTATAAAGTGAGTCACCACTCTTAACCGTATAGGTTGCGGCACTGGCAAAGTTCGGTATCATAAGAGTCAACGACAGTGCAGCAAAAAAAACTTTAACCTTCTTTGAAAAAATCATTATTTTGACCTCCTTTTGCCTTCGGGGTTAGTTGCCGGGTTCGGGTAGAGGACACCCTACTCTATACAAAAACTAACTCTTGTATCAGAGATTCACCCCAAATTTTAGTCCCCCGTACTCCTGTCGGAGATTCGGCTTGATTTCGCATTGCATTTTAGCAAAGTAAACGTTTTATGTCTACCTGAAATATATGGGAACATCTCGTTTTCATTGACATCAGGCGTTTTGAGCTGTAGTATTATTTCAACAGAAATTATTTTAATTTTATAAAATTCATTGAAAGGTTTTGTGTAATTGTGGTATATAAAAATATTCAGAGGGCAGTTTTTCTGAAAAGACCGAACCGCTTTATAGCACATGTTAATATAGAAGAAAAAGGTATTGAAATCGTACATGTAAAAAATACCGGCCGGTGCGCGGAAATACTTAAAGCCGGAACCCCTGTAATTCTCGAGAAATCACAAAATACCAACAGGAAGACGGCATATTCTCTTGTGAGTGCTTATAAAGGGGACATGCTTATAAACATTGATTCTCAAGCTCCTAACACAGTTGTTTATGATGCTCTTATTGAAGGCAGGATAAAAGAACTTTCATCTGTTGATGTGTTAAAAAGAGAAGCAACTTTTGGCAATTCCAGATTTGACATCTATTTTGAAACCGTAAACAGCAAAGGGCTTGTTGAGAAAGGATTTATTGAAGTAAAAGGAGTAACACTTGAAAATAATGGTGTGGCAATGTTTCCGGATGCCCCTACTATACGTGGTACAAGGCATGTAAATGAGTTGATAAAAGCTCATGAACTTGGATATTCCTGCTTTGTGTTTTTCCTGGTACAAATGAAAGGTATAAAAAGGTTTGCTCCTAACAGTTTTACTGACCCTGATTTTGCATCTGCCCTGTTGGCTGCAAAAAAAGCAGGCGTCCAAATTATTGCCTATGATTCCATAGTAACTGAGAACAGTATAACAATAGGCGATCCTGTAAAAACCTTCTAACCTTACAATTTTATCTATATAATAATAATATTTACTTTATCTACAATAATTACACCAAATGTATAATTAGCGTATAATTACTATGTATAAAATGTATAATTATTTATGTATGTATGTACAATTTTTCTGTATAATTTTTTCTGTATAATTCTTTATCTATAATTACATCTATAACTGCTTTATCTATAATATAATTCTTAAAAGCCATAGCAGAAAGAGTGCTCCTTTATGCATGGGTATTCCCTATATACAAGAGTATTTGCTGTATATTAGTGTTCCTTGTTTATTAGCATTCCTTATCTCATATTAAGGAGTACCCCAATGAGCTTTAGAACTTATTTACTCTTAACCTGGAACCTATGTAAATCCCTTATTTTTATTGGAAATTGCTCCAATATATGATAAAATTAATAGAATAATATATAACCGGGAGGGGCTATAATGTCTAAATCAATGACACAAATTGCCGAAAGAATTCGTGAAACAAGAGAAGCTTGCGAATTGACTCAGAAAGAAACTGCTGAAAAACTCGGTATACCGCTTGATATATATGTTCAGTATGAAAATGCAGATGCTGATATACCAATAAGTGTGCTATATGACTTATCTGAATTATTTGGTATAGAACTTACCGATCTGCTCACCGGTACAACTCCAAAGCTCAAGAATTATTGTGTTGTCAAAAACGGTGAGGGTGTAGAAATTGAACGGTATAAAGGCTATAAGTTTCAAAGCCTCGCATTTAACTTTAAAAATAAAAAAATAGAACCACTGCTTGTAACTATTGAACCCAAAGAAAATAAGAACATGAGCCTGGTCTCACACCATGGTCAGGAATTTAACTATGTTCTTGAAGGTAAAATCAAAGTCATCCTGGGAGACAAAGAAATAGAATTGTCTGAGGGTGACTCTATTTATTTTGATCCCACAATACCTCATGGACAAACTGCAGTTAATAACACTACGGCAAAATTTCTGACTGTGATTCTTCATGAAAATATGTAAATATACAGAGGGGTAGAGTAAATATGCTGGAAAAATTTCTTCCAAGAGAAAAATTTGATTCTTATGAAGATTTTAAAGAAAACTATAGGGTAAATATTCCTGAAAATTTCAATTTTGCATACGATGTTGTTGACGAGTGGGCGCAAAGAAATCCTGAAAAAACTGCCATGGTCTGGTGCAATGACCATGGTGATGAGAAAATTTTTACGTTCGGAGATTTGAAACGCCTGAGCGATAAAGCCGCAAATCATTTTAAATCACTCGGTATAGGTAAAGGAGATGTTGTCCTTCTTATTTTGAAACGCCGCTGGCAATTCTGGATATGTACTCTGGGACTTCAAAAGGTAGGAGCGGTATCAGTACCGGCAACAATACAGCTTACAAAAAAAGATATTGTTTACAGATGCAATTTGGCGTCTGTAAAAATGATTATATCGGTGAGTGACGATATTGTAGTAAATAATGTAGAAGCTGCTCTTTCCGAATCAGCAACAGTAAAGCTCAAGGCTCTCGTTGACGAGCCGAAAGATGGCTGGATTGATTTTAATTCATCCCTTGAAGCGGCACCTGAAGAGTGGACAAGGCCTGTTGGCAAAGAAAGTGCAGGCGGGACAGATCCAATGCTCATGTACTTTACTTCTGGTACCACAGGAATGCCAAAAATAGTTTTACATGACTTTACATACCCCATTGGACATATAGTAACTGCTCATTATTGGCAGAGACTTAACAGTGATATGCTTCACCTGACTGTGTCTGAAACAGGATGGGCTAAATGCGGATGGGGCAAAATCTACGGTCAGTGGATATGCGGTGCAATTATATTTGTATACGATATGGATAAGTTTGAACCCGACAGGTTACTGCGGATTATTGAGAAATATAAAATTACCTCCTTTTGTGCAC
>ENA-OWPA01001245-OWPA01001245.1-bioreactor-metagenome-genome-assembly--contig:-NODE-1245-length-18259-cov-11.663568_pt1 | contig 18259 bp, 15 predicted proteins | sample MGYA00238139_ERZ651803 | MGnify/ENA primary metagenome ERZ651803 (study PRJEB26909, sample SAMN07631231) | bioreactor metagenome | isolation source: Switchgrass digestor | place: USA: Dartmouth... | reverse complement strand
CTCCGGTACGCTCTTCAAATCTGATACATTTATACCGTTTTTTATCCCTGGTTTTTAAAATCTCTTCATCAATCTTTTCTAGAGTCCAGACTAAAAGTCTGGTTGTAACCTGCTGCGAAAGTACTTGCAGCTGTTCCTCCAATGTTTGATAATCACAGCCTGATCTAATAATTTTCCATAACCCATTGATAAGAAACAGGACAATAGCTACCACATGACGAATATCCAGCATAGAGACCTCACACTCCTTGACGGGGAGTTGGCCATCTGAAAAGATGACCATTATTGAGGTCTCTTTTTTCTACATGAGACACTCAATTACCTACAAAAATTGTACACTGCCTTTGTTAAATTTTTATAAATATCCTCACTATGAATTAGCTTAAGCTGATCTAATAAACCGTAGCCCATTTATTACCCCCATTTTATTCTATTCTAACGTAATTTTCCTATGATTTCGCGATTTGCAGCGGCGAAACTGTCAGGTGTTAATAACACTTAAAGCAATAAGGCAAGTCCGTGCGCCGGACTGTCCCAGTAATCGGTCTGTTCTGTCAACCAACCCCCCTGATCTGCCCACCTGAACGTTAGGCGGACTGTACTCCTCATCGGTCGATGAACAATCCAATACTTACCTATTCCTGTGCCAACCAACCTTGGTTAACAAGATCATTATATGCATCCTTGATTTGTTCCGGTGTAAACTTGCGCCCTTTGGCTTTTATGACATCATTTATAACAACCTCTCCTACCTGTCCATATGCATGCTTCTTTGAACTGGCAATAAAGTGCACTGTGGCATACAGTTCCAGAGATGAGGGTGAAAAGTCGCCAAAAGTTTTCAATACTTTGTCAATTTTATTAACATTCAATTCGATATCGGACTTATACTGCTCAAGGTATTTATCGCAGTTAATCCCCTTAGAAAAAAACCCGTTATTATCTACCTTAACTATTCCATCAGAAATTGCATCAACTAATTCCTCTGCTACCTCATTACTATAAGGACCATATATATACATACGATATCTGGCAGAAATAAGCACACCTGCCTCGCTACAAAAATAAACCAGTTTTTGCATTGCCTTTTTACCACAAACATCCTTTTGGCTGACTAAATATGCGATAAGCCCCTCGAGCTGCATTATGTCCACCTCTCAGTAATCTGTTTTACTTTTTGTTTTAAGCAAGCATACTGCTCATTACACCACACAGCCGCCTCCTCTTTCATGTCACGCTTCACATAAAACCTAACTATATTTATTTTCCTCTTTGAAAGCAACTGTAATGGAAGCGAGAGTTCAAAAATTGAGCGATTGTTTTCTGGATTATGTTTATCTTGAACGACAATACTCGCAAATCCTTTTGCATCCTCATCATCTTCGCTTTCCTCTTGCTGGTTCATACCGAAAAAAGGGTTGGTAGGAAGTTTTCTAGCTTTATCATCTACATAGATCCCAATCGGATCTTGTCCAAATTTCACAACAAAAAGTTGTATGAGATCTTTTATTATTAAATAACTATCAAGACCAGTTTGATGTGGCAATGTTACAAAGGCTTCAGATAGATGTTTCCGTTCATAGATTTGCTGAGCCCATATATTTGTGTCCTTTCTTTTTATAAGTGCTTCAAAAATAGTACAGTCATCAAAAGCAAGGTACAAATCTAAATTGTCAGGAGAGGGATAATGTCCACCATATTCCTCCTCTAAAAAATTTTTTAAAAAAGAAACAAGATAATGATCATAAATACGCCTGGTTTTATGAAAATACACCTGAATAAACATCCAATAACGTGCAAAAATAAGTTCTTCAACTGCTTGAATCCCATCCGAATCTATACCAAGTAACCAAAACCCAGCAGGACCAGATAGTGTACCGTCTGTTGGTACTACTGTGATTGTATCCAAAATCCTTTCTAAATCATATTTTCCATACCGCACACCACAATAATAGGAATCGCGAAGCAAATAATCCAGCTTATCTGCATCAAGTTCACCATCGATAATCTTGCCTAGGAAAACAAGCTCCGCGCTTAAATAACCTTCTCTCAAAAGAGTGGTTAACTCATCTACCTTAATATCTGGGAAATATTTTTCGATAATTGAAGAGAAACAGGAACGGATAATTGCGATAGAATAATCCTCATGTTTTAAATCGTTAGGAAATAATTCTTCACTTCCATGTGAAAAAGGAGCATGTCCTACATCATGGAGCAGGGCGGCTAGCCTGACCAACTGACGAAGCCTATTAAAATCTTTTTTGTCAAATTGCTTGTGTATAATTGGGCGTTTATACAATTAATCCATGATCCTGCTAGCAAGATGCATTACACCTAAACTATGTTCAAAACGGGTATGAGTTGCTCCTGGATAAACCAAAGATGATAAGGCAAGCTGTCTAATCCTACGTAAACGCTGAAAAGCAACATGATTAATAATTTCCACTTCGCCCTCATTTAACTCTATCATGCCGTGTATAGGGTCTCTGATTTGGACGGTCTTCAAAATTCCCCCTCCTAAACCCACACAGCGATCCTTCTAGGTGAGGGAACAATTTAACAAATAGTAAAACAGATATTCACTACAGTATTTACATTAAATATGTGTGATTTCACTAAATAACTTAGTTTTTGCAATAGGGATACCTGATAAATGCAGCATAGCGAAAGATCACCAAAGTGATTTTAAGATTTCCCAATATAATATATTATATATAAAATATAACTATTTGATAATATTGTTTCCATCATAGTTATCATTTTCTACAATGATAACTTTATATCCTGCATACCCACGAGTGATTTGCCTACTTCAATTACGGCACCGCCGATACCGTGGATAACCTGTCTTCCATAAATAAGAAAAAGCTGCAGCAGCCGGAGTCCGGGGAATAGACTATCGCGGGCGGGGACTGTCCTAGTGATCAGTTTGATAGCTGGAACTAGCAGCAACCTTCCACCTGAGCTTGCACGGGAAATGTCCCCTTGATGGGTCAACTTTGCACACGGGGATTATCCCCATGATTGGTCTGCTTCGCGCGAGGACTGCCATCTTGATTGTATGATCGGTCCCAGCCAGCATTTTATTTAACCGGTAAAATCAAAGTCGGTTCAACCGTTTCCAAATCATTGCTGGGCTGTCCTAGCTGCCAACCTGGAGTGGTTACTTCTAGAAAGTAATACTTGTTATCGTTGCAATCATAGCCGATTGCCGGCGAATGATTCGGAGTATTATTCAGCGCAACACCTACTACCATGTGGTTTTGAGCTTCAAAAAGGATAAGTGCTGTTTTATATCCCATATTGCTCAAAATCGCTGCCGCCAAAATAGCTTTATCACTGCATTTACCCGTTTCAACTAAAGTGTGAGCCGGAAATTGCAAGCCTGGAGTGACCTGATAAGGAATAGCTCCTCCAACAAAGCTTTGCACAAATTCAACTTTTTGAACTAAATCAAAATTTTCTATTTCAGCCTGCATGTTAAGCCACTCAGCAATATAGCCAACAAATCGATAATTAGATTCCTCTTTAATCCAGGGAATATAATTATAGTTAGCTGCGGCCTTAATATACTCTTTTTCATAACTGGGCATCATCATATACAGGGCTTGCCGTTCAAATTCGCCTGCCTCTGCATATTTTTGAATAACATTTGCAATCTGGCGGTCATAATCCAGAAGATCCAAAGGTATTTCCACATGCCAGTGATAAGTCTTGCCCTGGTAATCCCAAGTAAAGTCCTTAGATTCAGTAGGGATACTCGTGGGATACTCCAGATTTGGTATTGTAATAGAACGAGGTACAACAGCGGGATATACTAGAGTTGGCATTGTTATAGAACGAGGTATAACAACAGCAATTATAATAATGATTAATACAAAAGCAGCCAGTACATTTTTCCAGCTTACCACTGAATGAATATTATTCAGTTCTTTATAACTGAAATTAGTAACCGGTTTTGCTTGGTGAATCGTATCCAAAAGCCAATGGCCACAATTTAAGCAGTATTTGGTCTCTTTAGGATTGACTATTTTGCAAATTGGACAAAGGTATCCAATGATTCGCGGCATTGCTTCCCCCATTTTCCCTGTGCTAGACACCTATTTGCCAGAGCTAAAAAAATGTTTTTACTTTTCTAGCACCTATTCAATAATAGTTAATTCGACACATAATTGGTAATACCTTCCTATTTATGGGAAGATGCCTTTTTATGGAGGAAGTTGTTTCTTTCCCTCTTTAATTTACCGACCAAATCATAGGTTAATCGGGCTGATATAAATAGAACACTGAGTGGCAGGCACCTGATTCAACGTCCTAGGAACCGGTTGGCTGACGTCTGCGGAAAGTATATGGGCAAGTTCAACCGGAGCTGATGTCGCAAGCAGCAGAGATAAAAAGTGCGCAGGAGTCAGACTAGTCATCTGCTCGGTCACTGTGATACAACCTGTTCTCTTGATCGGGTTGTGGGACTGTCCCGGTGTTCGTCTATTTGGTCGTTGGTGGTTGGTGGTTAGTCGTCGGTCATTGGAAAAGTATTCCTGTTTCTTAAGAAGGAACCACAAAAACGGTATTCCCCAAATAACCTATTGGAACAATAAAGCAAACTTGATTGAAATAGAGCTCGGAAGCCAGAAATCGGAAGTCTGTATAGGTGACTTGCTGATTTAAATAAAGCAATAAAGTAAGCCTGGCTGAAATGGAAGTCAGATGCCAGAGGTCTGAAGTCAGAAAAAGAATAACCATCAGTAGTTAGAAACCAAACGTCAGAAGTCTGAGGGGTTGACTCATTAATTTAAATAAAGCAGAGCGATGTCTCCCTGAACGGTCGGTTGGCACTGAGTGAGGTACTAGGAAAACTTATGCCTCCTTAAATTTTCCGCATGCCGACATTCAGGGAAACGTTCACAGCTATAAAATGCACCATAGCGTCCCTTCTTGAGCACCATTCTGCTTTTTATTCCTTTTTCAAGACACACCGGACAGAACCGCTCTGTTCCCTCAGCTTCAGATTGGTCAAGCTCTAGGAGACGTATGATTTCTTTGGCCGTTTCTTGCTCTGCGATGCGGCGCATCTGTTCTCTACCATCTATATGGCTAAGAATATTCAAACTCCCTTCCCATACCACTTTTCCATCTATAATAGCGATCTTTTGATGCATCTTATTCCTCCGAATAACCTTGACCCCAATACTCTCCAGTTGGTCTATCACACTCTCCGCATGGGTTGCAAGGCTTTGGCCCTGCTGAGATATTGGCCTGGTGTATATACAAATAGAAACACCTTTCCCAATCAGAGCTCTGAAATAATCCATCAACTTCCCTGCTCTTCCTAGTGAGATAAAGGGACTCATAATTACCAAACTCTCTTCCGCAGAGCGCAAATCCGAAAAAAATGCCGGCCAGAAATTCTTCTCTGTATATAAACTGTTTTGTGATGGATCGAAATCGCTGCCAGCACTTAGCAAAGCATCTGCCCATTTTTCGAAATCAGCAGCCAAATAACTGTCTATTAAATTTTCCGAAGTTATCTCACATCCTTCTGAACAGTATTTTTCGATAATACTCAAAATAATTGCGTCCCCCTTCAATTCCGAAAACAGGTGGTCTTTGTGTGCAACCATGAATATTTTGCACTTTGCTCTGGTTATAGCTACATTTAGCAGACGGCAAGCATCTGCATACGCATTCTGATCTAGCATGGACCACCGGGGTACCCCAGGCCCCTCTACACAGTCGAAGATAATTACCTGCTCTTCTCCTCCCTGAAAGCTGTGTACAGTGCTTACCCGAATCCGATCCAAGATACCCCAATCCTTGGCGATTTTGTTAATCAAGCGCGCCTGCGCCCTGTACGGGGTTATAATACCCACCCTTTCACCATTGTTGTAGTTCATCACCCTACGGGCTAGTGAGGTTGAAATCAGCGCACTGTAAATATTAAAACGCCCGCTTGTGGATAAACGGCTGGCCCAGGGATTTAATGGTGAGGTGTTTACTAAAACCAGGTGATTTTTACCGCTTATAGGTTCGTCTAAATAAAATTTATCTGTATGAGGGCCATCTTTTAATAAACCACTATAAAAGAGTTTGTTAGGCACTGCAGCTAACTGTTGCGCCATCCTGTATTGTGTATCCAAAAGGGAAACCCTTTCATCTTGGCAAGCATCCTCAACAGTTTCGATACCCAATAATTCAAATATGTCTCGTTTAAGCCACTTTTCCGCAACCTCGTATTCAGAAACGCAGATGGGAGAAAGCTGCTTGAAATCGCCGACCAGTGTTACATAATCAGTAACCTTACTGGCCGCCCAAAAAATATGCGGCAGAGGTGCCATACTCACCTCATCAATAATAAGCACATCAAAAGGCTGGGGTGGGAACTGTTTGCTGGTATAAGTTTTTGTTAGAGTTGTAGCAATCAAACGAGCTTCCCCTAACACCTTTTTCTGCATTTCTCCCAGAGCCTGATCTAATTCATTAATGCGGGAATTAATATCATTGAGGCGCTCTTCTTTCTCTTTTCTTGCGGATTTTAATTGGTCTTTGGTTATGCCAAGGCTGGCCAACAGTTTTGCAAAATCATCTTTTGCCTTGTTTAATTCTTCTTCCTTTTTTCGCAGCTTTGTTTTTACCTCAGCATAACTGTTCTCCTGTTCACTCAAGACGCGTTTTTTTGCTTCGATGCTCATACTCACCTGTTCCAATTCCTGCTGGATCTTCTGCGGATCCAGCCGGTAAAACAGCCTTATCAAAACACCCGCCTGCAAAGCTGAGTCCAATTTTTCCTTATATATCTTTTGCTGGTTCTTCAGATTATCAATTTCTGTCTTGATGAGCTTGATCCTATCGTTGATATTAAACAATAACCGCCCGATATCCGCATATTCAATTGACAAACTATCAATCGAAGATTCCACAGCGGTCAAAGACTGATAGGTTTCCAGAAAACAGTTTATTTGTTCCCTCTCCTGAAGAAGCTTATTTTTTTCATCGATCAGGTGTTTACTCAACAGAGCAGTAGCATTATCCAATAAGACCAGCGGGTATTTTTCTTCCAGTGTTTTTTTATGAGGGATCCCCAGGCGGATTAACCTGCCTTCTTTGTAAAAAGCAGTTTCCTCAAGGTGTTCGGCAATATCCTCCAGCGCCTCATCCACTGCAATGTTCGCGTGGGATACTAAAAGGACGCGCCGTCCGGCATTTAAGTGAGCCTCTACTGCCCTGGCAATGGTTTTTGTCTTGCCAGTTCCGGGAGGCCCCCATATGATAGCCAGAGATCTAGAAAAGGAGGCGAAAACCGCTTTCTTTTGCGAATCATTCAGCTGTATTGAAGGGGAAAAACGGGGTTCTTGTCCTGAGCTGACAACCCTGGATACACCTGCAAACAGTTGTTCACTTACCCTAAATTTTTCACCACGCTTGAGTGCCTCTTCATATTTTTTGCGCAGCAGTTCAAGTAAATACCAGTTGTTTGTATAGATCCTTGCCTCGGCGATGGCTTCACCAAAATATTTTTCAAGTGCGATCTCAACCTGCAACCCCTGCACAGAGACAATTTGGCAATGATACTTCTGGCCATCTATTTCTATTTCAGCAGGTATGTCATCGACAACTGCCAGGAAATTTTCTAAATGAAAAAGATAAATGTAAAGCTCAGAATATTTTCTGTATAACTGGCCATTAAACACCATGACACTGCTAGCGATGCGGCTACTTTTTAATGCCTTAACCTCTTCTTGCAGGGCTTGGATAAACTCAGACATAATTTGAGATGATGTAAGCATGGCACTATCTCCGTTAATTTAATTCTTGGATGCCATTTATCGTTTTTCCCGGAAATTGGGGCATAAACCTGTGAAACTGCTACTGCAGTAATTCACCTAGGACAGGCCGCCACCTTGCCCAGGGCCCACCACCTGTGAAGCCACTATTGTATTAATTCAGCTGCGGCCTATGGACCTTGATGATAGGTGTAATTTATCCTAAACACTAGCAATTTTCCAATACATACCTTGATTCGACAATATTAATACCAATTCCTGCAATTATTTTCTTTTATGGTGGTAAATGACAGTTATTGATGGGTCATCGCGCGGGGGATCGGCGGCGGGACAGTCCCCCGGCATAAAGCAAGCCCGGCTGAAATAGAGGTCGGAAACAAGAAGTCAGAGGTCTGAAAAGAGATTGTGCGTCAAGACATGGGTAACCCAATCTGCTTAATAGCAAAAAGTGACACACCGATGCTAACCATGGGCAAGTTACTAAAAGCAAGCCTGGCGATTGAGAGGTGTAAAGTGAAAGGTTGGAAGTGTGAATAAAAGAATAATGCAAGCCGGGCACCTGGATAATAACAGTGTTAATCGGTACCGTACCTGTTGGATAAAGCAATAAAGCAAGCCTGGCTGAAATGGAACTCAGATGCCAGAGGTCTGAAGTCAGAAAAAGAATGGCCATCAGTAGTTAGAAGCCAAACGTCAGAAGTCTGAGGAGTTGAGTCACTAATTTAAATAAAGCAATAAAGCAAGCATGGTACCGAGTGATTTTCACCCCGGTGTTAACCACGGACAGGCTGTTAAATAAAGCAAAAAAGCAAGCCTGGTACCGAGTGAGTGATCGGTCGGTGATCGTTTGGATGTTACTTCTTGTGATGGGCAATGATATCCCCAACGGCTTTGACAGCCAGTGCCAGAACGACACCATCATCAGCATAGCCGCCGGGAAGGATATCGGAGATAAGGTCGATGGGGCTGACAAAATAGAGCAGTGCAGCAATAGCCATAAACTTTGCCTCCCGGGGAACGGCCGGATCCCGCATGGCTTCCCATAAATAATTCAGTCCATCCCGGAGTTTGCTGCCGATTTTGCCGGCGCAGTCTTTTAGTTTGGGAAACTCTCTTTCCACATGAGCCTGGAGTGCATCAGGATATTCTTTTACCCTCTCTACTAAACGAAAGAAAGTCTGTTTTTTCTCAGTTATAGCAGCAGGCTCCTCCTGGCGCACTTTCTCAGCGGCCTGTTCAAAAAGCTGCTGGCAGTTCTTCAGAAATTCCTGGGAATAAATCTTAGGTTTTAGGACAACCTCACCCTCCCCGAATATAATCTCTTTAATCCCTACAAAATCAAAGAGCTTCGCACCAATGATGGGAACCCTTTTCCCGAACAATTTTTCCTTATCAGGGTGTTTGTCCAGGTCGATGGCAATCAGGCCGTTATCCCAGCTGAGAAAACCAGTTTTATTCAGATTCTTTCTTAATATTTCAATGGCTCTTTTAGATCCCGCGGCTTTGTTAAAAATATAGCTTAGCATTCCCATATAAAGCTTGTTCCCCTGCTCTGGGAATCTAAACTCCGGTTTTTCTGCAAGCTTTAAGGTGAAAATGTGTGCCTGTGGGGTGAATTCAAAGGAATCAAGGGAGAAGTGCAGATCAACCACCACATCGGGCAACATCCGGTGGGGTTTTACTGTGGCGCAGAGACGCATACCTTTATCTATAAAATAGAGCTTCACATCTTTTAACCTGTCATCAAATGACTGTTTATAGTGTTGTTCAATGTAGTCATTGATCCTGTGATCAGTGATGACTATTTTCCCCTGGAGCAGGTCCCTGATCATAAGAATCTCCTTTCAGCCATAAGACTGCAGATCGTCCTATTCTTATGGCAACACATCAATTGCCGGAGTCGTTACAGCTTGTATTTAGGTTGTCCAGTATTTATAAAATACCCTTCTGTCAAATAATCCATAACAAAAAAAGGCAAAGCCCTGTTCTCGAATTGCCTTGCCTTTGATTTATTCTTCCCAGCTATCCATTACTTCTTTCAGTTTGGTAATGGACAACTCTACACCGCGAAAGTACATCATCAGGTCTCTGCTGATAAATGTTTTTTTCTCATCCCAGTTCATCTTAGGAAGATCAAGGACGGCTTTTCCCAACAAGTGGTCTTCATTACGAACCATAGGTTCTATGAAAGCAGCATATGCCCTATTCCCTGTCAAATGCGAAATAGATCGGGCAAGACGCTCATAAAACACCTCCATTTTTTTTTCATCAAGATCGTCTGACAATACTTTTCTCATTTCTTTTATCACACTCTGGAAACCTATTTCTATATCCTTTAAAACTGCATTTATTCGCCTTTTAACTGCCCTCAGATTGTTTTTTGCATCATGCTGTTTGAAAGGAATTTCCTCGCAGTTTTGGGCAGTTGACATTTCATCAATTACCTGCGGCCACTCCATAAAAACAGTCCCTGCGATTTTGGCTCCCTTTGGGGAGGTGTTCACTATCCTTGTCAGATTTGTGTGTTTGATAACCGATTCCATGCTCTCCCGCATTCTGTTAAAGGACTTGTTTGTCAAAACCATTTCTCCGTTATTCGCCTCTACCTCAAAGGCATCGGCTTTATCTTCTTCCCTTACATTTTCCGCCCGCACCACACCTATCCCTTCAGCATAAAAGCGGTCCCCTTGAAAAGAAAGGTCCTGCCCGGCCAGAATAACTTCCTTAACACCAAGCTTATCCAGTAGCTGCAGGGTTACCACAGCAATAGAAGGGGCATCATTAACAACCTCAAAGGGATCAAGACCTCCTTTAAGAAAACTGAACAGGGTATCCTGGTTAAGGATAAAGTAAGCCTTTGGGCCCACATGATTTTTTACCACATCATTATTGATGGTGCTGCCGAAAACGAGAGGAACACCTTGCGACAGAGCAGGCTGTAAAGCTTTGTAGTTAGCAGGAAAGGGGTCATAAGAAACAAAGAAATCCGGTACCAAGCCATGTTTCAACAACCCGTTGATACTCGTGCCTGCAGCCACCAGCAAAGCCTTCCTTTTTTCCTTGATCTCACGCAGGAAGGGAATCGCTGCTGTAAGGGATGGGCCTGAGGCGGTCATCACTACTGTTTTTCCTTGGAATTGATCTTTATAGGAAAAAATAGATTCACACCGCAAAATATAGGGCAAGTTCTTCAGTGCATTCACTGTCCACTCTTTTTCGAAAACAATAGTAGTTTTCAAGCTGTCAAGATAATCGGTTTTCTTTTTCAAGAGGTTTTCCTTGAATTCAGCAAAACACTGAGAAAAACAGCGCTCAAAGGATGGTATGGAAAGAAAACCCCAGCCGCTTTTAACCAGGTTTAAAACATAATCGATAAAGGTATTATATCTCCCGCTGCCATCTTCCAGGATCACATAAGAGCGCTCCCAGGGGAAAGTTGACCAATCTTTATATTCTAATGAAGTTAAAAACACTTCCATATCAGGTTCGTAAATATATAACTGCAGTTCCGGCTTCCGCTGCAGCAAGGCTTCTGCATGGTAGCCCAAACCAAGGCCAAATAAAACCACATGTGTTATGCCATCCAGATCCTGTTTGCTGGTCCACATTTTCGCCTCCCGCACGGGGTCGAACCTGCTGTGCAAAAGCAAACTGCCCTCACCTGCAGACTCGATGTAAAACATGCCCTCAACCCTTGCAGGATAAACATAATACCTGCCGCTGGCCTTTTTCCCTTTGATCTGTTCCAAGATATCCCGGTTATTTTCCTGAAAATACTCAATATTTCGCCGATATAAGCTTACGCCGGACATTATTTCAGCTCCTCAATTACTTGGAGAGTTGATAGTATCAAGAATATTTCTCAACCAACCGCTCCACTCATAGCTCAGTAGATCAGCTACTGTTACTATATCCCGTGAATCCATAGCCTGCATCAATTCCTGCAACATCTGCTTAAACTGAGCCCGGTCAAAATCAATGTTCAATAATTCCAGTGCCTGGCAGATATAATCCAACCCCTCAAGAAAATCGGACAACTTCTTCCAGGCCGCTTGATCAGGTCCTGCATAAAATTGAGCAGCCAGATCATCAATAGAACCAACCAAGCGTTCAAGGTACTCAATAGTTGAATCCACCAACTCCAGGCGCAGCTTCTCCGGTGTGGCTGTTTTAATTCTCACTTCTATATCCTGAGCGATATTGTCTTTGAGAAACTGTTCCCACATATCCCTGAAACTGAACTGTTCACCCTGGCACTCAAACAAATAAAAGATATGATCACTGTTTTCCCTTTTCCAATCAGCCAGTGCTGATTCAACTTCATCAGCGCTATGAAAAACACCCAAAAAAACATCATTTAGCCATATTTTCATATATTCCACCTATTTTCTGTTTGTTTTTCTGTGGTCATATTCTACAAATAGCGCATTTTTCCTACACAGACAGAAAAAAGGGCCCTCCCCCGGCAGAGGACCCTTTTTTTACAGTTATAATTAGCTGCCGAGCAGCTGCAGCACCATCTGCGGCTGCATATTGGCCTGCGCCAGCATAGCGGTGGCTGCCTGCTGTAGGATGTTCATCTTGGTGAACTCCATCATCTCTTTGGCCATATCCACATCGCGGATACGGGACTCGGCTGCGCTTAAGTTTTCAGATGCAGTACCCAGGTTGTTGATAGTGTGCTCCAACCGGTTCTGATAGGCGCCCAGTTTGGCACGTTCACTAGAGACCTTGTCTATTGCCTGTTGTATAGTTGTAATTGCAGCATTTGCACCAGATTGTGAACTAATATTCACACCGCTAACTCCTAAAGCGCCAGTGATAGAAGTCATTGCGCTAATAGTTAGTTTTATGTTTTGTCCTTCATTGGCACCGATGTGGAATACAAGAGCTTTACCGCTTCCACTAAGGCTGCCATCTAAGAGTTTTTTAGTGTTAAATTCAGTATCCTTAGCAATACGGTCAATTTCCTGGATTAACTGTTCAACTTCCTTCTGCAGTTCTAAGCGGTCGTTATCATTATTCGTGTCATTAGCAGCCTGTACCGCCAGTTCCCGCATGCGCTGCAAAATTGAGTGGGTTTCATTCAGCGCACCCTCAGCTGTTTGGATAAGAGAAATGGCATCCTGGGCGTTTTTAGAAGCCATGTCAAGGCCTCTGATTTGACCTCTCATTTTCTCACTAATCGCCAGGCCAGCCGCGTCATCTCCTGCCCGGTTGATGCGCAGACCGGACGACAGTTTTTCTAACGATTTGTTACCCAGCGTCTGGTTGATGCTCAACTGCCGGTAGGTGTTGAGCGCGGAAATGTTGTGGTTAATTCTCATTTCTCATACCTCCTTGTTTGCTTATAAGTGGGCATCCATTCCCACTATTATTATCTTAAGCAGCCCAGATCCGGGATGTTGGGCCGGCTTAGTACCTGAAAATTTTATCGACAATAAAGGTCCCAAGACAGATATGATTAGTCCTATTATCTTTATCGAAAAACACAGAAAAAACTTAATAACGAAAATAGGCAAATATAAGTTATTTTTGACAACTATACTGAAATATCTACCGATACAATCCATTTTCTTGCCCGCATGAAACGCAATAGGCAGAAAATAAAAAACACTGTACTTTTAATACATACAACTCAACGACACAGAATAATATATCACTCTTTCTCTACAACCTTCGCCGGAACTCCCTTAACAATTACACCTTCGGGAACATCACATGTGACAACCGCTCCTGCAGCAACTATACTGTTTGCTCCAATATGTACACCCTGAATAACAGTTGCGCCGGCACCTATAAAAACAGAGTCTTCAACAGTGACTCCTCCGCATATTGTTGCCCCAGGTGCTATATGCACATGGCTACCAATTATACAATCATGGTCAATGCCGGCTCTGGTATTAATTATTGTATTATCACCTATAATTGTCCCTGTCTGAATAACTGCGCCCGCCATTATTTGGACGCCTTCAGCTGTTTTCACATCAGAAGCAAGAACCGAATTGGGATGAACAACATCTAGGAAACAGTAATTCTGCTTTTTAAATGTCTCGAAGATTTGCTTTCTCTTGCTCGTTTGGCCGGTTAAACCTATTCCATTTACTAGAAGTATTGACTCAGGGTGATACTGCAGTACAAGATGATCATTACCTATAACTGGCACTTCCATGATACTCTTGCCATGCAGACTTATATTAGGGTCTGTAATTCCTGCAATAGTAGTGTTGAATAATTTTAATACATCAATTAACACCTTACTGTGGCCGCCTGCTCCAAGGATAATAACGGGTTTTGACTTCATAATTCCACCATCTCATCGGCTTTATAGTCTCTAGAGGCTTTCCTGCCCAGCAGTTCCCAGTAATAAACCGGCGATAATCCATTACCCGGACGTTTACACCCTAAGTTTTCTTCGGTATACTCTTCACCCTGTCTAATTTCTTTAAGCGCTGTCAGACTCTTGCGAGCAGTTATCATTGTATTGATCTCTGAAACCGTAGGGATTTTTTTGCCGCTACCCAATGCCTGTTCCACCTGCCGGATTGAACTCACCATCGCTTTTAACTCCTCAGGTTCCAATGAGGCTTTGTGATCAGGGCCAGATAGATTCTTATCCAGTGTGAAGTGTTTTTCAATTACTTCTGCCCCCAAAGCTACAGCGGCAATAGGAATACTTATCCCCAGAGTATGATCAGAATAACCGACTTTTAAACCAAATGCCTGTCTCAGGGTTTCCAAAACTTTAAGATTGACTTCCTCAAAAGGAGCGGGATACTCAGTTGTGCAGTGCAGCAGTGTAACTCTTTTCTGTAACGCTTTTTGCCCTTGATCAGATATGTATGCCTGTTTAAAAGCCTCAATTGATGGTTTCCTCTCACCCTTATCGATATAGCCGAAAGCCAGCACTCCAAGCGCCATTTCTATTTCCCCTAATGTGCTCATTCCGGTGGAAAGAATAACGGGTTTTCCGGTTTTTGCCGCCTTAAGCAGCAAAGGGGCATTGGTTATCTCACCTGAGCCTATTTTTATGCGGACAACCTGTAATTCTTCAGCTAAAAAATCAACACTCTCCAAATCAAAAGGGCTAGACATAAATTCGATCCCTTTTGCTGAGCAGTACTCAGCCAACTCCAAGAACTGACCGGAGCTGAACTCCAGCTTTTTGACCATCTCTAATTGGGACTCCATCTCCCCGGTTCTTTTGATCTGATACTCAGCTTTAGGCGCATAACGGCTGATCATTTTTTCGGCTTTAAAGGTTTGGAATTTAACCGCATCCGCCCCTGATTCTGCAGCTATATCAACCAATTCTTTAGCCAATTCCAGGGACCCGTTATGGTTCACTCCGGCTTCAGCGATAATAAACACTTTGTTGCCACAGTTATTCACTGAAACTCACCTCAAAAAATGGCTTTTTCAACAGCTTGGCATAATCATCAATACTTTTGAGCACTTTGATAATTCGCTGTGAACTGTTGCCATCGCCATACGGATTCTTCACCTGCGAACAGTCAAGGCGGTAGGCATTTTTTATCGCTTCTTCAATTTTTCGGGCATTAGGAGGGCAGTTGATAACTGATTCAGCCTGGAGCCTTCCTTTTTGTCGGTCGCCAATATTCACTGTCGGTTTTTTAAATGAAGGGACTTCATAGATTCCACTTGAAGAATTGCCAACCACCATATCCACCTGGGACACAACACTGAGGTACAATAACTGCCCCAATGACTGGTAATATACAGCATTGGGGTGAGTCTCAACAAATTTTTTAATCATCTGATTCAATTGTCTTCCTTCAGCATCTGCATTGGACCCGGTGAAAATTATCCCGGTATCGCTGTCTAAATGGCTTAGAGCATTCAGGAGTTCCTGCATCTGTTTGGAGGAAGGCAGCTCATCCAGGGTAACCGGATGGAAGGTGATCAATAGGTTTTTGCTCCTAAAGCAGAAATTCAGCTTCTCTTCCAGCTCCCTGCGGTTTAACAATTTTAACCGTCTGATATTGTCCAGCCCCGGGCTGCCCACATTAAATATATAATCCGGGTTTTCACCCAGCTGTCGTACTCTTTTCGCTGATAGTTCATTGGTGACAAAATGCAGGTGTGACATTTTGCTGATGCTGTGGCGGATAGCCTCATCGACAGCCCCTTCAGTTTTATCCCCTCCCGCAATATGGGCAATGGGAATTCGTGAGACTAAAGCAGCTTGAGCTGCGGCAAAGGTTTCAAACCGATCACCCAATAAAACAACAAGATGGGGGTTTAATCTCGCAAAACTGTCGGCAAAACCGATAACCCCCAGACCGATTGATTTGGCGATTCCTACGGGTGTATCACTGGAGAGAAGCATTTCAACTTTTTCGTTTATGGTAAAGCCGTCCTGCTCAATTACTTTATAGGTCAGCCCAAACTCAGGGGATAGATGCATACCTGTGGCGATAATCTGCAGTTCCAATTGATCGTCAGCTTGTATGTCTTTCATCAACCAGTACAGCAGCCCGTACTCAGCCCTGGAACCAGTGACCACACATATTTTCCTCTTCTCCATCATCAGCCTCCACCAACAACTGATGTTTTTTTATATTGCATTCTCCTATTTTCAGTTGGCCGGTAATTGTCACAAGAACTAATCTTAATAATCACCAAATTCCCCTTGTTTGACTACTGATCGTGTAATTTTTTCATTAAAACCTCTGCAATCTCAAAATCCATCAGACTATCGATGTCAAAGGACCTTTCCTGAGGCATTATATAGGCATAGGTATGAGGGCCATACCATGTACCCTTTTGGTAGATAAAATCCCACTCCGCAAGGTAAATTGCCCCATTGATCTTATAGTAAACCGGCAAATCCTGCCGGTTCATCCTGCTTACTTCCGGACGTAAAAAGTTATGCAGGCAATGATCATCGGGTAGAGTATTACACCACCACGGATGATCCTCAACCTCACAAACAGAAACAACCGCCTCTGCCTGTTGCTTTTCCATGATCTCGCAAGCGTTCAAAATGTCTTCAGCAGTGCGAAAAGGGCTGGTAGGCTGCAGGAGCATCACCCAGTGAAAATGCATACCGTTTTGTTGGCACCAATCCATTCCATGGAAAAGAACATCGATTCCCTTTGCATCATCGGTTGCCAGTTCAGGAGGGCGGATAAAGGGCACCTCCGCCCCTGCTTTTACTGCGGTATCTGCAATTTCTTTCCCGTCAGTCGACACCATCAGAAAATCAAAAATACCGCTGGTCTTCGCTGCCTGAATGGTATAGCTGATCAGGGGCTTTCCAGCCAGCAGTCTGATGTTCTTCCCCGGCACTCCTTTCGATCCGGCTCTTGCCGGGATAAATCCCAATACCCTCTTCCCTTGATACATCAGTAGCCACCTAACACATACTCAAAAGCTTTTAATGTTTTGCGGTACTCATCCCACTGCCCAACATCAAACCACCGGCCCTCAAAAGAATATACCCCCACCTTAAGGCCCTCATTTTTAGCCTTTACTATCAAGTCAGTCATATTCATAAATTGGGATTCCGGTATTAATGAAATAACTGCCGGCTCTATGATATACACCCCTGTATTAACTAAATAATTGCTGCTCGGTTTTTCATTTATATCAATTAAGCAGCCCTCCTCCGTCTGCAATACCCCATACGGAATGACGAAATTTTTCAAGGCTCCGATCACTGTAATATCATAATTCTTTTCACGGTGGAAATTTAAAATATCACTATAATCGGCTTCCAGTATGATATCACAATTAGTGACTATCGATGTGTCTTTCAGTTGCCCCTTTAATAAACTAAGAGACCCTGCTGTTCCCAGAGGTTTATCCTCATGGATAAAATCTACATGATAAGGCCTGGAATCACTTTCTAGAAAATAAAGACGCACTATATCAGCTTTATACCCCAGCGATAAAATAAACTCATTAAAACCGTGCTTGTAAAAACCATCCATAATAATTTCAATAACAGGTTTATCTCCCAAAGGTATCATCGGTTTGGGCAATATTTTCGTAAAGGGGTCAAGCCGTGTCCCCTTACCCCCGGCCATAATAACAACCTTTTCCATCCTCTGCGAAACCTTTTGTTCAAATAGATCAGTCCATAAAATAAGATCTATTATATGGCCTTCACTGTCAATCACTGGTACATGGCGAATATTCCTATCCAGCATTAACCGGCGTATTTTATCTGTCGATGTCCCTTCTTTCACAGTACAGGGGTGGGCACACATCACTTCAGCTATTTTTATGTCCAGTCCCCTATTTCTCAGCAGAGCTCTGCGCACATCCCCGTCAGTTACTGTACCTATTAATCTTTGATCTGCGTCTATTACAAGCAGCAACTGGAGCCCTGCATCGTTCATCTGCTGCAAACAATCAATTAATGCATAATCTGGAGAAACCAATATTTTTTTAATTTCATTAATGTGCCTGACCATTGTAACCCACCCTTCCGCTTAGTTCCAAACAGATGA
>ENA-OWPA01001244-OWPA01001244.1-bioreactor-metagenome-genome-assembly--contig:-NODE-1244-length-18273-cov-15.657177_pt1 | contig 18273 bp, 15 predicted proteins | sample MGYA00238139_ERZ651803 | MGnify/ENA primary metagenome ERZ651803 (study PRJEB26909, sample SAMN07631231) | bioreactor metagenome | isolation source: Switchgrass digestor | place: USA: Dartmouth... | reverse complement strand
CGTCTTTAGGCGCTGGCCGGTAACAGAGGCTTATAGCCTCAGAGCAAACCACCCGTTTGACGGGTGGTTATGATTTTATTAACAATGTTTTATTAACGCTATTTTTGTAAGTATTTTATTTGTACATGTTTAAATAAGTATTTTATACTAAAATGTTTAAAACTGAATTTTATCAAACATTATTTTATTAAACAGTATATAATTAACAGTTTTTAATAGCCGGTAATTGCTCCGGGTATCAACCAAAATTGCAGAATAAACGTATGAAACAGAATCAAAAAAACTTAAGGCCGGCCTGAACATTTAAAATCTGTTCAATATTTTCGCTTGTAGAATAAATTAATTAGAATATTTAAAGTAATTAATTAAAATATATGCAAAAAAAATTAAAAAAAATTCATTTTTAGGATTGACATTAGGTGTATAATTGTATACAATTATACAAATCATTGGTAAGAATAAAATTGTAAGGGATGGAGTGCAGATGATGGAACAAAGAAAAGTAACTATTAATCCTCAGAACAACCTTCTTCAGCTGGAGGAACCCATTTACAAACTGGTTGATGTAGAAGAACCGAACACATTTCGCAACTTATTTCCTTATGAAGAAATTCCGAAGATTGCTTTCAACGACAGGATAGTTCCCCATAACTTTCCGAAAGAAATCTTTATTACTGATACCACATTCAGAGACGGCCAGCAGTCCAGAGCACCTTATACCACCGAACAGATCGTAACACTGTATGAGTATCTCCATCGTTTGGGCGGACCCAAAGGGATTATCCGTTCGTGTGAATTTTTCTTATACAGCAAGAAAGACAGGGATGCCGTTTATAAATGTCTGGAAAAAGGATATGAATATCCTGAAGTTACATCCTGGATTCGTGCCAGTAAGAAAGATTTTGAACTGGTAAAAGAAATAGGACTTAAAGAAACCGGTATTCTGGTAAGTTGTTCGGATTATCATATTTTCTATAAAATGAAGATGACAAGAAAAGAGGCTATGACCCATTATCTGAACATTGTCAGGGAGTGCCTTGACACAGGCGTTATACCCCGTTGCCATCTGGAGGACATTACAAGGTCCGACATTCACGGATTTGTTATTCCGTTCTGTTCGGAACTGATGAAGTTAAGCAGGGAATATAATATGCCGGTAAAAATAAGAGCCTGCGATACCATGGGATTCGGCGTGAATTTCCCCGGCGCGGTTATTCCCCGTTCCGTACAGGGTATTATATACGGACTTACAACCCATGCCGGTGTTCCTTCAGAATGGCTGGAGTGGCATGGCCATAACGATTTTTATAAAGCCGTGGTCAATTCCACTACGGCCTGGTTATACGGAGCTGCCGGTGTAAACTGCTCTCTTTTCGGAATAGGAGAAAGAACCGGCAACACGCCTCTGGAAGCCATGGTATTTGAATATGCGCAATTAAAGGGAACCCTGGACGGCATGGATACCACGGTGATAACGGAGATTGCCGATTATTATGAAAAAGAGATAGGTTATAAAATACCTTCAAGAACTCCTTTTGTAGGAAGGGATTTTAACGTAACGAGGGCAGGAATACATGCCGACGGTTTGTTAAAGAACGAAGAAATTTACAATATATTTGATACCGAAAGATTTCTTAACCGTCCGCCTCGGGTGGCCATATCAAACACTTCGGGCCTTGCCGGCATTGCCCACTGGATAAACAGTTATTACAGGCTGGATGGCGATAAAGCCCTGGATAAGAATAATCCGCTGGTAGTGAAGGTTAAGGAATGGGTAGATAAAGAATATGAAGAAGGCAGAGTCACGGTTATCACCGACGAGGAGATGGTAGCCGTGGTAACCCGGGTAAAACAGGAGCTTGGAATTAATAACTGGTAATACATAATTAAGCACGGTTGACAATAGCGTACGACTAACTTACAATAAAGCTGATACTAAACGGATATGGAGGATGAATATGCTGAGAACTGACCAAATCGAAGCGGCCAAGGAATTATTCGGCCGACTGCTTGCCGAACAATTGCAGAGAGTCGAGGAAATGAAAAAACAAGGAGATTTTATTGATTATAAATCCCTTGATAAAATTATAATAGGAGTATGCGGGGGAGACGGAATCGGACCGTACATTACGGCGCAGGCAAGAAGGGTACTGGAGTACTTGCTTAAAGACGAGATTGAGACCGGTAAGGTTGTTTTCCGCAATATCGAAGGCCTAACGATTGAAAGAAGAGCTGCGGAAAATGCGGCCATTCCTCCGGCAGTTTTGGAAGAAATAAAAAAATGTCACGTTATCTTAAAAGGCCCTACAACCACACCGAGAAAAGGGGATCCCTGGCCCAATGTTGAAAGTGCCAATGTAGCCATGAGAAAGGAACTGGATCTTTTTGCCAATGTAAGGCCTGTAAGAATTCCCGAACAGGGAATAGACTGGACTTTCTTCCGTGAAAATACGGAAGGGGCTTATGCTCTGGGTAGCAAAGGCATCCACGTGACCGAGGATATGGGAGTCGATTTTACCGTAGTAACCACCCAGGGTACGGAAAGAATTATCAGAGCCGCATTTGAATATGCAAAAAACAATAACAAAACAAGGGTTACCGCTGTTACGAAAGCCAATATTATAAAAGTAACCGACGGCAAATTCCTGGATATATTCTATAAGATCGCCCAGGAATATCCGGGCATAACCGCCGACGACTGGTATATAGACATCATGACGGCAAAACTGGTTGACGAAAAGAGAAGGAAGGACTTCCAGGTACTGGTACTTCCCAACCTGTACGGAGACATTCTTACGGATGAGGCGGCTGAATTCCAGGGCGGTGTGGGAACCGCAGGCAGTGCCAATATTGGAAAAAGATACGCCATGTTTGAAGCCATCCACGGTTCTGCTCCCAGAATGGTGCAGGAAGGAAGAGCAATCTATGCCGATCCCAGCAGCATGATTCGTGCCGGAGCCATGCTTCTTTCCCATATCGGATATGCCGTGGAAGCGGAAAAGCTGTATAAAGCTCTGGATATTTGTACGGTTACCGAAAAGAAGCTGGTCATCACCGGAAGAGATACCGGTGCCACCGGCGAAGAATTTACGGATTATTTGCTTGAAACAATAGCCGGCTTATAAAACAGAGGTAGTGAGAATACTGTTATTGTATTCGAAAATTAAGGAGGATTTCCTTGGAAGAGTATAATCTTCAGAATGAAATGGCGGACAAATATACCCTCAGAGGCAGGGTTTACAATTCAATAAGAGAAAAGATTTTGTCCGGATATTATAAGGAAAATGAAGAACTGAAAGAAACTGCCGTTGCTGCGGAACTGGGTGTGAGCCGGACACCCGTAAGGGAAGCGCTTCGTCAATTGGAACTGGAAGGACTTGTAAGCATAATCCCTAACAAAGGAGCATATGTGACGGGAATTACCAAGAAGGATATTCATGATATCTATATAATCCGCTCATATCTGGAAGGGCTTTGTGCAAAATGGGCCTGTGAAAATATTACCGACGAAGAGATAGAGGCTTTGGAGGAAGTTATGTACCTGTCGGATTTTCACGCAAGAAGAGGCCATTATGATATGATGGTGGAACTGGACAATAAGTTTCATGAACTTATATATAAGGCATCGGGCAGCAAAATATTGGAGCACGTTTTGTCGGATTTTCATCAGTATGTGGAAAGGGTAAGAAAGATAACCCTGTCCATGCCTTACAGGGCGGAAAAGTCCAGTAAGGAACATGCCGCCATAGTGGAAGCCATTAAAAAGAGAGACGGAGAGCTTGCCGAGGCTCTGGCAACCGAACATATCATGAATACAATAAAAAATCTTATAGAACACGGACTATAACAGAACACGGATTATAGAATATATTGCCGGGGCGTATTGCAACACTAATTTCGGATAGGTTGCAATACGCTCTTTTTTTGGCAGGAATAAATTTTTTATACGGATAGCATAGACGTATAAAATAAATATTGGATTCATAAGACTATTCATATATACTAAAGATATAATGGCATAAAAGGGGAAGCAGATCTTGAACAGTGAACTTTTGGAGAAATTAAAGGTAATTACGGATGAAGAACTGGAGATTTTGAACGGCCGTAAAGAGATTGATGACAGAATTTATATGAAACCCTCGACCAATATCGTGGATAAGCGTAAGCTGCTGAAAAACGGAGATTTGATTAAGATCAGGCCGCATACAAGATTTATTCACTTTCCGGCCCATTCTCACAATTATATAGAAATAGTTTATATGTGCCAAGGCAGCACCCATCATATAATAAACGGTGATGATGTAATATTACAAAAAGGGGATTTGCTTTTTTTAAATCTTAAAGCCGTTCATGAGATATACCCGGCAAAAGCTGACGATATTGCCGTTAATTTTATCGTATTGCCCGAATTTTTTGATGTTGCCATAAAAATGATGGATGAAAAAGAAAATGCCCTTCGTAATTATATAATCGGGTGTTTGACAGGCAGCAGGGATGATGTCGCTTATTTGCATTTTAAGGTGGCCGATTTGCTGCCTATCCAGAATTTGATAGAAAATTTAATTTGGTCTATTATGAACAATCAGCACGTTGCAAATAATATAAACCAGGTCACAATGGGATTGTTATTGTTACATCTGATGAATTATACAGACAAAATAAAAACTGAGAAAAATTATGAGCAGGACTTTACACTGAAGATTTTAAAGTTCATTGAAGAAAACTACAGAGAAGGTGAATTAAACGATCTTGCATTCAAGCTGAACTGTAATGTGGTATGGCTCAGCAGAATGATAAAGAAGCTGACGGGCAGGACATTTACTGAACTGATTCAGATTAAAAGATTAAATCAGGCCGCATATTTACTGGATAGCACAAAGATTTCTGTTGCCGATATCGGCTTTATGGTGGGTTATGAAAATATCAGTTATTTTCACAGACTATTTAAAAAATATTACGGCATGACACCCAAGCAATTTAGACTTAAAAATCGGAATAATTAGCATAACTGCAAGATGAAAATAAGGACACTCTTTAATGCAAGAAGTGTCCTTATTTTTTGCGATAAATATCATTAATATATAATTAATAGTTCTTTTTATCAATTATTTACTGATAAGCAGGGGGTGAATTAATTGGAATATTATCTTGCAATAGACATCGGAGCATCTTCCGGAAGGCATATTCTGGGGCACCTTAACGGGGACAGATTGGTCCTTGAAGAAATTCATCGCTTTGCCAACGGAATGAGTGAAAAAGACGGGCATCTGTGCTGGGATGTGGATTATATTTTCGGCGAAATAATTACCGGAATGAAGAAATGCAAGCAAGCGGGGAAAATACCTGTTTGTATGGGGATTGACACCTGGGCGGTTGATTTTGTCCTGTTGGATGAGAACGATAAAATAATCGGAAATGCTGTAGGATACCGGGATAAAAGAACTATGGGAACGGACAGGAAAGTATATGGGATAATATCTGAAGAAGACCTTTATAAACGGACGGGAATACAAAAACAGATGTTTAATACCATATATCAGCTTATGGCGGTGAAAGAGCAAAATCCCCAATATCTTGAGAAAGCGGAAAGCCTGCTTTTGTTACCCGATTATTTTAATTTTTTACTTACGGGAGTTAAAAAAACCGAGTATACCAATGCAACCACAACTCAGCTTTTAAGCCCCGAAACGAAATACTGGGATTATGATTTAATTGGCAGAATGGGATATCCGATACGTATATTCCGGGAAATTATAAAACCCGGGACGAGTTTAGGCATGCTGAAAGATGATGTAATTAATGAAGTCGGGTTTAATTGCGAAGTCATAGCGCCTGCCACTCATGATACCGGCTCGGCTGTAGTGGCGGTACCTTCGACCCGGGAGGATACGGTATATATAAGTTCCGGTACATGGTCATTAATGGGGATTGAAAGAACGGAGCCTGACTGTTCAATAAACAGCAAGGAACATAATTTTACCAACGAAGGGGGATATGATTTCCGTTTTCGTTATCTGAAAAACATAATGGGGCTTTGGATGATACAGTCTGCCATGAAGGAATTTGAGAAAAATTACAGCTATGCCGAAATCTGCAGTCTTGCTTCCGCCGAAACGATTTCGTCTGTTGTAAATTGCAACGATGAAAGGTTTCTGGTTCCCGAAAGTATGACTGCCGAGATAAAGAATTATTGCAAGGAAACAGGCCAGCCGGTTCCCGAAACCGATGCCCAGATAGCAGCGGTTATCTATAACAGTCTGGCGATATGCTATAAAAATACGCTGGAAGAACTGGAGAATATTACGGGTCGGAAATATGGGCATATTCATATAATCGGGGGCGGTTCCGACGCGGATTATCTGAACAGTATTACCGCAAAGTATTCAAATAGAAAAGTTTATGCCGGACCTAAAGAAGCGACAGCCATAGGCAATATATTGGTTCAGATGATCAGCACAAAAAAGTTCGCAGGTTTAACCGATGCCAGGGAGTGCGTACGAAGGTCATTTGAAATTAAAGAATATGAGCCGTTTTAAAAGCAAAGAGAAAATTACAGATGGCGGTATTAAGCAATCGGCATAAACTGTAAAATTACAAGAGTAAGAGCGCTTAAAAAAATAATGACAGAAAGACAGGTGTTATATGAAAGTTTTAGAATCTACTTATGCTAAGGGTTTTATCCGCATGGCAAATGACGGATGGTTACAGGGTTGGCACGAAAGAAACGGTGGAAATCTGTCCTATAGAATTAAGCCGGAGGAAATAGAAGCGGTAAAGGAGGATCTGGATACTGACAGGGAATGGACGGATATAGGGACCACTGTACCTGATTTGGCGGGAGAATTTTTCCTGATTACGGGAACTACAAAATATTTCAGAAATATATCGGTAGATCCGGCCGATTCGCTGGGTATAATAGAGATCGACAGCAAAGGAGAAAAATATCGGGTTAGATGGGGATTCGTAAACGGTGGAAGACCTACCAGTGAGCTGCCGTCTCATTTGATGAATCATGAGGTTAAAAAGAAAGTGACTCAAGGAAGGCACAGGGTCATATATCATGCCCATACACCCAATATTATTGCATTGACATTTGTACTTCCTCTGAAAGATGAAATATTTACCAGGGAACTTTGGGAAATGGCTACAGAATGTCCTGTGGTTTTTCCTGACGGGATCGGGGTAATACCTTGGATGGTTCCGGGCGGCCGTGATATTGCGGTTGCCACCAGCGAGCTGATGAAGAAATATGATGTGGCTATATGGGCTCATCATGGTATGTTTTGCTCGGGAGAAGATTTCGACTCTACTTTCGGACTTATGCATACCGTGGAAAAAGCGGCGGAGATTTTGGTAAAAGTGCTGTCCATCACTCCAATTAAATTGCAGACAATAACTCCGGATAATTTCAGGGAGCTGGCTGAAGCTTTCAAGCTGCAATTGCCCGAAAAATTTTTATATAAGCAGAATGAAGAAAATTAAAATTAACGGGGCTGTTCAAAATTAATTGTTTAGCCATGACGATACATGGGTTATGTAAACAATATTACGTATTATTTGAACAGCCCTGCTTTTTTATTCTGTGGATAACTTTTCCCATAAATCCAGAAGTTCGTTAAGTCTGGTTTCGATTTGCTCTTTTCTTGTATGAAGTTCCATCAGTTTTTCTGCGTTCGTATAAATGTCTTCCCGGGTAAGCAAATTGTCTATTTCGGCATTTTCGGTCTCCAGGGACTGGATTTCGTCCTCGACCTTTTTTATGTCATTCTTTATTTTTCTTATCCTGGCCTGTTCCTCTTTTTGCTGTAGCCATGTCAGTTTACTGGAACTGACGGAGTTGGTCTGATTATCGAATGCCGTATTTTGAGCCGACCAGGGGGTACCTTTGGCAGCGGACGGTTTTTTCGAATAGGATTTTTCGTTATTGGCTTCTTTAAGCTCGGCTTTTTTCTCCAGGTAGTAATCATAATTTCCCAGATAATTTGCAATATGGCCTTCGTTAAGCTCCAATATTCTGGATGCGGTTTTGTTGATAAAATATCGGTCATGGGACACGTAAAGAACGGTGCCGCTGTAGGAGTTAAGGACATTTTCAAGGATTTCCTTGGATACTATGTCCAGATGGTTGGTAGGCTCGTCAAGGATAAGAAAATTTGCTTCGGACAGCATTAGCTTTGCCAGGGACACCCTTCCCCGTTCTCCTCCGCTTAAATCCCTGATTTTCTTAAAAACATCGTCGTCCGTAAACAAAAAGGCTGCCAGTATATTTCTTACCGTGGTATTGTCCAGGTTGGGGTAGGTATCCTGCAATTCTTCCATTAAGGTTTTTTCCGGGTTGAGAGTCTGCATCTCCTGATCATAATAACCGATATGAACCTTCGAGCCCAGATAGATATTTCCGGCATCCGCTTCGACTGAACCGGTTATTATTTTTAAAATTGTCGATTTCCCGGTTCCGTTATTGCCGATGAGGGCTACTTTTTCCCCTCTTTTTATTTCAAAACTTATATCGGAAAACAGTTTCAAACTTCCGAAGGATTTGGCAAGGCCTTCTATGCGAAGGACGTCATTTCCGGACAGTACCCTCGGTTCCAGGGTAAAGTGCATATGCACGTTTTCTTCCGGTTTTTCAATACGTTCAATTTTATCGAGCATCTTCTGGCGGCTTTCGGCGCGGCGGATGGATTTTTCCCTGTTGAAGGAGCGAAGTTTTTCGATCACTTCCTCCTGGTGTTTTATTTCTTTTTGCTGGTTTATATATGCTTTTAGCCGTATTTCTTTTTGCAATTCTTTCATTTTTATATATTCGGAATAGTTGCCTTCAAAGACCTGGGCTTTATGGTGGTCCAGTTCAATGATTTTGGTGACAACTCTGTCGAGAAAATAGCGGTCATGGGCTACAATAATTACACTGCCGTCATAATTGATCAGGAAGGTTTCCAGCCATGCTATGGATACCAGATCAAGATGGTTTGTAGGCTCATCAAGAAGAAGTATGTCCGGTTTGGATAAAAGAAGTTTTCCTAAAGCTATTCTGGTTTTTTGACCTCCGGAAAGGGTGCTTATTTTTTTGCCGAAATCCTCTTCCGTAAATCCGAGCCCCTTTATTATACCGGTTACTTCGCTTTTGTAGGCGTATCCGTTCCTGGTTTCGAATTCATGGTTCAGCCTGGTATAAACGTTAAGCAACTGGTCAAGTTCCTGGCCCTGTGCAAGTTTCATCCGGTCCTGAATTTGAAGGAGCTTATTTTCCAGTTCTATTATATCTTTCCTTACGTTATACATTTCATCGAATATGGTGTTTTCGGACATAAGATCCTGATGTTGTGGAAGGTAACCGACGGTTTTGTCTTTGGCAATTATAACTTCCCCTTCGTCGGCCTGCAGTTCGCCTGTAATTATTTTTAACAGGGTGGATTTTCCCGCACCGTTTATGCCTACAATGGCGGCTTTTTCCCTTTCGTTAATGTGAAAGGATACGGATTTAAGAATTTCATCCGTTCCGAATGATTTATATATATTGTTACATGATAAGACCATGATAATTTACCTCTTTCCGTAACTGTAGCTATATAACGACTTTTATATTTTAACATAACAAGGAAATCTAGTAAAGAACGGTACAAAGTGTGAGTAATATCCAAAAAAAAGCAATTGATTGACTTATTCTTAACAATCACATATAATTATCCATATAAACGTTACCGAAAGGAGGAAATGTTTTGCAGAAGAAGAAAATTTCCAAAGCGGTTATTAATAGATTACCAAGATACTATCGTTATCTGGGAGATTTGCTGGAAAAGGATGTTGTACGTATTTCATCAAAAGAATTAAGCGAAAAAATGAAGGTAACGGCTTCCCAGATAAGGCAGGATTTAAATAATTTCGGAGGTTTCGGCCAGCAGGGCTACGGATATAATGTTGAATATCTCCATTCCGAAATCGGAAAAATTCTGGGACTCGAAAAGCAGTATAATATTATCATAATCGGTGCAGGCAATCTCGGACAGGCTCTTGCCAATTATGCCGATTTTGAACGGAGGGGATTTATTGTAAAGGGTATATTTGATATAAACCCGAAGCTCATAGGCATGTCTGTACGGGGAATTGAAATTAAAAATATGGACGAGCTGGAGGATTTTGTAAGAAACAACCAGGTTGATATTGCTGCTTTGACTTTACCGAAAGCAAAGGCACCGCAAGTTGCATCGGATCTTGTTAAATGGGGAATCAAGGGCATATGGAATTTTGCCCCTACGGATCTTCATTTGCCTGATGACGTAGTGGTGGAAAATGTACATTTATCAGACAGTTTGATGAAATTATCATATAAGCTGTCCGAAAAGAGAAAACTTGCCGATTAATATTATATAAAATAATAAAGGGCAGGTTTATTATGAGAAAGAAAAAGAAAGTGGATTTCTATTCGGTTATACAAAATAAAAAAATTCCGATACTGACATTGGATGCAAGATGGCACGAATTATTTCCTGATGAAAAGAAAACAGGACGTATCAAGGAACTGGAAGAAAAAGTCAATCAACTGTTAAAAACCCAGGGTAAGCTTGTTAACGATATAGAAGACATGAAAAAGCTTAAAAAATCATTCATGGAAGATATCATTGTCAACATGGATGCCGAGGAAGACGCTAATAAAACCAAAGAAAAGCGGATGGACAAGAACAAACGTTATATAAATAAACTGAATGACAAGATAAATGAAGCATCAGACCGGCTTTCAAGAATTCCTAACGAAATAAAAGAAGCAAACGAGGAACTTCTGATTGAGAGCCTGAGGGTGTGTTATGAAAGAATATATAGCAACAAGAATGAGATAGCCGTAATAAACGACTGGATAAGAGAGACAAGAGAAGAGTTAAAGAAGAAGATTTTACTGAAACATGATATGGAAACGTACTCAAAACAGATTTATTCCAATTTGCATGATATTTTAGGCGCTGAAATTATCAATATTTTTGACGGGCTACAGGAACAATATGAAGATGGCGGGGAAAATAGGCAGGATTTCAAAAAGGAATGATTATAAGTGATAACCGGAATCGGAGTGGATTTAATAGAGACAGAACGGATAATCAGTGCATGTACAAAAGAAGGATTCCTTAAAAGATGCTTTACGGAAGAGGAAATAAAATTTATAGAAAACAATTGGCAGCGGGCCGCGGGAAATTTTGCGGCTAAAGAAGCCGTTGTAAAGATGTTCGGTACGGGATTTAGGAAAATTTCACCTAAGGATATCGAGGTACTCAGAGACAGCCTTGGGAAACCGTACGTGAATTTATACGGCAAAGCGGCGGAGCTTGCCAAAGAGCAGCGAATTTCGGCTATACATGTGTCCATAACCAATACCAAAGATTATGCAAATGCATTTGTTATAGGAGAAAGACAATGATAAGGGTACATGTAATTTAAAGCGGGGCATTGGCATGAAATTTATTGTTGATTCAAAAAAAATGAAGCAAATTGATATATACACCATGGAAAACATAGGAGTTCCTTCATTGGTTCTGATGGAAAGGGCGGCAATGGAAGTCGCCGCCGTTATGAAGCAAATCATAAAAAAAGAAGATCGCATACTGGTGGTATGCGGTCCGGGCAATAACGGTGCCGACGGAGTTGCGGCCGGAAGAATATTGTTCCTGCAAGGTTTTACGGTTGCCATTCTTTTGACTTTTGACAGGGATAAATGCAGCAAGGAAATGCAAACCCAGCTTAAGATAGCTGAGAATTTAGGAATGGAAATCGATAACAGTATCAATATCGGTGAATATAATATTATAGTCGATGCTATCTTTGGCATAGGTTTATCCAAACCCGTGGCGGGAAGATATGCCGACGTTGTCAATGATATTAACAAAAGAAATCATATGGTATTTTCGGTGGATATTCCTTCCGGAATATCGGCCGATAGCGGTAAAGTGTTGGGAACGGCCGTGAAGGCAGATTACACGGTTACTTTTGGGTATTTGAAGCAGGGACTCATATTATATCCGGGAGCTTTATATTGCGGCGATATAACCGTTTCCGATATAGGATTTCCTGACAAAGCCCTTAAAGCAGTAAATCCCGATGCTTTTTATTTTACCGCAGACGATCTTTCAAGACTTCCTCACAGAAAAAGCGACGGTCATAAGGGAACTTTCGGCAAGGTACTGGTTATTGCGGGAAGTACGGGGATGGCCGGAGCGGCTTACCTTTCCGCCAAAGCCGCTTACAGAACCGGTGCCGGTATGGTCAAGGTCCTGACCGCGGAGGAAAATCGGAATATAATTCAGACGCTTTTGCCGGAGGCCCTCTTTGCATCGTATGATAATGATTATGACCAGGTACTTTCCGCCATCGACTGGGCTGATGTGTTGGTTATCGGGCCGGGCCTGGGACTTGGCGACAAGTCACGGAATCTTTTATCTTTTGTCATAAATGTAATAAATAAGAATAAAAAGCCGGTGGTCGCGGATGCGGATGCTATTAATATACTTGCCGAGGAGTTTAAGCGGGATAATTTATCTGTAAAAGAACGAATTGATAAACTTGAAAATATGCTTCCGGAAGGTTCGGTTTTAACTCCTCATCCGCTGGAGTTATCACGGCTTCTTGGAATACCTGCGGCTGACGTTACAGATAATGTAATTGACATAGTAAATCAATGTTTTTATAATAGTAAATTAATATATGTATTGAAGAGCGCCAGAACAATCGTGGCTGGGCCGGGAATGAAATATATCAATGTTTCGGGCAATAACGGAATGGCTACCGCGGGAAGCGGAGACGTGCTGACAGGAATTATAGCGGCCCTTTTGGCGCAGGGACTGGGCTCGTATGATGCGGCATGCCTTGCCGTATATATTCATGGGTTGGCGGGAGATGCGGCAGCAGAAAAGCTGGGAGTATATTCCATGACAGCAGGAGATATAGCCGACTCAATAAGCGATGTTCTGAAAGAATAAGATACATGAATAAGATAAAGTTAATATAAAAAATTAGAAACAAGGTGAAGACTAATTGGATAAGCGTAACTATTACAGAGTACAGGCAAATATAAATCTGGATGCAATACGCTCCAATATTACCCAGGTAAGAAACAGGCTGAGTAAAGATACCAGGCTTATGGTTATAGTAAAGGCCGATGCATATGGCCACGGAGCCGTAGCGGTAACGAAAGAACTGGAGAACGGTCTGGCCGATGCATTCGGGGTGGCAATTATTGAAGAAGCGGTGGAACTGAGAAAAGCGGGAATAACAAAACCCATATTAATATTAGGATATACTCCTGAGGAACAGTTTGACCTGGTTGTAGCCAATGATGTCAGACAAACGGTTTATCAGTATGAAATGGCTGAAAATCTGTCAAAAGAAGCAGTAAAACAGGGGAAAACCGCAAAAATCCATATAAAAGTTGATACGGGTATGTCCAGACTCGGATTCAGGGATTCTAAGGAAAGCGTTGAAATAATAAAGAAGATATCTGCCCTTAAAGGGTTGGAAATAGAAGGAATATTCTCTCATTTTGCCAATGCGGATGAAAAGGATAAAAGCAGTGCAAAAGAGCAGATAAGAAGATTTAATGAATTTTATAAATTACTGGAGTCGGAAGGCATACATATTCCGATCCGTCACTTATCTAACAGTGCCGGTGTGATAGAATTCCCTGAAGCGCAATATGAAATGGCCAGATGCGGAATTCTGACATACGGAATTTATCCTTCAGAGAATGTAAATCACGGTTTGAAACTTATTCCGGCCATGGAGCTAAAGAGTCACATAGTATTTATAAAAGAAGTACCTGCCGGGACAGGTATAAGTTACGGTTCTACTTACATAACGAAAAGGACAACAAAAGTTGCCACGATTCCGGTAGGGTACGCCGACGGTTATTCCAGGAATTTGTCAAATGTCGGTAAGGTTATAATCCGCGGAAAGTATGCACCGATAATAGGGCGGATTTGCATGGATTATTTTATGGTCGACGTAACCGATATTGAAAACGTCAGCCAGGGAGATACGGTTACTTTGCTCGGTAAGGACGGTGACTGTGAAATCAGCGTGGAAACACTTTCGGATTGGTCCCATTCATTCCCGTATGAAATGATTAGTACCGTCGGCAAAAGAATACCCAGAGTTTATCTCAGCCAGAAATAAATTATAAAAAGATATCACTTTATGGAATACTCACGACGAAACTGGCAATAATAAGAGTAAAGCCTATAATTGGAGTGTGAGTAAAGTGGTAATTAGAAGAGGAGATATCTTTTATGCAGATTTAAGACCGGTTATAGGATCAGAACAGGGAGGTATTCGGCCGGTATTAATCGTTCAAAATGATACAGGCAACAAGCACAGTCCGACGGTGATTTGTGCCGCTATAACCTCAAAGATGAATAAGGCCAAGCTTCCGACACATGTGGAGCTGTCTGCCGATAAATATGGTATTGTTAAAGATTCGGTTATCCTGCTTGAGCAGGTTAGAACTATTGATAAATCAAGATTAAAGGAAAAAGTATGCCATTTGGATAAGGAGGTATTGAAGAAAATTGATAAGGCACTGATTATCAGTTTATCACTGGATACATATTTTAAAAATATATTATTTTAATTTTTAATTAAAGAAGGAAGGGATTATTTTTACAATGGATAGTGACAGTCCTTTATGGGGTATTTCAGCCGTATTACTGCTGATCCTTATAATGGCAATCATATCTGGTTTAAAAGCTGCATTGGAATATGTAAGTGAAAGCAGTATAAGAAAAAAAGCGGATAAAGGAGATAAAAAAGCAGCTGCCTTACTTGAACTAATCGGTTCAGACACAAAATATCAAATAACCCTGACATTGCTGTTATGCGGTGTTTCTGCCATTACAGTAATGTATTCAGTTAATTATATTTTACCGGGCATTAAATATATTATACCTTCAGTCCTTTTCATGATCCTGTTGATTTTTGGCATGACACTGTTTGGAATTGTGCTGCCGGCAAAAATCTCGAGGAAACATTCTGAGAAAACATGCTACAGGTTTTACGGATTTATTAAATTGATAAGTATTATTTTCAGGCCGATAAGTTTGTTGCTGGAATTAATCATGAACGTTATCCTTAAAATTTTTAAAATAGATCCTGCCGGTATTAATGAAGATGAAATAGAAGAAGAGATAATTTCCATAGTAAACGAAGGCCATGAACAGGGTGTGATAGATGCCGGTAAAGCGGAGATGATATCCAATATTATCGAACTGGACGATAAAGAAGTCCAGGACATAATGACTCACAAGAAACGTATAGTAGCCATAGATGCCGAGATGTCATTGGAAGAAGCCTTAAAATTCATGCTAGCAGAAAATTATTCCCGATATCCTCTATATATAGATAATCTGGATAATATCGTCGGAATATTACATCTTAAAGATGTGATTGGCGCTTACATATCTGATGACGGCAAGAAAAAAACTTTGCAGGAATTGGCAAGGGAACCTTACTTTGTACCGGAAACCCAGAGTGTGAATTTGCTGTTTCAGGAAATGCAATCCAAGAAAATTCATATGGCCATTGTGGTTGATGAATACGGACAAACCGCCGGTTTGGTGGCTATGGAAGATTTCCTGGAGGAAATAGTGGGCAATATACAGGATGAATACGATATGGAGGAAAAAATGATCCTTTCGGTAGACAAGGATTCATGTATAGTTAAAGGTTCTATCAGCCTGGAAGATTTGGAGGAAAAACTTGATATTGTAATTGAGCATGAAGATTTCGAAACATTAAACGGCTTGTTGATATCTATTCTTGACAGGATTCCTGCAGACGGAGAGAAGGCTACATTGCAATACGGCGGTTATCAGTTTGATATCCTTGAAACCATGAATAAAATGATTGGACAGGTTAGGATAACCAAACTGCCGGTCAATGCGGTTAATATAGATGATTCGCTTGACAAAACGGTTCTTGAATAAATTATATAAAATACAAAATTCAATTTCTTGAATACAGCATAATATGAAAAATGTATAAAAGTTATATCTGAAATCCTGTTGATTATGTAACTGTAAACCTTAGCTGTATAAAATAGCATTCTGAATTTTATGCGCAATAGAAAATTCAGAATAACAGAAATTTCGGAATAGTAGAAAATGTGGAATAGTATAAATTCGGAATAATTCATACAAATTAAAATGCCGGCCATAAGGCCGGCATTTTTGGTAAATAACAGGGGCGTTATATACCGTAACATATAATAATAGGGTGGGAGTAGAAGTATTTATTACTTTCTATAGTCATACTATACAATTAATATGTGTATAAGTTGTGAATGCTATATAAATTAAAAATAAAATAAATAATTATTATAGGAAAACAAAATAAAATAAATTTTAACATTTCAGTAATTTTTTATGGTATAAAAATTGTTCCGGATTTTTACAGAATAACAGTAAATAATAAACATGATAAATTATCCGGTAAATTAAAAGGGTGCCTGATAGCAGTCGCTTACAGACACCCTTAAATCTATATAAAGTAGGGAGGAGGAGAGTGAAAAAATTGTATTTAACATCTTTCGTTTATAATATATAACAAAATTATGTTCAAAATATGGATAGAATAAAGATAATTTGTAAACAATTTAGTTCATTTTTATGTCAAAACATGAAATATTGAAAATCTCTACATAAATACCCACTTTTTAAAAACGATGTAAGAATTCTACTTTACCATGCGTAATATTCCTCAGGAACATAATATTTTTTGTTCCATTAGATATCTTTTTTAATAAAACAAACTACGATATGCTTTGTAGCTGAGCCAGAAGATCATTTGATGCTTCGGTCATTTTACTTATTTGTTCAGCAATATCATTAACACCTTCCGCTCCGTCATTGGCAGCAGTGACTATATTATCAAGATTTGAAAGCAATGTACCGACAGAAGTTATCAATTTATCGGATGAGGTACTGAAGTTTATGAACAGCTCGTTAATGGTTAAGGAATCTTCTTTATATTTTTCGGCTACCTGTTTAATAAAATTGTAATCGGCATTGACATCTTCAGATACGAATTTTAGCAATTCGGAAGCATACAGTGCAAGATTTTTTACAACTTCCTTTACCTGTTCGGTTATCTGATCAATTTGTATAATATTATTTTTGGATTGTTCCGATAATCTGCGGATTTCCTCCGCAACCACAGAAAAACCTTTACCGTATTCACCGGCTCTGGCTGCTTCTATGTATGCATTAAGAGAAAGAAGGTTGGTCTGTGAAATTATATCTTTGATGGACTTGGACAGAATAGATATTTTATCCGTTATTTTTGAAGCTTCAATTGCTTTTTCTAGATTTTGCTTTGTAGCTTTAAAAATAGAATTGTTTTTCTTCTGAGCTTCAGATACGCTTTTCAGTGTTTGCTCGGCACTTGATTTAATTTGCTGTGAAGTTTTATTGCCCATATGGGCTTTTTCCGAAAATTCCTGCAAGGTTGAGGCTATTTCCATGGATGTAGATGCAATATCGCTTGTTATTGCCGAAGTTTCTTCCATCATCGCGGATAATTCCTGAGAAGTGGCTGCTATATTATCTATATTCTTATGCAGTTCCTCCAGGCCTGAAGTAATGTTTTCAAGCTTTTTGCAAATTTCGGTTTTGCCCGAATCTGTCTGCGAATGTAAATTATTTAGCAATTCGGAGATATGATTTGCCAAACTTCCTAATTTGTCCTTACGGCCTGACAGTTCAGTGGGAAGCGGTTTTGGCTTTTTATTGTAATTGATAGATTCAAAATAAGTTATGAGTGAATTGATGACATTTATGTAATTATGTGTGACGTATCTGGCAAACAGATAAATAAGAGATATTATACCAAGTGAGATAATTACAGCAAAAAATAAAGCGACACCGTTTTTTATATTGCTCAGGCTGATTATATTTAATAGTATAAATAAAACTGCAAGGAAAAATAAATAAATATAATCTTTGGAAGCAAAAATCTTAAACCTGAATTTTAATTTTTCTGCCATATGTTTACCTCCGGATTTTGTCAATTATGAAAGTTTAATATAATTGAATTATTATACATTCATTATAGCAAAACGTGTCAAAATATGCAAATATATTTAAGATTTTGCTGAAAGTATACATTATAAACAGAAATTTGTAAATAGTCTGATATTACCCTGCGATTCCGAAGCATTTCTTGAAATATAAATAAATTCTATGTACAATGAAAACTGAGTTCTGAATATGTAAAGGAAGAGGCTTATGCAAATATCTT
>ENA-OWPA01001243-OWPA01001243.1-bioreactor-metagenome-genome-assembly--contig:-NODE-1243-length-18279-cov-2.606307_pt1 | contig 18279 bp, 9 predicted proteins | sample MGYA00238139_ERZ651803 | MGnify/ENA primary metagenome ERZ651803 (study PRJEB26909, sample SAMN07631231) | bioreactor metagenome | isolation source: Switchgrass digestor | place: USA: Dartmouth... | reverse complement strand
TGCCGAAGTGCGGGGAATAATGTATGGTCTCGGTATCTCCCACGGAAGAAAGCATATAATAAGGGCAGCGATGGAAGGCGTTATGTACAGGATGTATTCTGTTTATGAAGTGATATCCCGTATAAGGGACAGTGCCATACATATAAGAGCAAACGGGGGTTATGCCAAATCGGATGTCTGGCTCAGGATGCAGGCGGATATTTTCAACAAGGATATCTTGGTGTCGGGGGTGGAGGAGGCATCCGCCCTTGGGGCTGCATACCTGTGCATGTATGCCCTGGGAGCGGTCAGCGACATGAAAAGCCTGTTGCCGGGCATGCATCCCAAAAAAGTCATCACTCCGTCGGCTGAGAATCATGAGATATACAAAAAAGCATATGAGAGGGCAAAAACGTTGTACGAAAGCATAGTCAGATGTAATTAAAAAACAAAATATGATTTGAAAGGGTGAATTTCATGAATAAACAACAGATAGGGGTCATAGGTCTGGCAGTAATGGGAAAAAATCTGGCACTGAATATTGAAAGCCGGGGATTTTCGGTTTCTGTATATAACCGTTCCAGGGAGAAGACGGATGAACTTCTGAAAGAAGCGGCCGGAAAGAATATTATTGGAACATACAGTATTGAGGAGTTTGTAAATTCCCTGGAAAAGCCCAGAAAAATAATTATTATGGTGAAAGCAGGCAAGCCGGTGGATGACATGATAGACCAGCTTAAGCCATATCTGTCAAAGGGAGACATACTGGTGGATGCAGGTAATTCCTACTTTATGGATACCATAAGGAGAAACCGTGAACTGGAGAAGGAAGGTTTCAGGTTCATTGGCACAGGCGTTTCGGGAGGTGAGGAAGGAGCTCTGAAAGGACCGGCCATAATGCCCGGAGGTCAGAGGGATGCCTACGAACTTATAGAACCGGTGCTCCTGGCCATATCTGCAAAGGTGAATGGAGACCCATGCTGTACATATATTGGCCCGGACGGTGCAGGGCATTATGTAAAAATGGTTCATAACGGGATTGAATACGGAGACATGCAACTGATAAGCGAAGCGTATTTTGTTCTCCGGGAACTTTTGGGAATGTCGGCCGGGGAGCTGCATGAAGTGTTCTCCGAGTGGAACAAAGGGGAACTGGACAGCTATCTGATAGAAATAACTGCAGATATTTTTACCAAGAAAGATCCGGATACGGGAAAACCAATGGTGGATGTGATTTTGGACACGGCAGGTCAGAAAGGCACGGGAAAATGGACCAGCCAGAGTGCCCTGGAGTTGGGGGTGCCTGCTCCTACCATTACCGAAGCTGTGTATGCCAGGGGAATCTCCGCCATCAAGAATGAGCGGGTTGCTGCCAGCAAGGTTTTAAAGGGTCCGGCAGTTGCCAAATATAACGGCAGCAGGGAAGAATTTACAGAACTGGTGAGGAAAGCCCTGTATGCCAGCAAGATATGCTCCTATGCCCAGGGGTTTGCCCTTATGAGAGCCGCATCCGATGAATACGGATGGAATCTGAATTATGGAGATATCGCCATGATATTCAGAGGAGGCTGTATAATAAGGGCGCGCTTCCTGCATAAAATCAAGGATGCCTTTGACAGAAATCCCGAGTTGCCGAATCTGATGCTTGATCCGTATTTCAAGGATGTACTGGAAAATTATCAGTCAGCATGGCGCAGGGTTATCTCTGTGGCAGTGGAGAACGGATTACCTGTACCGGCCTTTTCCAGCGCCCTTGCCTATTTTGACAGCTACAGGAGTGAATTTTTGCCGGCAAATCTGCTGCAGGCGCAAAGGGATTATTTTGGTGCCCATACCTTTGAAAGGGTGGACAGGGAAGGAGTTTTCCACTTCAGGTGGTTTTGAGAGTAATCAGGAACAGCTTGAAGAAAACATGAAAAACAGATTGCCGGAAAGCTGCGATAAAATATATGGACATCTTTGCCGGCAATCTGTCCTGAATGGGCTTTAAGTCAATCGGTTGTATTAGTGGTGATGCCACAGTGCAGCACAATCAACTGGACTGATTTCAGCCAATTGAAAGGATGGTTGTTGTGGACATCCATTATTAGATGAAATCATTTTTCATTTTTAATAAACCGGATGTCAAACCATGCTTTCCAAAACGTTACTTGTATTGTCTCGCACTTAGGACACCGCACCGCAAGTTAAGCCAATGCTGAAAGGCTGATGAAAAACGAATTGCTGTGGTGGCGCACCACTTTTTATCAACGCTTTCATGCATATCCTTTATTTGCATACGTTTCATCAATGCTTTCACTTGTATGTGTTCACGAACATATTTTATCATTTGCGTATGCCTTATTAGTATGATCCATCCAAGTCCAGAACTTTTTCATCCACGACCTTTTTAAACCTCGAGTTTTTTATCTTTTCCTGGAGCATATTGTAAAACAGGTCCTCATCCACCGGGATATCCACCCAGTTGTCGGTCCAGGCGGACAGATGCATGGCATTGGATATCTGCAGGCCGTTTATTCCTTCATACCCGGGGGCCAGCAGCGGGGTTCCGTTCAATATGGAATCCACCCAGTTGCTTGTGATGCCTATGTGGGCTGTTTCTTTTCCGTGGATAGGGATGTCGCATTTCCAGCACTCGGGTTGGGAGAACCCGTCTTTGGCTTCCCAAATATATTGGCTGGACGACTGGCGCAAACGCCAGAAGTTTAATTTTCCGTCTTCTATTACTACTTTGCCTCTGTCTCCGACTATTTCAAACCGGTTTGTGCCGGGAGCTTCTCCGGTAGTGGTGACAAATACGCCGGTGGCGCCGTTCTCGTATTCCACATATGCGGTAACATCATCTTCCACTTCTATATCGTGATATTTGCCAAAACCACAGAAAGCCCTGACTCGTTTGGGCATTCCGCAGGTCCACTGCCACAGGTCAAGCTGATGGGGATCCTGGTTTAACAGGACTCCTCCCCCTTCCCCTGCCCAGGTTGCACGCCATCCGCCGGAATTGTAATATGCCTGGGTGCGGAACCAGTCGGTGATGATCCAGTTGGTTCTCCTCAATTCGCCCAGCTCACCGGATTGAATGAGTTCCCGTAATTTCTGATACAGGGGATTTGTCCTTTGGTTATACATTATACCGAAAACTTTCCCGCTTCTGGCTGCAGCTTCGTTCATTTCCCTGACCTGCTTTGTGTAAACCCCTGCGGGTTTCTCAGTAAGCACATGCAAACCTTTTTCAAAGGCTTTAATTGCAATCGGAGGATGGCTGTAGTGGGGGACTGCTATCATAATACCGTCTGCAATGCCGCTGTCCATCAGGGCATCGGCATTGTCAAAGGTGCGGACATCATCACCGAGATTTTCCCTTGCCCATTTGAGCCGCTCAGGTTTGATGTCGCAGACAGCGGTGATTTCGGCTCCCGGAACCGCACCTTTTGAAAGATAGGCGGCATGGACACTTCCCATGTTTCCAATACCTATGACTCCAATACGAACTTTTTTCATGACACATCTCCTCTTTCTATTTCTTCCAGTATTTTCTGCAATGCTTGCAATGCTATGGCAAATCGCTTGGGACCACCTTCAGGCAGCCCGGAAACATCGGAACGCTGCTCCAGGTCTGAAAACCCTTTGAAATTGCCTAAATGGGGCTCCAGTGAAAGGAAACCTTCAAAGCCCTTTTCAGCCAGAGCGGTAAGGACCTCTTTAACCCTTCCGTCTCCCAGACCTGACGGGACCACGCTGTGATCGCAGTAGAGTGCGTCCTTGATGTGCACATATTCAATGTAATCCTTCAACAACTCATAGGCGGCCGGATAGGTTTCCACATCACATTGAACAAAGTTTGCCGGATCAAAAGTGGCCCTAAAGCTGTCGGTTTTCAGTGCAGTCAACAGGTCCAGGCATCTTTCCGCGGTATCCCCATAAATATCCTTTTCATTTTCATGCAGGAGTATCAGCCCTGATTCCCTGGCAGCATCAATAAACCTGCCGACACGGTCGATAACCTCGTTTCTGTACTCACGCGGATCAGCGCCCTTGGGGATGAAAAAGCTGAATATTCTGATATACTTCGTTCCCAGGATATTGGCAATTTCCATGGTATGCTTGAAAAGATCCAGATGGGGTGAAAAAGGGTCGGTGATATTTATTTTACCTATCGGGGAGCCTACGGCGGAGATTCTGAAACCCCTGTCATCCAACTGCCTTTTTATTTCTTTGATTTCATCCGATGAGTGCTGTGTGATGTTTTTACCGTTTACCCCCCTCATTTCCATATGGTTTATTCCGAACCCCTCCAACACATCCATTTGAATCTTAAGATTTTCGTCAATTTCGTCGGCAAAGGCGCTTAGTGTGAATTTGCTCATAAAATCCCCCATTTCCACATACATGTCTTTGATGGTTTGCGGTACGCGTAATTAATTCGTGAATTCGCGAAACCTGTCTTCACCGGGCCGACTGACCATGCTGGTGAGCCGGCATATCCCGGAGATTTTTCCCCTTTCCCCTTCATGAGCTTATTTATTGCGTTGTCTTTATTTTTATTGTATTGTATAATAAACGCATGTTCATTGCATTTATTGGCTTAAATCATGCTATTTTTGACTTCGGGGCAGGGAGAGTAAAATGGAAGTGCTGGATATATATAAGGATATTGCCAATGCCATAGATTATACCCATAAAATATCAAGAACTCCGGAGAGCTTTGAGTTTCATATTCATGACAGGTTTGAGATATACTTTTTCATATCCGGTAATGTGAAATATTTCATAGAGAAGGAAGTATACCCTCTGAAGTATGGCGATCTTCTCTTAATGAACAGCAACGAGATACATAAACCTTTTTTCCTGTCATACTCCGACTATGAAAGGATAGTCATCCATTTTGATCCGGCGATAGCGCGACTTTTCAGCTCTGAACATTTCGACCTGCTCAAATGCTTTACGGACAGGCCAAAGGGCGAATACAACAGAATCAGCCTTAATGCAGCACAGGTGAGCGAAATAATGAAAATGTTCAAAAAAATCGACAATGCCGCAAAGAACCTGTATGACGGTTCCGAGATTATAAAACTCACCGCTTTTATTGAGCTGCTTGTGTATATAAACAGGGTTTTTTCAGACAGACAACATGCGAGTGAAATTTCCAACATGCCGGAGGAGCTTGTCCCGGTATTTGTTTATATCAACAACAACTTAAGCGGGGACCTGTCGCTGAAATCCCTGGAACATAAATTCTATATGAACAGGTTTTATCTCAGTCGCCTGTTTAAAAGAAGTATAGGTATTAATATATATGAGTATATACTTTACAGGAGGGTGTCCGAAGCCAAAAGACTACTTGCCGGCGGTGCCAGTGTTACCAAGGCATGCCAGATGGTTGGCTTCAATGATTATTCCAACTTTATCAGAACGTTTAAAAAGATAGTGGGAGTACCTCCGGGCCAGTACAAAAAGAGCTGCACAGGGAGATTGGGCAGGGGCTGATTTTGCACCCTACAACGATCCTCTGCCCTTGTAAACCCTGATTCAATATTTATAGTAATATTTTTCGCCTTTTCATACGATATAAACACTAAGAGTATGTTTATTTGGAGGAGTACCATGAAGAGATTGGAAAAGTATTAGCTATAATTATAGCAGTTAACATATTCCTGGGGACATTCCCCAACCTGGGAAGCGTGATTTTTGCAGCTCCTGCAGGTATAGTCAATGTATATGTGGATAGTTATAATCGGGAAACCGGAATTCTGACCATCCGCTGGGATGGGATCAGCGGAGCGCAGGATGTGCAGGTGGAATATCTGGCCCCAAGCGCCACGGATCCAACCACTTCTGTAAGAATAACGGAGACAGCGAGCAATATAACCTCCAATACCCTGACTTTCAAAAACAAACTGGTAAATGACATAATCTATACCATGAGTATAAAAATATACAGACCAGGAGATACATCAACCTTAGTTGCTGAGGGATTTCTGTGCTTCCTGCCCGGTATTACTTTCAGGGCTGTTGCAGTGGAAGGAAACAGCGACTATGAGGATATTGACAAAATAGGAAGGGAAATAGGCATAAAACCGGCACTCAGGCTGACCTGGTCCGTTCCTTCGGTATTTGACAAGAATGGAAAACTTGTTTCAGCAGATACTAATGGTGCTCTTTCCGGCATAGTAGAAAAAATGAGCAAATATTATGGTAAAACCATAAATGCTGATGTGCTTAGGAACTACATCATAAGTATAGATCGGAACGACTTGGGAAACAACCTTGTCGCCCTTTCTGACATTGAAATAAAATATGATGAAAAAGAAAGCAAGTATAAGGCCAATACGGCCAGAAACAAGAACTTGACCGCACAGGTGGAGCAAGATGTGACTACCGGGGAACTGAGCCTGTACCTTGTGGGAGGAAAGGATGAATCAACAGTATTTCCGGCTACAGATTCAGAAAAGAATAATGAATGGGATACAAGGTGGAAAAAACTGCTGCCGGCGGATTTGGTGGAAAAAGGTATAAAAGACTCGGTACTGTTTGATTCCGACATACTGCCCGGAACGGTATACAGCATGGGGATAATGCCCGTATACAAGGATCACAGGAACCTGGATGTGATAATGTTGGGAGATCCTTCAGAAGACCAACAGAGCCCTCTTTCCGATGTGGACTATGTTTTTACTGCCATGAGGTTCAAGCTTACAAAGGACGAGCGGGGGAACCTGAATGTTATAATATATAAGGTAAACGGCGGCAGCACCAACCTTCCGAATCTTATATATGAAATCCAGTCAGGTAAATCTTCCCCCGGTTTGGGAGGAGACCTGCCTCTTATTGAAACCATAGATGATATATATTATCCAACCGGGAAGACCGTGTATTCTTCCATCCAGGAAGTAGAGCCTACCAATACGGACAACTATAAAGTAGTAGCCAAATCCCAGGCCGGGGCAAGGATATCTTCATGGAACATGCCGTTCAGGCTGGCAGATTATATAAGCGGCCCGTCCGTACCCAACAGCGTAAGGATAGAGCCCATAGAGGACGAGGTTTCCATAGAGGTGGTGAATCCTCAGACGGGCAAAACTTTTATAGAGAAAACTACAGATATCACGATTTCATGGAGAAAACCCGCCAATTGGGACATCGAGGTAGAACCCAATACCGATCCGGATAAGGATTTATACTATCATGTGCTTTTAAGCACGAACCTAAACGATCTTGCTGAAAAGAAAAGCCTGGAAGCCAACGGGGTGTACTACGGCGATTTTGATGTGAAGTACCGTCGGGTGGCCTATTTCAGTTCCAAAGCCGCGGTACAGGATCCTGACGATCCGGATCGCCTTATGTATACAATCAAGGGTGATGAATTATTCAGGTATGCCAAGTTTACCGGTACCTATGATGCAGAAGGGAATCCCATAATCGAATACGGTGATATTGACAACCCCGAAGGATATCCTGAATTTTTACTTCCCAATACGGTATACTATCTTCAGATGTTTACAACAACCGGAGAGCATGCTGAAAACCCTGATGACAACCACAAGTCCGGCCTCTCGGATGTAAAGTCTTTTACCACAAAAATCGGGGCCAGTCAGATAGTATCCGTACCATATAATTTCAACTATACCATTAATGATATAGACAGGACGACAAACCGGAATTACGTTGAGTTTGTCATAGCGGAAAATGACGTGGACATCGAATCGTTTGTGGCTAACCGGGGAACTTCCAGCAATCCTGTGGTAAATGTATACTATGAACTTTATATGGCAAAGCCCCAGGGTTCAACCCATGCAACCGATAAGTTGAATTTTGAGCTGATTGATACCTTATTGGGTTCCGGCAAAAAAAGCGCGCCCACGCTGCATGTTTCGGTGGGCAGGACGGGGGCGCCTGTGCTCAAGCCCAATACCATATATTACTTCAAGGTTGTTACAAAGCTTGTTCTGGATGAGGGGAAAAGCACCGAGAAAGTTTATAGATCGGAATCATCAGTCATCCGTTCAATAACCACTTTAAAGGCCTTGACAATTGATGCTCCCGATACAAGCAACCAAAAGCCCCTGGCCCCCCTGGATTTTACTGACAAGGATGACAGTGGCGTATCAACGGTTTTCGGGCCAGGCGTTACATTAAGCTGGACAAGGCAAAATGATGATGAAGCAGGCAAGGATGATGTGAAATACACCATTGTGATCACTTCAGCAAGATTGTCCGGAAATGATGAACTTCCTACGGAGGATTATGTTTATGATGCTTTTATGAAAACCATAGGAAGCAAGCTGGAATTGCTGGATCCGGAGAAAGCTCCGATAGAGGATGATGATATTAAATTTGAATATGATCAAAAAAGCAACAAGTACAGGCTTACAATAAAAAACTGGCTGGATCCCAACAGACTTTATTTCTTCAGCATACGGGCAGTCAATAATGTAAGGTACAGTGACTGGGTTTGTATACCGGTTACGACACCGCTCATACCCGAGCCTACGAATCTGGAAGCGATGAAGGATTATCAGTTGGGCTTTTACTGGGAAGACACAACAGCATATGTGATGCCCGAGGATTATGTGATAAAAATAAAGAAGACTACCGGTTCGACTTTTGAAGAAGTGCCCCGATCCCGGATGAGTATAACAAAGGACGGCAGCAAATTTTACGCAAGGGTAAGTAACCTGGATCCCAACACATCTTATGATGTGAGGGTATATAGGGGGAGCAAACTGATGACAATATATCCCGAAACCGGCGCTATGACCACAAGGGATAGCTATCATCAGCTGCAGGTCAGCTGGAAGGGGCTTCCATACGGGTATAAATATGAACTGTCGATAAGGGCTGCCGATGAATCGGAATATACGACCCTTACGGATGATGATCTTCAACTTTACACCAACAGTGACGGGAAGAGCTATCCGTATTACATTGAAGAGCATGATGATACGGCAGGCAATGAATATGCTTACTGCTATGCATTGATAAAGTCGGTGGAAGTGACCCTGTCCAATGGATTAGTCGTGCATCAGCCTCTCAAATCCAACATGAAGTATTATATCAGGGTCAGGGCGGTTAAGGTCAGCGCCGATGGGGACGATACCGTTCATGTATCCAAGTATGCAGGCCCGGTGGAAATAAGGACTGAATTTTCCCAGAAGGATTATGATGAAAATGAACAGGAAAAGGAAAAGGAGACAAAACTCCTTGACAAGGTTTCCCGGCTTGAAGACAAGCTGTATTGGAGAATGAACATGTCCAACAGTAGCGTAACCAAGATACTCGTAAAGGGAGAAAGGATGGTTAACGCAGTAAGTAATTATGAAAATCAGACCTTTACCCTTGATATTTCAGAAATCGATGAAAACATAGATATAGATGTGCTTTACATTCCAATTGAAGTTTTTGATGCTGTAAATGAAGAAAACATTAATTTTATTGTCAGGACTGACAGCGGGGATTTCATATTCAGACCCGGAACATTGGACACCGGGCGCAACAAAACGATTAAGTCGGTGGATTCTTCTTCCGGAGTGAAAGCATTGTTCATCAAGGTAACTGTTAGCAGAGGTGAACTGCCCGAATCCAGCCTGCCTCGCGGAAACACCCGCATATCCGATGTTAACGAGCTGGAAATGCAGGTATTGGGTACTTCACTGACTGATGAGAATCTGAAAGACTTGATACATGACAGGCTCTATAACGAGAGCAGCGGATTGGTAAAAGCAAAGCTGGATATACTTATGAACCCTTACACGGGAAGTGCCCGGATGACGGATAAACAGCTGGATCAATTCATTGACAAGCTTGTTGATGATATTGAGGTTGAATTGTCCGAATTCATTGCAGGAGTTGTTGAAAGCAGCGGAAAGTCGGGCATGGTACTGAAGGCGGAATCCGTCACGGAATTTGACGTGCCTATGATGATAAGGCTAAGCCATGACAACGTAAAGGGATTGAAACAACCCTATGCATACTACACCAATGCCAAGTCATGGAAAAAGATTTCCGAAGATGTAACTGCATCATACAGTACGGTGGTGTTTAATGCCGGAGGTACAGGCAAGTTTGCGGTATTCACTCCAAACAGCGCCCTGAACGATGTACCGGATGATTATTGGGCCAAAGACAGCATAGAAAAGTTTTTGTCCGTATATGATCTGACAGACGTCTTTGCCGGTTTGGACAAGTCTTTCAGCCCAGGTGCGACTGTTTCCGTAAAAGAACTGATACTCCTTTACGGAAAGGTAAGCGGCGGTACATCAGGAAGCACCGGTACAAGCATCAAGAAACAGGCACAGAACCTGGGACTGGACAAGCTGCTAAATGCGGCAAACACTGCCAAAAATGTCACCAGGGAGGAGACTGCCGCAGTGCTTGTCAAGCTGTACTGCACCAAAACCGGAGTTGACATGGGAAGCCTGAAGACAAATAAAGCAGTATATATAGCTGATGATGCCAATATTTCGAATTCAAAATACGCTTCAGTTGCCATAAGCGTAGATCTTGGCATACTGGAACTGGATGAGGACGGTTATTTTTACCCGGAAAAGAGCATTACCAGGGCTGAAATGATCACTGCCCTTGTAAAGCTTCTGAAACTTACCGGGGACATTACCGGGTAATCAGGACTGTGAGACATGTGGGCGGCAAAGATTGACTTGGGATTATGGCAGACGGTTGCAAGTAATGATGTCGAAAGCTTTTTTAAGCAGAAAATTCGCGTTTTAATCCTTGGGTCTTTGTCGCCGTCTGTATTCTTTAAAATACTAGATAGGGGTATTGCTATGAGAAAGATTCGAAGAGTGACAAGTATTTTGCTGGCAATAACGCTTCTTTTATCAACGGGTATGGAGACGGCTGTGTTTGCAAAGCAGTATGATGAAGTGCCTCTCCCGCCTAAAAATATTAGGTTAAGTGGTGACAATGCTATAGGATATACCCAGGAAGACGGGTATTATGCGGATATAATGTGGGAAAATCAGGATAACTTGTCCCAGGACCCCAATAAAGGTGACCCTGTTGTAGGGGAATACTTTAACTTCTATCTTCAGGAGATAGGGGAGAAGCTTTCAGCCAGATACCAATATTATGAGAGGAACATACCAAATATAAATAACACAACTTCCTACCGGCTTAAAAAACTCAAGTCCGGTACGGTTTACTACGTTGATATGACTACGTACCATACTCATAAGGATGATGATGACAATATTTATTCCAGCCGTGAATCGGAACCATCTCTGCGCTTTAAGTTCCTTACAAAAATACAACTGAAAGTGGAGCCGGTAAGCTCAAATGAAATTAAAATCATATGGGATGATGTATGGGATGAGAACGAATCCGGGAAAACAGAACGCATAAACTATAAGCTGTATATCTCCCAGGATAAAAGCAAAATAATGGATGTATCCCCCATATATATCAAGAGAGACCAGATAGGTGAAGATAAAGCCATAAAGGTCAATGAGGACGGGGATCTTGAATATATACACAAATTCAACGGTGATGTAAAGAACGTGGCAGGCAGGGTTTACTATGTAAGAATTGTGCCGGATACGGACAATGAGGTGTTTCAGCAGGCAGCCAGCGATGTAATGCCTGTGAGTACGTATATCAATGCCAGGGTCACAAAGATCGCGACTACCGAAGAGGGAAGCATATGGAGACTGGAATGGGATTCCATAGGAAACACTGTAACCTACAGGATAGACAAGATAATTGACGGTGTGGCCAAACCCTATATACATGAGGTTACAACAACGAGTTGTGATCTGGTCATCCCGTTGGGTGAAGAGAAAAGCATTTTTATCATAAGGGCAAATGTGGGTACCACAACGCCTGTTCCAATAGAATCAAAAGAGATAGTTATAAGCGAAGATATTCTTTCTCCCGCCGAGTTGGTTCCGGCCCCTGAATTTGTTTATGAATTAGCTTCCGGGGAAGCAAGGATTACATATCCTGAGTTGCTCAACCCTGACAATGCTACCATACTCTGGCGTGCACCCAGGAAAGCCGATGGCAGTTTATATGAGAATCTGTCCTATGATATGTGGATTGTAAAGTATACCGAAGCTGATGATGACAGCTCGGTTTTGCCGGTAAACATAGTCATCAAGCAGGACAACTATGTGATAGACACGGATGGCCGAATCGTAGGTTATAAATATAAAATTGAGAATCTTGAGCCCAATACCATGTACTATGTGAGGATGGCGGCAAAGAGTCCTGATAAGGATGCTGCAGGCAATCCGGTATATTCCAGGACTTCAGAGTGGACCATAGTCACGCCGTCTTATGGGAATATTGGTGAAAGACCGGTTTCTCCGGGGAAAATCGAACCGTTGTACCCAACCGACGAAGATATGTTTGATGATACCAGCACTATCAAGATCCAGCTTTATACCGTCTGGTATGAAGAATATGTGGATGCGGGAGAAGGAAAGGGATATTGGAAGCTGGTTGGAGAAGACTATGATCCTGTCATCAATCCTCCGGACGGTGTTTATTTCCGTAAAGTAAACTACCTGCCCAATGTGGAGTTTGACCTGTATTATGTCGAATATAGCGAATGGGTGAAAAATAACTACGGAGATGCCGATTATGCCCAATTGGCTGAGATAGAGAAGAGCGTAAATAAAGTTCCCGGGGAGAATTTTGTAAAAGTCAATTCCGGAGTTAAAGCCACAATTGACGGACTGGACAGCAATACCGCATATGTTATATGGGCAAGGGCGAAATATGGGGACGATCTTGTATCCGATCCCTCCACTCCTATAGTATTGACAACAGATCCGATAATAGAACCCGGAATTGAAACTCCCGTTGTACCGGTATTCAATTACTCCTATGCAGGGGATAATTATGTGGATCTCGGCTGGAATTTTAACTTCACCGAGGGCTACAGCTATCGCATAATGTATGGTACTTCCGAAGATATAACCCAGGCGAAGGAGATTGACGAGCCTGTAACCAAAGATACCTATGGGAATGGTTATTTCAGAATCGGAGGTCTTTCGCAGAATACCCTGTATCATTTCTGGATAAAGGCAGTGTATACTGATGCCAGAGGACAGACGGCGGAGTCCGGCTGGAGTGACGCTCTGACAATAAAAACCAAGCCCTTTATTCCGCCGGAAACTCCGCGGGGATTTGGTGTTAAACGGGAAGAAGGTTCAGTGACTAAAAACAGCATAACTTTCGAATGGATAAAAGTAGACGGGCTGGATTACATACTGGAAGTTGCGGATAACATAAATTATAAAAATTCCGTGGAATATAATGCGGGAAGTGTTTCTGAATATAAAATCGAAAATCTTCTTTCCTATCACAGGTATTATGTAAGATTGTATGCCTATGACCCTGCAAAGGATATGAGATCACAGCCAACCCAGACTATAATTGTAAGAACCAGCAGGAGCACCGATGATTATGATTCCGACAAAGATCAGGATATCGAAGACATAGACTTGGATAAAATCATCACAAAGGATACTTCTACTATAAATGGTGTTTGGAATATTAAAATAATAGGGTCCAATGCGGATAAGCTTATCGAATATATAATGACGGACAGAAAGTTGGACTTTAAGCTTGACTTGAGCGATATGCCTGCAAAGGCTTCAAAAATAAGCATTATGATTTCCAGCAAAGTATTTGACGGCCTGACGGATTTAAAGGAAAACCTTATTATTGAGTCGGAAAGCTTCCGTTTTATCATAAGGCCGGGCACCCTTGACAAGGCATTGGCGGGACCTCAGCTTGACATGCTGTCAACCTTTAACTATCAGATACTTGTATCTTTTTCAACTGACAGGTTGAGCAGCTATGCTGCCAATCTAAACTTTAAGACCAAGGTTGTGGGACTTGAAGTCAATGCGTATAACGGAGGCAATGCCGTGCCCGTTACCTCTTTCAGAAAGCCTTTGAAAGTGGAAATACCGTATACGGGAAGCGACTGGTATATCGAAGGAACTACATCAGCATATATGCAAAGCCAGGATAACAATCTCTGGGAAAAACGGGAGACGGAAAATTTCTATGATGGGGATGAAGATGCAGGATATGTAACTTTTGAAACGCTCAAAACCGGAAAGTATGCCGTTGCAGACGCTTTTGGAAGTTATTATACGGATATTTCAGGACATATTTTTGAGGATGCTATAAACAATGTTTCCAGTGTACACGAGATTAAAAGCATAAGCGGTAAAAAGTTTGAACCGGACAAGGAATGCACCATAGGTGATGCAGTGAAGCTCATGCTGGATGTCATGGACTATAACTATGGAAACGATTATATGACTGTCGCAGTTAAAGCCGGACTCATAGACAGGTCCGATGCGGGAAACGGCAAAGAGAAATGCACGCGGCAAAAAGCCATAGCAATGGCGGTAAGGTTGTATGAAATCAAGTCAGGGACAAAGGCCAAAACCCAATATAAAGGCTATTCCATTTTCAAGGATATGGACAAGGTGGATCCGGCATTGATTGAAAGGGTGAGCTTTGCCGCAGAAAACGGAATTGCTGTAGGAAAGCAGGACAACTATCTTTACCCGACAAGTGTAATTACCAGAGGTGAAGTCATGGGGCTGCTGGAAAGGATTATGATGCTTTCTGGTGAAATTTGACTTAACTCCGCGGCAATTGATTTTTGCTGTCATTCAAAAATACTTGTGAGAACTTTATATTTGATGCTATAATCAGTTAGTAACGAATAAACAAAGCAATTCACTGGGCTGGCAAGTTTGGATTGGGTTGCGGTAGCTGGGATTTCATTTGGGAAATTATGGAATAATGGGGCAAATGAAAGACGGATTACAGTATTTTTCATAATTTTTGTTTTTATTGTGATTGAGGTATTGCTTAGATAAAAAGCCAGGTGCAGTAATGGAGGTAAAATTATTGCATGTATATACCATAGTCAAAGGGGCAATAATTTTACTAGGGTTTCAACAAGATAAGATTCAGGGGAAGAAACCTGAAACGGCGGCCTTTTAACAGTGCTTTTTATCTTAATATTTGCAATATGCTATGAAAAAATACATATTCAGATCAACTCTACTCCAATTATTCTGATAAATAGTTATTGCAATTCAGGAGCCGAGTTTGCCGGTAGTGAAGCCTGAGGGAGGATTGAGAACAGTAAGGTAACAAATAAATCATATGTCAAGAGATATAACGGACAGGGTGGAAAAATCCGATAGAAGCAACTTTCCGGAAATTCCATGAAAAACTTATTTATATTTTTTGATGAGACTGTGAAGATAATGAAAAAGGAAAGTCGGAATATCATTATAAGATTTGGTTAATATTACAGGAAAAATACATATGGCTTACGTCACCGACAATTACCATGGAATGTAAATGCAAGCCGGAAGTTTAATGATATATTTTAGATATAGATATTTAACTGAATTTGGGAAAACAAAAGAAGAATCAGATAACGAAAGAAAAGGAGAATTGACGTGCCCAAATATGTGATAACTGAAAGAGCCCCTTTAAAAGGGAGAATAAAGGTAAGCGGAGCAAAAAATTCCGTGTTGCCGATCATTGCAGCTTCATTGCTGGCGGATCAGCAGAGTGTCATTGAAGATGTTCCGTACCTGAATGATGTGAAAGTGATGTGCGATTTACTGGGGTCTTTGGGGGCAGAAATCAGATATGCTGACAATAATGAAAAATTGATGATAAGTCCCAACCGATTAGATAATGAAACAGCACCCTACGAGCTTGTGAATAAAATGCGAGCGTCTTTTCTTATAATGGGCCCCCTGCTGGCAAAGCTGGGGAGGGCAAAGATACCTCTGCCCGGGGGATGTGCCATCGGATCAAGGCCGGTGGATTTGCATTTAAAAGGCTTTTCGGCCATGGGAGCCGAAATAACCCAGGGACATGGATTTATTGAAGCGAGAACCAAAGGCAGGCTGACAGGTAATAAGGTATATCTGGATTTTCCAAGTGTAGGTGCTACTGAAAACATAATGATGGCTGCAACTCTGGCTGAAGGGCAGACAATCATAGAGAATGCGGCTATCGAACCTGAAATAGTTGATCTGGCTACTTATCTTACAGCTATGGGAGCTGAAATAAAAGGGGCGGGCACAGACACAATCAAAATCAACGGTGTGAAAACCCTTAAGGGAGTAAGCCACGCTATTATTCCGGACAGGATAGAAGCAGGTACATATATGGTAGCAGCAGCAATTACCGGTGGGGATGTCGTCATTGAAAACGTAGTTCCGGACCATCTCAAGCCGGTAACAGCCAAACTCAGGGAAGCTGGAGTTACGGTTATAGAAGAACCGGCGAGTATACGCGTGATTGGCACGGACTGCTTGAAAGCAGTAGATATAAAAACCCATCCGTATCCGGGCTTTCCGACCGATATGCAATCCCAGATGACTTCATTGATGTGTACGGCAGAAGGCACGAGCATCATCATTGAAACAATATTTGAGAACAGATTCATGTACGTGAGTGAGTTAAAGAGAATGGGAGCCAACATAAAAATAGAAGGCAGAAGTGCAGTGGTTGAGGGAAAGCCAAAGCTTACGGGAGCCAGGGTTAAGGCAACGGATTTGAGAGCAGGGGCGGCATTGATACTGGCAGGCCTGGCTGCAGAAGGTGTTACGGAAATAACCGATATTGAACATATTGAGAGAGGTTATGTGAATATAGACGGAAAGTTGAGGTCCTTGGGAGCCAATATCATAAAGACCGAGGATGAATGAACAAGTAGGAAGTTATGGGATTTAAAAAACAAGACTGGTATTAAAACAGAGAATTTAAACCGAAGTTTTCGAAAGCAGAAGGTCTGGGATGACTTTTTCAGGCAAAGACTGCACCAAAGATTAAATCTTTAGTGCAGTCTTTATTTATGCGTCTGCTGGTTTTAGCCAAAAAGTTCTGTAACTATTGATTTACGTGCTGTCAAAAATGATTCCGAAGACTCATTTTTTCATTTATATTTCATTTCCTTTTTCAAATCATAAACAAAATATCCGTGAATATATTTATCTGTATGGGTGGCAGATATTCTTCGGCTGATGAATTATCTACTGATTTTTATTTATCATGCCGAAATTTTCGATAAAGAGGTTTCAGGCTAAAGAGATGGGATGGCTGACTATCTTTAAACTTACCACGACGCTGTCTCAGATTCAAACTCATGTAATCTAAAAGCTTATGGCAGGTTGAAGTGGATGAAGAAGCTTATAGGATATACGGTTTTGATGATTGTGGTTGTTATTGTATTCCCCATGCTCATCGTGAGGGGGTGTGATTTGTCTGAAGAGGCGCCTGTTCCGGAGCAAAGCGGAGATGAAGCCAGGGACACCCCTAGGATGGAAGATGTCATGAGAGATATTTATATAAAAGTTTATGTAAAATCAGAAGATGAAGTGAAAGAAATGAAGATGGAAGAGTACATTAAGGGTGTTGTCGCGGCAGAGATGCCGGCCGAGTTCAGTATAGAAGCTTTAAAGGCTCAGGCTGTGGCAGCCAGGACATACGCTTATGGCAGGCTGAAAAAGATATACGGCTCAAAGGAAGATGTACATAATGGAGCGGATATATGCACTGATGTTCATTGCCAGGTATGGGTGAGCAAAGAGGAAGCGATGAAAAAGTGGGGAATATTTTCGGCTTTCAGGTACTGGAATAAAATCGAAAGGGCGGTTAACGAAACCCGTAATATTATCGCGACATATGAGGGCAAGATAATAAACCCGGTATTCCACTCCAACAGCGGAGGCAGGACGGAAAATTCTGAAGATGTATGGGAAGGTGCTGCAGAACCGTATCTCAGGAGTGTGGTTAGCATGGGGGAGGAAGCATATCCGGGTTTTGAAACCACCGTCCTGATCAGAATTGACGAATTCCTCAGCACTCTGAAAAAGGAATATCCTGATATAAAAACAGGAAACGATATTATGGAAGATATAAAAGTAATAGATTATACCGAAGGCGGACGGGTTAAGAACATAATGATAGGCAATACGATAATGAAAGGCACTGATATCAGAAGATTATTTTCCCTGAAATCGGCAAATTTCAAGATTGAAAGGGAGGACTCAGAGACTCTGAGGATAACAACCATAGGCAATGGCCACGGGGTAGGGATGAGCCAGTGGGGAGCCAACTATCTCGCTAAAAACGGGAGCACTTATGAGGAAATACTGAAATATTACTATAAGGGAATAGAACTGGAAATAATAAAAGAGTGATATTGGACGCTAAATAAAGGCAAAACAGCGTTATTTCCGCAATTATTTTTCACCTCCATGTATATTGCTGCCAAGGGCGGAA